>WNFX01001356.1_pt1 | contig 25231 bp, 26 predicted proteins | sample 5400111 | NCBI WGS metagenome assembly WNFX01 (sample SAMN13153363, study PRJNA577476) | soil metagenome | isolation source: 40 cm soil or saprolite under grassland replicate 1 | place: USA:California | collected 2016-06-15
GCAAGCCGTCGACCTCGCCCCAACGATCGCCGACCTGCTCGGCATCCCCGCCCCGGCCAACACCCAGGGCCACACGCTCAGCAGCATCCTCACATCCGGCTAGAGCCGAAGACCTCGCGCCGCAAGACCCCAGCCCGACCGCACGGGCGGCGCCCCACATCGGGACCGCCCCCGCACTGGCCGCCGCCGGGCGACGGCGGCTTCGTCACCACCGAGCCGGCGGGCAGTGAGGACTGGATGCCGCTCAACGACCACCCGTCGGCCAAACCCACCTAGGACTTCTACGACACGGTCAACGCGGGCAAGACCGCGATCGCGAATGGCGAACTGGTGTCGGTGCGCAACGACCCGAGCGACCCGCGGTTCCCCGCCGGCTCCACCACGTGGCAATGGCACTCACCCGAGCCAGTGGCCAGCTACCTCGTCGAGAACAGCGTCGGTGCGTACGACCTGAGCCGATACCTTGCGCCGGACGGCATCGAGTTCTAGGAGGCGCAGGCCAGCGCGATCAGCCCGGACCAGAAAGCGGCAAACCGTGTGATCATGGACATGCAGCCGGACATCACCGACTTCCAGGCCCAGTTCAACGGGCCGTTCCCGTTCACAACCGACGGAGTGGTGATCGGGCTGCCGAGCGCGAGCTTCGAGGAGGAAATGCAGACAAAGATCACCTTCAACGGCGGCCGCATCTCCCTCGGGACGTTCGTCCACGAGAACATGCACCAGTGGTGGGGCGACAACGTCACCGAGAGCAACTACAACATGACCTTTTTCAAGGAGGGTTTCGCGACGCTCGGCCAGTATCTGTTCGCGGCGCGCCACGCGGAAGACGCAGCAGGCGGCCCGGGCACGGCAGCCGGGCGGGCAGCGTTCGAGGAAAGCCTGATCGACCGGTTCAACGGCAGCTACGCCAGCGACGGCGACTTCTGGACGCTGGCGCCGTCGGACCCGACGCCCTACACGCTTTTCAACGGCGCGCCGACCTACGTCCGCCCGGGGACGGCCTACATCGCGCTGCGGCAGATCCTGGGACACAAGAACTTCCTCAAGGCGCTGCGGCAGATCCAGCGGCACTACAGCGGCGGCCACATCACCGAGCGGCAGCTTGAGGCCGCGTTCCAGCACTGGCTGCCCAACCACACCCCCGCCTGCCACGCGCGCCTGGCGCAGTTCTTCACCCAGTGGTTCGACACGGCGTACCCGCCGGGCGGCGGCGCCAACCGTCCGCAGCTCACCGGGCCTGGGCTCGCCGGTCCGGGGTTTTACAACAGCAGTGGTGGCTGCACCTAACGGCGGCCTCGCGTGGTCACCAGGTGAGGCGGCACTGCGAGGTGATCGCGAGATCGCCTGCCTCGGTCCACGGCATGGTGGCGATCGCGCGCAATCGTAGCCGCGTGCCCGACCCGCTGCCGACGCGCCCGGCCGGTGGGTGCGTCGGCACGCGGCAGCCGTTCGGGATCATTGTCCATAACGGCTGCCGCTGGCGTGTCACAGGCCCGCGCGGAGGTCCACGACTATCACGACGCGGCCCGATCCGGCGAGGGTGACGCTGCTGCAGCCGGTGTCCGCCCGGGTGGCATGGGGGGGACGGCTGCTCAGGTGGAGATGTCGGGGTGGGGCAGGGTCCAATGCGCCAGCCGCGCGGCGTATTCGCGCTGGTAGGACAGCGGCTCGGGGTGATCGCGTTCAAACAGGGCGATGAACAGCGTGAGGGTGAGGAAGGGATGCGCGCCGAGCTCGAACAGCGCCACGTGATCCTGGGAGGCCAGCGCCTCGCGCTCGGCGTCGGTGAAGGCCAGCCACGTGCTCGCCTCTGCCGGATGGCTGCCGAGGATGACGTTCGCGCGCTCGGCCTCCCACCAGGTGACGGTGCCGCGGGGGTCCCGGCGGTAGCGCTCGACCAGTTCCGGGTCCCTGTCGATGGTGTACAGAAACTTGTCGAGAAGGTACCTGCTCATGCCGCGGCCTCCGGGTACCAGGTGAAGTACGCCTCCATGGTGTGGAACAGGTCGAGCGAGTCCGCGTAGTCGGCCTTCACGTTCTCCCCCGCGACCCCCATCATCAGCAGGAAGTCCATGAAACCATGGGTGGCGTTGCCGGGTTTCCACAGGCTGTCCAGGCTCACCTCGGCGAGGGCGGAAGCAAGATCGCCGGAGCCGATCCACGAAACGGCCTTGCGATCGAACTGGGGGTCGGGGCCGTGCGGGCCGAACTGCCGCGGTCCGCCCAGCTCCAGCGACAGGTGGCCGGTGCCGATGATCGCGACCCGCGCATGGCTGGGCCAGGACTCGGCCAGGGCGCGGATGGTCTTGCCGAGCTGGACGAACCGCGTGGGCTGGGGCATGGGCGGCGCGAAGATGTTGGTGTAGACGGGCACGATGGGCAGGTCTGCCTGCGGTCGCAGGGTAATGATGGGGCAGGTGATGGAGTGGTCGATCCGCAGCTCGTTGCTGAATGCGAGGTCGAAGCCGGCGTCGATCCCTTCGCGCAGCAGGTAGCGGGAGAGGTCCTCGTGCCCGGCCAGCCGCATCCGCGGCAGCCCGAACTCCCGTTCCTCGTTGTAGAAGTTCCCGTCGTAGTACGGCGCCTTGCCGACGAGGAACTGCGGCATGTTGTCCAGCCATAGCTGGTGGAAGTGGTCGGAGCCGACCATCACGAGGACGTCCGGCCGGGCGCGGGTGAGGGTTTCGCGGAAGGCGTCGATCTTGGCGACCCATTCGTCGGCGAACGGCGGGCGGTCCTCGCCGGTGGCGGTGCTCGCGCGGTAGTAGAACGGGTGATGGGTGGAAGCGATGACTGCGGCGACGGTGGCCATGCCGGCTCCCTAGTTCGAGCGGAACGTGAGTAGCGTCACAGTCGGCGGCCGGCTCATTGTGGCGCAGGCGTCCGATTGTCCGCGTTCCGGACAGTTGTCCGGATTCCTGGTTGGGCGATCGTTTCCTGGGGCGCCGCCTGGCACGCCGCCCAGTCGGCGCTGATCGCGCCGGCCGTCTGCAGCAGCAGCGGCAGGTGCTCACCGGTGAGCACCTCCAGCGGCGTCTCTGCGGCATGCGCGTTGACGTTGAGAGAGGCGATGACGTGCCCGTTTCCGTCTCGGAGGGGCGCGGCGACCGAGCGGATCCCCGGCGCGAGCTCCTCGTCGGTCAGCGCCCAGCCGCGCGCTCGCACTTCCCGCAGCGTGGGCGCCCGCTGCTGGGCCGAGGGCTGAAAGCGAGGCGTGATCCCGGATCTGCTTGGCTCGGCGAGCACCCGGTCGACCTCGGCGGGCGGGAGCGCGGCAAGCAGCACCTTGCCAAGCGAGGTCTGCATCGCCGGGAACCGTGTGCCGATCGTAACCGCCAGGGCGACGATCTTAGGCACGGCGACCCTGGCCACGTAGACGATGTCGGCGCCATCGAGTTGCGCGATGGACGAGGACTCGTGGGTGCGCGCCACCAGCCACTCCATATGTGGCCGGGCGATCTCCCACCGGTTGCGGGACAGCACGTAGGCCGTGCCAAGCTCCAGAACGCGTGGGGTGAGCTCGAAGCCGCCGCCGACCGCGCGAACGTAGCCCAGTTGCTCCAGGGTGAGCAGGATCCGCCGTGCGGTGGGCCGCGCCAGCCCGGCCGATCCCGCCACCGCGGCAAGCGACATGACAGGTCGCCGCGGCTGGAAGACCCGGATCACGTCGAGGCCACGGGCCAGCGACTCGATGAAGTCAGGGCTCGCGTCACGGCGTGCCATGCCGGCTCTCCTGCCTGCCGAGTTGATTCGCCCGGGCGGTGCGAAAGGTCGACCGGTCCGGTACCCGCGTCCGGCCACGTTCGTGACGACTGTAGCGTGCCCTGGCTTGGTTGTCCGCATGGCGGACAGGACCACGGGATTCCGGCGGCAGGCCGCAGCTTCTTCCCTTGACACGAACGCGCGTGCCGGGCCAGTCTTCCGATCAAGCCTCATTGGCCGTGATGCGGACATAGGTCCGGCCAGCGTGGCGGCCGCCGCCTCACCGTGGAGGTATCTGATGACCGCCGTACCTGCCACCGACCAGCCCGGTGGCGCGCCAGCGCCACGCGTGAGCGCCGCCGACCTGACGCCCGGCCGGCCGTTCGTGTTCCGCAACGCGACCGTGCTCGCGATGGACGCCGCCCACCGCGTGCTCCCCCGCGCCGACGTGCTGATCACCGGTGAGCGCATCGCGCAGGTCGGCGCCGAGCTTTCCGTCCCCGCGGGAACGGCAGAGATCGACGCGGCGGGTGGCATCGTGATGCCTGGCATGATCGACACGCACCGGCACATGTGGCAGACGGCGATGCGTGGCTACGGCGCCGACTGGACCCTGGCCCAGTACTTCGTCTGGTACTACCTGCAGTGGGGGAAGGTCTTCCGGCCGCAGGACATTTACGCGGGCAACCTGCTTGCCGCGATCGAGGCCATCGACGCCGGGGTGACGACCACCGTGGACTGGTCGCACGGGCTGCAGACGGTCGAGCACGCCGAGGCCGCCGTGGACGCGCTTGAGGAGGTGCCTGGCCGGTTCGTCCTGGCGTACGGCAACATCCAGCAGGGTCCGTGGGAGTGGTCGGCCGCGCCGGAGTTCGGTGACTTTGTTCGCCGACGCGTCAGCGGCGGGAGCGACATGCTCGGGTTCCAGATGGCATTCGATGTCACAGGCGACCCGGCGTTCCCGGAGCGCGCCGCCTTCGAGGTTGCCCGCGATCTGGGCGTGGCGGTGACCACGCACGCGGGGGTGTGGGGCGCGACAAACGACGATGGCATCAGGCTCATGCACGAAAACGGGTTCATGACCCCCGCCACGATCTACGTGCACGCCGCCACCCTCACCGCGGACTCCTATCATCGGATCGCGGCGACCGGCGGGTCCGCCTCGGTGTCGACCGAGAGTGAACAGAGCGCCGGGCAGGGTTACCCGCCCACGTGGAAACTGCGCGAGCACGGGATCCCGGTGTCGCTGTCCATGGACACCAGCGTGTGGTGGAGCGGGGATTTGTTTTCGGCGATGCGGGCCACGCTCGGGGCCGACCGGTCTCGCGAGCACCTGGAGGCCCATGCCCGCAGGGACACCGTGACCCACTGCCACCTGCGCGCCGAGCAGGTTGTGGACTGGGCCACGCGGGGCGGGGCCAGGGCGCTCGGGCTCGACTCGGTGACCGGCAGCCTCGAGCCGGGCAAGAAGGCGGATGTGATCCTGATCAAGAACGACGCGTCTCCCGTGATGTTCCCGCTGCTCAACCCCTATGGCCACGTCGCATTCCAGGCGCAGCGCGGCGACGTTCACAGCGTGGTGGTGAACGGGCGCGTGGTGAAGTACGATCACCGGCTCGTCGGCGTCGATCTCGCGAAGGCCCGGCAGGTGGCGGCACAGACCGTCGACTACCTGATGGGCGAGCTCGGCGCGCAGGCCTGGGCCGAGGGCATGCACCCGGAGATCCCCGAGACAAAGGTGCTCGACAACCCCTACACCTACACCGAGTGGGACGCGGGCACCGCCCAATGGAAGGACCGTGGCACCGACGACCCCAGCTGATCCGGGCCTGGCATTGATGCGGGCGGCGGTGATCTGCCGTCACGGCGAGCCCCCTGCCTACCGTGACCACCCTGTCCCCCGTCGTGTTCCCGGCCAGGTCCTGGTCCGGGTCACCGCGGCGCCGGTCAACCCGCTCGACGTGCTGTGCGCGTCCGGGGGATCCTACTTCGGCCCGCCGTCGCTGCCCTACGTGCCCGGCGCACAGGGCGTGGGCGTCATTGCCGAGGCCGAGACCCTCCCCGCGGGGCGGCGGGTCTGGTTCAGCTGTGACGCGGGCATGGCGCCCGGCGACGGCGCCATGGCGGAACTGTGCGCGGCGGCCGAGCCAGCGGTCCTGCCGCTGCCGGACGCCGTCGCCGACGACCTCGCCGCCGCGCTCGGCCTGTCCGCGATCGCCGCGTGGATGGCGCTCACCTGGCGGGGTCGGGTGCAGGCGGGTGAGCACGTCGTGGTCCTGGGCGCCAGCGGCGGCGTCGGGCAGGTGGCAGTGCAGGCCGCCCGGCTGCTCGGGGCCCGCCGGGTGGTAGCCGCCTGCCGTGACGCGAGCGGCCGCGCCCGCGCGGCCGAGCTTGGCGCCGACGCCGTCGCCGACCTGTCCGGAGACGACGTGGACGTGATCACGGCCCGCCTGGCGGAGGCGGTCGAAGGACGGGCCGACCTCGTCGTGGACCCCGTGCACGGCTTGCCTGCCGAGGCCGCTCTGCGGGTCTTGTCGCGCAACGGCCGCCTGGTCAACCTCGGCTCATCGGCCGGGGCTCAGGCCCGCCTCAGCTCGGCCACGCTGCGCAGCGCCTCGCTGTCGGTCCTCGGCTACACCAATGCCGCCCTCAGCGGCGAGCAGAAGGCCGGGGCTCTTCGCGAGATCCTCGGCCACGCGGCCGCCGACCGGATCACCGCCGACCGTGAGACCATGCCACTCGCCCGCGCCCCGCACGCCTGGTCCCGCTGCGGCCGAGCGCCATACCGGCGGGCCGTTCTGGTTCCGTGATGCCGACCCAGCTTGCGCTCGGATTAGGTGGCCATCCTCCGGCGGCCGTGCAAGATGATTGGTTCGCGTGTTTCCAGGTGCCATGCCTGGCGGCATTAGGTGATCGAGTTCCAGGCGAGCTGCGTATCGATGGTGAAGGCGAAACGGGCGGCTGCCCGTGCGTCGAAGGTGCCTGCCTTCGGGCGAGGCGCGGGGCGCGGGGCTGATCTCCGCGATCGAGCAGGCCTACCCCAAGGCTCTGAGGCAAAGATGCCTTGTTCACCGATGCCGGAACACACTTGCCAAGATCCCGGCCGGGATGCAGGCCGAGGTCAGGCGGTCTTCGACACCGAGGACCTGAAGACGCCACCCGGCCCAAAGCTGGTGGAGATCCGCCGGGTCAAGGTCATCGGCCGGCTCCCCGGCGAGACCAGCTGCCTCACCCTGGTCTGGGCCGTGCTCGACCGGGCCTCCCGCGGCTGGCGTGGCTTCACCATGACCGCCGCCGGGCTGCGCCAGCTCCAGGATCTGCGCCGCTCGCTGCTCGAACCACCCAGCCAGCTTCGGCCACGCACCGCCACCGCCAGCCAGCTTCGGCCACGCACCGCCACCGCCAGCCAGCCCGGCGACGCCGCCGAGAATGTCAGCACCGTCGCCTAACCTCACCCACGAAATCGGAACTGCGCCCCGCCCGTCGACTTGCACCAGAGCCAGACGGCAGGCAGCGGTCTCGATCGGGATCTGAGCAGCGGAAGGAGGCTGGGTGGCCACATTCGTCTTGATCCACGGCGCTGGCGATGTCGGCTGGTACTGGCATCTGGTGGAGGCCGAACTGCGTGCACGAGGCCATGACACCATCTGTCCGGATCTTCCATGCGACGACGACTCGGCCGGCCTGCCCGAGTACGCGGACACCGTGGCCGGCGCGATCGGCGACCGGACCAATCTGATCGTCGTCGCGCAATCGCTCGGCGGCTTCACAGCCCCGCTCGTCTGCGACCGGGTGGCGGTGGAACTGCTCGTCCTGGTCGCGCCCATGATCCCCGCGCCGGGAGAGGCGCCCGCCAGCTACTGGACCCATACGAGATATGACAAGGAGGTGCGGAACCGGTACGGCGATGCCATCGCCCTGTTCTACCAGGATGTCCCGCCGGAGCTGGCCGCCGAGGCGCTGAACCGGGCGCGCACCCAGTCTGAGGCCCGGATGGGGGAACCGTCGCCGCTCAGGACCTGGCCCGACGTCCCCACGCGAGTCCTGATCTGTCGCGATGACCGCCTGTTCCCCACGGATTTCCTTCGCCGCGTCGCCCGGCAGCGCCTGGGCATCACCCCGGACGAGATCGACGGCGGGCACACCCCCGCGCTGAGCCGCCCGCACGAGCTGGCGGACCGCCTCGAGGCGTACGCCGCCGAGCAAGGACTTCTCGGTGACCACTAGCATCGCGGCATGCCTTCCCACGCGCTCAGGATTCCTGCCGGTCTCCGGCGAGCTAACCGGCCCCAGGGCTAAGCGGCGGGGTGCCATCCATGATGGACGCCGGTTACCAACACCGCCCAGGCGACCCCGGCCGTCGTGAAGGGTCCGCGGTGCGACACGCCGCAAGCGAACATACGCCCGGCCCCAGCGGCTACGACGCCGAACTGCGGCGGCACAACGAGGTACTGCGCCGGGCTTTTGGCGTTCAGCTCCACGACCACGTCCTCGACATCGGCTGCGGGACCGGGCAGACGACCCGGCAGGCGGCGCGCGCGGCCCGGGCAGGGAGCGCGCTCGGGGTCGACGTCTCCGCGCCCGCGATCGAGCGTGCCCGCGAGCTCGCCTGGGCGGAGGGGCTCCGCAACGTCACCTTCGAGCGCGCCAACGCACAGGTCCACTGCTTTCCGCAGGAGCGCTTCGACCTGGCAATCAGCAGGTTCGGCACGATGTTCTTCGACGACCCCGGCACCGCGTTCACCAACATCAACCGGGCGCTGCGCCCGGCCGGGCGCCTGGTGATGATGGTCTGGCAGGCCCACCAGCGCAACGAGTGGGACGTCGCTATCCACCAATCCCTCGGAGCAGCCGAAGGGCCAGTGGCCGTCCCCTCCGGGGGACCGGATCCGTTCTCGCTCGCCGACCCGCCGACCGTGACGGGGATCCTGGAGGCTGCAGGGTTCGCCGACGTCGCCTTCACCAACGTCCACGAACCGGTCTACTACGGCCCGGACGTGGCCGCCGCCCTCGACTGGGTCTGCGGCTTCGCGTGCACCAGCGAAGTACTGAAGCGGCTGGATCCCGCCGCCGCGGCGCGCGCGGTCGGGCGTCTGCGCGAGGCGCTCGCCGCGCACCTGAGCGACGGCGGTGTCTGGTTCAACTCCAGCGCCTGGATCGTCACCGCTCGTCGCCGCTGAGAGGGACACAACCCGCTCAGCCAGATGATCAGCCCGAAACTGTCAGCACCATCGCATAACCTGACCATGAAGCCGGAACCGCGCCCATCGATTTACACCGGATTTCGGACGCCACCGCGGTAAGCCCTGAGAGGGTTTTGCCGCTCAATCCGGTTGACATGCGAAGTCCGACCAACAACACCTACAACCGCTGCAGTTTGGCGGTGATCCGGCGGTGGACGATGAGATGTACATCGACGTACACCTCGGCGCCAAACGACTGACGTCTCCCGATGCCCGACTCGACGCCATCATCAACTTTGTTGCTCACGCACCCGGGTCGTGTGGCGGGTGCGCGCAAGCGGGGTGGGGAGGTGTCCCCTTGTTTGTGGCATTGTTGTTGGCGCACTCTGTGTCCAGGACGCCAGTGGGTGGCCGCGCATCGCTCCGGGAAACAATGATCGCCGCGACCCGGCGATATGTGCGGACGGTGCGATGAGCGTCCATGGCTCGTGGCACAGGCGGCGGGCCGAACCAGGGCCGCTGCCGGCGTGGTCGCACGGGTCGAGGCCGGAGTTGGGGGACATTGGGGGAATTATGGCTGGCCAACGGTGGACCGACGACGGCCATTTGATCGCTGCGCTTAGCGAAGCTTTCCGCGAAGCCGGCGCTGTGCCCGGGGAATTCGTCGAGGCCGCCCAGGCGGCCTCACGTGGCGCAATCGCGGCGCTGGCTGAGGCATTGCGGCCCGGCGCGACCGACCACCAGGTGCTCGCCCTGGCCGAGCAGGCATACGTCGCGCAGGGCGGGCTGCACCAGATCCACTACCTCGGCATCACGGCCATGGATGACCCTGCGCTGGGGTGCCGGCTCAGTGGCCGACCGGACGCGTGACCGGGCATCGCGACGTCGTCACCTGCGAGATCAGCGCGGCAGCCGCGCCAGACTACGCCGACCAGCTGCTGCGCACGTTCACCGTGGGGGGACCCCCGACAGCGCTGTACGCCGAACTGCACGCCGTCGCCGAGGCCGCGGTCGACGCTATCGCGCGGAAACTGGTCCCCGGCACCCGCGCGGCGTAGCTTGCGGCCGCGGCGCGCATCATTACCGGGGCGGGCTTCACCGGGATCGACGACCTTGTGCACGGCTTCGGCGGTGGCTACCTACCGCCGGTCGTGCCGACCCCGGGCCGGTACCCGAATCCGGCTTTGCCCTGGCCGCCGGCATGACCCTGGTGGTGCAACCCAACGTCGTCACCTGCGACGGGCGCGCCGGGTCCAGACCGGCGAATTGCTCTATGTGACCGAGCAGGCCCCAGCGGCTGCATACCTTCCCCCGCGGCCTCCACCAGGCAGGGTGAGCCGAGCGGCTGCGCAGCACCCCCCTGCGCAGCCCTCCCAGGGGATTAGCCCCGCGGACGCCGGCGAGTGGTAGCAGATACCGAGCCGGATGAGCGATGCAGGCGGGGCCAGGAAACCAACCTGCTGGCGTGCCAAGACGTCTACTGCCCGCGATATTGTCCGGCGAGTGAGAACGGTCCTCAACTGCGCAGGAGGAAGCCGTGAGCCAGCGACCGCCGGTGCCGCCCTTCACCGAGCAGACCGCCCGCCAGAAAGTCCAGGCCGCCGAGGATGCCTGGAACACCCGCGACCCCGAACGAGTGGCCAGCGCCTATACCGAGGACACGGTGTGGCGGAACCGGGACGAGTTCCTCACCGGCCGGGCCGAGATCATCGAGTTCCTGCGCCGGAAGTGGAGCCGGGAACTCGGCTACGCGCTGCGCAAGAATATGTGGTCATTCCACGGCAACCGGATCGCTGTCCGCTTCCAATACGAGTCCCATGACGCGAGCGGCCAATGGTACCGCAGCTATGGCAACGAGCTGTGGGAGTTCGACGAAAACGGGCTCATGCGGCGCCGGGAAGCCAGCATCAACGACGTTCCCATCGGCGAGGCCGAGCGGCGCATTTTCGGCCCCCGGCCGGAGACCGAACGAGGGCAGTCGCTCCCGGTCCGCTGACCAGCCCACCAACACCCTGAAAGCCAGCGTCGCCGCGCAGAATGCCTCGCTCTCGGATGGTCGGCCAAGATCAAGCGCCGAACACCCGATCTGTGCGCTAGATAGCCGTCGGCAATTGTCGGTCCATGAGAGAACGTATCGGCGGGCCGGCGCGCGCTTATTTAACGCCTATCACGATGCCGGCGTTCCTGCTGTCAGGGGCCAATGCCGGGCTCGGGCGGGATCACCCAGGCCCGCCAGCGGCTGAGATCCGAGCCCGTGCAGGGACTGTTCGCCGAGGTGGCGGCAACTGTTGCCGAGCAGCTGACAGCTGGGGCGTTCCTGGGGGGCCGGCGGCTGATGGCCATCGGCGGGTTCGAGTGGGACGCCCCCGATACGCCGGAGAACGCCGCCGCGTTCGGGTTCGCCGGCCCGGGGGCTGATGACGCGGCCCGGCCGGCGTACCCGAAGGTGCGGGTGGTCACGGTCAGCGAGTGCGCCTCCCACGCGGTGGCGGACGCGGCGATGGGCGGGGTCGCGGGCAAGGGCGCCGGGGAGCAGTCGCTGGCCCGCAAGCTGTACCGGCGGCTGGAAGAAGACTGGCTGCTGATCGCCGACCGGAACCTCTTCAACTGGGCGGACGGGCGCACGGCCGCAGATCCTGGCGCCGCGCCGCTGTGGCGGGTGAAGGCTGACCTCACGCTGCCGGTCCTGGAGATCCTGCCCGACGGGTCGTACTCCTCGGTGCTGGTCAGTCCCAAGATCCGCGGCAAGGCCCGGCAGGCGCTCATCGAGGCGGCCCGCGCCGGGGAGGACCTGGGGAGGACAAGGCCCGCCGCGTCCGGGTGGTCGAGTACGAGGTCCCCGACCGCGACGGCGACGGGAAGGGCGAGGTGATCGCGCTGGTCACCACGATCACCGAGATGACGGCGCTCGCGCAGGCCTACCATCAGCGGTGGGAGCACGAGACCGGGAACAAGCAGCTCAAACCCACCTGCGCGGCCCCTCCTACGCAGTCGAGGACTCCAAGCTGTCGGGTAGCGATTGTTCGAGCGCGTTCACGGCACCGGCTAGGTCCCCCGCGTCCGTACGAACGATCATCATCGGGTCTGCTTGGGGTCGCGTGAGCCGATGGAAGCGTCGCGGGAGAGGAGTGCCGAGGAGGTCGTCTTGGCCGTTCAGGTGAGAGCGGATTAATTCGGGACGGGCATGATGGTGGTGATGACCCAGAGTTGGGCCTGCCCGGTGGTGACGGGCCGGGTGCCGGAGATGATCGCCATCTTGGGCCTGACGGGATCGGTGGGGTCGGTGACCTGGAATGTGTCCGGGCCGGTCTGGCGGATTGTGGGCCGGCTGCTGAAGCCGGTGGCCCAGGCGCGCACGACCATGGGCGGGGAACCCAGCCACGGCTGGTGGCCGTTCTCGAAGGCGGTCTGGGTTTCCCAGAACTGCCGCCAGCTGGTGATGTCCCAGATGCCCGGGAACTTGGGCAGCGCCGCGTGCGGGAGGTCGATCACCACGCGGCTCGGATTGGTGAGCGTGTAGACGCGATACCCGGCGCGGCCGCTGAGGCCGAGCCCGAAGCTGAGGTGACCCTCGAAGTTACCGGCCGCGCTGACCTGCAGCAGGGTCGGGAAGTAAGGGCTGGTTACGCCTGGACCCGAGTACTGGGCCGGCCCGGCGGGCACCGTGCCAGTCTCGCTGGCCGGGTGGAATGCCATCCGGAGAAAAGATCTGCCGGGCAACGGCACCGGTGTGCCCTTCGCGTCCTGCAGTACCGTGGGCACATAGCTGACGCTGTAGCGCGGAATCCGGTTCGCGAACTGGAACACGGCCCGGTCGTATGCGCGGTACTGAGCTACCCGGATCGCCGTCAGCTCCGGTTCCCGCCAGGCCGACGCTGTCGCCGCGGTTGAGGGCGCGAGGTTAGCGGAGCCGCCGCCAGCCGGGCCCGATGGGCTGGCACCATGCACCGGGTCCCCGGTGGCTGGCGGCTTCGAGCTGATAGTGGCTGCCACCCTGGGCGCTGGGCCGTGGCTGGCGCACGCGGAAGCAAGCGCCACCGAGCAGGCCGCCGCGGCAAAAACGCACAGGGTGCGAACGGCAGGCCGTCTTGGCATAGCCGTGCACGATGTCGGCCGCGTGGGCCGCTGCCCCACCCGTTCCGCTCCTCGCCTGCTCTGCCGGACTTCAGAAGTGATCATCATTCCCCCACTTGGTGATCCTGCGCGGCACCCCGCGCGTGATCAGAGCGTGCGTCGCCGGCCGGGCAAGAAGAAAGGGGAGACCTCCCCATCCGGGGAGACCTCCCTATACGGCGCCAACACCACACGGCGCTGACCGAAGGCCCTGGCGTCGAATGTGCCTCACAAGCCGTCCAGCGCCTGCGTTTACCGTTCCGACGCCTCGGATATGAGGATTTCTCAGGCCGACTTGACGGCGAGCCTAAGTACAGGGCTGCCGGGCATGCACAGAAACCGTCCCAAAGAATCGTGTTCCACCAAGCCCCGGCGGAATTCCAAACATTGGCCTGCGACCCTTCACCGCCGTTGCTGGTCAATGGCTGGGTACGGAATGGATCGCAGACTTGCCACGAGCCGGGCGACCTGATCTTCGAGGGCTGCGGTCGCGCTGAGCCGGTTGTCGATAATGACGTGCGGGGCGGCCGGCTCGACATCCAGCCGCATACGGGCGGCGAAGGCGGTGAAGTTCGCCAGCTTGGCGGTGTCCCGCCCGGAACTGCGAACGGCAAGACGGCGGCGCAGGGTAGCGGCATCCGACCGGACCCACACCAGGCGCACTGTCCCGCCACCGAGGTCGGCGACCCACGACTGCCACCGGCAGGCGTCGTGGATGTGCTGGGTGAAGGGAGCCGACAGCACCACCGGGCAGCCGTGGGAGCGGATCTCCCGGGCGGTGGCGGTCATCCCGCCTCGCCGGGGAGCTGCCTCTTCTGCCTAACGCCGGTTTCCGTCGAGGCCCAGGAACAGTTCCGTCGTCCTGCGCTGCGCGTAGTTCATTTCGTCCACCACGCTGGCCACGCGCCGCGCGATCCGCGCGATCGCGGTCATCGCAATGCTCCTCTCTTCGCACCGACCGCCTCTGCGGTCGTGCCTCGAGCATCGCCGTAAGCCCCTGGCGCCGAATCGGACGAATGCCCTAATTCCTGCCCACTACCAGTCTTAGGCCGGGTAGCCCGACGGGCAGGCAGCCGCGGGGCGATCACACACCCTCACGGTGCGTGATCAGCGTTCGGTCCCGGCGAGGCGCGCATCCCCGCCGTTAGGCGCGGGCGTCGGCCGGAGCCCGATCGAGACGCCAGCCACTTTTATGGCCGCCATCCTGCCCTGGCCAGCTGATCGGCGGCGAAGCGGCCGATCAGGCTGCGCTCGCGTTGCGGCTTGGCCAGTTCCGCGGTCACCACGTCGGCGGTGCAGCGCGTATGCCCGCACTCACGCAACGCCTCGGCGATGACGGCCGCACGGCCAATATCGACCAGGAGCGGCCGGCCATAGTCGAATTCCTGCTCAGCTGGCCAGCTGGGCTTCGCGTGTCTGCCTCCTGAGCCGCGCTGCGGCGTGAGCTCCGGTTCGGATGGCATCTTGGCGTGCGTTCCCATACGGCGCCCCTTCCACGGGGGCGATGTCTCATAGACGTCCGGGGACTGCACGTGGTGCACACGCCACCGTTGCGCGGGTGACAGCCGAAATCACCCCGTGAAGATCACGGGGTCAGCAGCCGGTAGCGTGCCGTCTGCTCGGTAGCGAAGACCACCTGATCCCTAGCGGCCTACCATGGCGCCGCGAACTCAGTAACGCCGAAATCCCAGTCAGGAAGCAATCCCGCACCCGTCATTGTGAGCGGGCACAGAGGTCGGCCAGCGCCACAGAAGGTTCTCTATGCCCTGCCATGACCGCCCCAAGTCCGCGTCCTGCGGGCCCGCCGAACGGCAGTTGGCTTCACGATCCTGTGCGAGTCCGATAACAAGGGCGGGATGCCAAGAAACACCGCCTGCTGCTATGCGACCGGCGGTGAGGTCGTGGGCGCGGCCGGCTGCGAGGCGCCAGATTCGGCCGGGGGTGTGGTCCCGGGCGCGGCCGCGGTGGGAGCGCCTGGGCTTCTCATCGTAATGTCCTCGGTCGCGAGCTGCAGCTCCTTGTCCAGGCCCGTGATATGCAGCAACCGGAGGATCAGGGAGTTCGGGTCGGCCAGCAAGAGCTGATGGCCTCGTTCGGCCATCCGTTTGTGTGCCCACACCATGGTCGCCAGGCCGGTGGAGTCGGTAAAGGCGAGCTCGGACAGGTCGAGCACCAGGATCTGGGGGTTGTGGCTGTGCAGGACGGCGCGGATCTCCCGTCGCACGTCGTCGTCGGTGCTTACGTCGAGTTCGCCGCGCAGACGCAGCACGCTACATGGGCCATGGTGCTGGGTGAGGATTTCCAGGGCGGATCTGCTGGCCATCAGCCTTGTTCTCCTTGGGGCGGTGGCTGGGGCTTGGTGTCACCGAGAATCTCAGCGGCGACGTCGGCGACGCGGCGGCGAGCATCTCGGGACTGCTTGCGCAGCAGGTTGAAGGCAGTCATCGCAGACAGGCGGTGGCTGGCCATCAGGTAGCCGATGGCGCGTTCTATCACCACCCGGTACTCCAGGGCGAAGCGCAGCTGGTCGGCGAGGGCATTCTGCTGGCGGGCGGCCAGCCCAGCCGCCAAGATCTCCTCGATCAGGTCGGCGTAGGCGCGCAAGGCCTGACGGTCGGAGTCATCCCAGTTCTCGGGCTCGTCGCAGTAGACGTTCAAGGTGCCGACAGGGCTGCCGCCGAGCGGGATCGGGACTCCGGCCACTGCCCGCACGTTCTCGGGAAGCCGGGCTGGCAGCCGCGGCCAGCGGCCATCGGAGTGCAGGTCCTTGCTAGTGACAGGCCTCGCGTAGATGTAGGACTCGTAACAGGGGCCGTACCCGGTCGCCTCTTGGGCTTCTTCAAGCGCGCGGCCGCCATCATCGGAAGCGGCGACATAGGCTAGTCGCCCTGAATCTGTGATGAACATGACGCCGGCACCGCTGTAGCCGAAGAGCTGGTTAACCGAACCGACGATCCGCGCCATCGCGCGGACGAGGTCGGCCTCGCAGGGAGCCTGACGAAGCTGCTGGATGCTGGACTGCAAGGCTTGCTCATTGATATGCACGGACGGATTCCATTTCGGTTCTGGAGGCGCTCGCCTCAGGCGCAGTTGCCGGGCCAGCACGGTGGCCGTTTCGGGATCGACTCTTACCCGGAGATGAGCCTGACCCACGTCTGCCAGGCGGAGATGTGGCCGGGTGAGGATGTGCGGGGTGTGGCGCTCTGTAGTGGATGACAGGTCACCGGGCGATGCGGCATGCGCCGAGCGGGAGGGTGGGCGGTGAGCTTGCTGGCTCAGCTCGCTCCGCGCGGCCAATGCTGCGCATAAAGGGTAAGACGCACCCCGCTGCTGTGAAAAGAGCCGGATCCCGTGCCCATGCGCCACGATCCTCACCTCTGTCAGAGGCCGATCCGCGGACACACGGCGGAACCGAACGGGGCCGAAGTTTAACACGGGCACGTGCGCAGCGTTCGGCGTTCCCGAAACTTTGGCAACGAGATCCTGGCGCCACCGCCCGGTCGGCGGGCCAATCACGGGTGCCAGGCCGTTGGTCTCGTCCGCCGGCACGTGCCGTCAGTTCGTTCAGGTGACGTTTCGGCCGAAGTGAGGGGGAATGCCAAACGCTGAGGAGGATAAGACCGGGAATGCTGCGGACAGCCGGGTGGACGGCAGGAGGGTGATCCTGTGTTTCCGTCCCCCGGCGCATCTGGAGCATCGACGGACCTGGGGGCAAGCGGTGGCTGGTATCGCCGAGCCGCACCTTGGACCTGGTCGTTAGCGCATGCCGGGCCCTGCCTGCCCGAATGACTGCTCTTGCCGCCGACCGGGCGATCCCCAGAGCCCCTGAGCGCCGAGGCGCCCGGCCGGGCCACTCCTCGGCAGGCGGCTCACCCTCGATGGGGACGCGCTTGAGGTGAGCAGGGTGACCTCGGCCGAGCAGGACCGGCTGATTGACTTGTGGGTGACCCGCCATGCAACCGGTCCCTGACGCCGGGCGTCGGCTGGCGCAGCTGGTCGCCACGTCGGCATACAGCGACCCGGACCTCAGGCAGGCGTCCACGCCCGTTGCGGTACTTCCCGCCGCGCCGTCTCGAGGTCCCTCAATCCGGCACGCGAGATGAGCGTCCCGCCGCAAGCGTTCGGCAGACAACGCCTTTTGCCGATGAGAGGCCTCACTTAACTAAACACCCGCCGCATAAATCGGGCGGCGGTGGGTAGCTGGTGGCTGTGGCTAGAGCGAGAACTGTAGCCGGGTATGCCATTCCCGGCATCGTCGTGTTCTTCTTCTGGGTGGTCGTCGCAATCCTGGCCATCATCCTGCTGGCGTTCATCGTGCACTGGGCCGGCGGCGGAGTACTCCACCTGAGGCTCGGGCACTTCGTCCTGAACATCGGCTTCACCTGATCGGGCCCAGCCGCCGTCGCATAAAGTGCGATCTATGACGGCCCGCTGGCACGGCCCTTCCCCGGCCTGCTCCGTGCGCATTATGCTGCCGTTCGATGGCCACTAGGTGCTCAGCGTCATCTTGCCGGAGATGGCGCTGCTCGCCGCGGACGACAAGATGACAGGTCCGGTAATCCTGCGGCAGCTACCCCGCCGCAACTGAGCGGAAGCCCGTTCCGGGGCCAGGAACACTGCGCCCGCTGCACAGATTGGCCAATCTGCGTACCCACCAGCCCATGGGGCAGAGCCATTCCCGCGTGCGCGGGGACAAATGTGTCAACCTCCACCTCGCGCAGGACCTGACGGGGCAATTCCCCACGGCGGCAGTCCCGCGTCATACTGCAATTCTTTGCCGTTGGGATGGCTGGGACGGTCTCGTTTGGCCCCACCCGGACGTAGCGGATTCGCGATCATGATGCGGTACGTGACCGCGATCACGGTGCGACCGGTGGCTGGGCCATACGAACACGACATGGCACTGCAGCGGGGACGCGCAGAAACGGGTGATGTCCCGCGAACTGGTCCGGCGCCAGCCCGGCACCGTTCAGCACGAGCTTACGCTCGCGCCCGCGCAGGAGCACGAGGACACCGGGCACCGGCAGGTGAGCAGCACGGTCCGCGCACCCGCGCAGGTATCGCGTCACTGGAGCCTTATGTTCAGGGCGCACGAAGCCGCCGCAGTCCCCGGTGGCGCGCCCCGCGGCAGCCGTTCGGGATCATTGTCCATAACGGCTGCCGCGGTGTGTCACGGCCGTTGGCGGCGCGAGCGAGTCAGGGTCGGCGCCCTCACCGGCTGCCCGGGCGGGTGTAAACGGCGACGTAGTGGCGAGCAGGGTCTCGGCCCGCGGAGGTATAGGTCGGCGTCGGCAGCACGGTCATCGGGCGATCTCCTCGGCTGGCAGGCTCGACGGATTATTGGTCAGTTCTCGCGGTGTACATAGCGGACCCGGGTTCCTCTCGTTGCGTTTCATGTCGTGAACCTGCTGCTGGTGGCGATCACGGCGAGCGCGTGCCGGATGATGCGGCGCCGAGCTGGAGGTCGAGCCATACCCGGTCCCGCAGCGCGATGCGCGCGACCTCGGCGCCGGGTGGGTAGCCGGCCGAGTCGGTCAAGACGTCGCGTTCGATCGAGCGCATGCGAAAGCCCTGCCGCTGGTAGAAGCGCAGGTTGCCGATGTCGGCCGCGGCCGTCGCCACCCGCACCATGGTCGTCCCTTCGGCGGCGAGCAGCGTGAGGGCTGCCCGCATGAGCCGTCGGCCGAAGCCTCGGCCTTGCCAGTCTTCGCGGACTGCCATGTTCTTGACCTCAGCCTGACCGGGCTGGCCGGTGTCCACCAGCTGCAGGTGTCCCACGACCTCCGGCCCGATCCTCGCGACGAGGATCCGCCCGGAGTGCAGGTAGGAGTCCAGCTCGGCGGGGGAATCCTCGGCCAGCTCGAACAACGGCCGCAGCGCGTCCCGGTCGCCGGCGTACCAGCCGACAGCGACGAGGGGTTCGGCCCCGCGGGCCAGGCGCTGCGGCATCAGCACGACCCGCCAGTGATCCGGGTCCTCGACGGTAACGGCACCGTTCTCGGTCCAGTAGGGATTTTCCGCTTCCACCGGCAGATGGCCGAGCGCGGCCAGCCAGGTGGCCACCTGTTCTACTTGGGTCAGATCGTCGAAATAGAGCACGAGCAGGTTGTCGCGGCTGGGCGCCGGACCCGGGCTGCCGTGGTCATGCTGGGTGAACTCCAGGTGGTACCGCATGCCGGGCAGCCCGAGCAGCACGCCCCGGTAGCCGGCGTTACCGGCGAAGCGGTCAAGCTCGGGTAGTCCGAGCCCCTCGCAGTAGAAGCGGACGACTTCATCGAGCTGGTCGGTGGGGCGCGCGATGCGCACGCACCGTACTGGCAGCATCGCCGGCCAGGGCCGGGAGGTCATGGTGGTCCTCACCTTCGGTGGTTGTGGTCTGTCATCGGCCGGATGGCTTGGGGTCAGCGGAGCTGCTTCAGCAGGTGGATGTCGTCGTGGCCGTGCGGGTAGCCCGGCGTGCGGCCGCACGCGGGTAGCCCGGCGTGCGGCCGCATTCGGTGTAGCCGAACCGGGCGTAGAAGCCGGGTGCCTGGAAGGAGCGGGTGCTCAGGGCCACCCAGTCGCAGCCGCGGCGCCCGGATCTCGGCTTCGGCTGCGGCAAGGAGCCGGGTGCCCAGGCCCGTGCCGTGCTGGCCGTCTCGCACCCAGAGCAGGTCGATGTAGCCACACCCGCCCCAGGTCCACCCGTAGAGCCCCGCGCGCAGGTCACCACTATCCCCGGCGGACCGCGATAGACAGCAGACGGCCGTCATGGTGGCCGGTGACGGCGGCGTTGAAGGCGCTGATCTCCTCACCAAGGCGTTCCCGCAGGCCAGCGTCGGCCTCGCCGGCAACGAACGATACCTCACTCATCATTGTCTCCTTCATGGCGACGGCCATGCCCGCTAGCAACTGGCATGCCCACCCCGGGGTATAGCGGCGGGCTTTCGATGCCGGCGAGGGTCACCGGTGAGCGGGGTTCAGGGCTGCTTGGTCAGAACGGCACGGGTATAGAGCAGATCGAAGCCCTGATGCTGCGCGTTCTGCTGGGACTTCGATCCTGGCTGGGTGGTGATGACGGCGACTTCGCAACCAGCGGCGCCGGCGTCGGCGAGCCGGGCCGACAGCAGCGCGGTGTGCACACCCCGGCGGCGGTGCGCGGGGGCGGTCGCCGCGCCGGTGAGTTGCGCGATCCCCTCGGCTATGCGCATGGTGGCGCCGCCTGCGATGATCCCGGCGCGCAGCGCCGCGTAGCGCACGGCGCCGGCCGCTGCCATATCGCGTTCGGCCCCGACGATCACCTCGCGCGGGAACTCCTCATGCCAGGGCACCCCTTGTGGGTCGGGGTGGGCGGAGCCCTCGGCCACGACGTCAAGCCACGTCTCGAACTCCTCCTCACCACTCGGGCGGACCTCGACCCCGGGTGGCATCACCCGCTCGGGTTCACCCGTGAGGGCACGGCCGAGCACGTTTTCGAACGATTCGAGCCGATAACCCCGCCCAGTCAGCAGGGCGCCGATCGCGGGATCGGCCAGCTGGGCGAGCTCGATCTGCACGGGGGAACCGCAGGCGGCGAAGGCCTTCTCGATTTCATCGAGAGCGGCCGCATCTGGCACGCCGCCGAAGCCGAGTCCCGCGACCTTGTTGAACGGCGAGCCCTCCCCGGCGAAGCTCGCCACACCACCCGCAATCGGGATCACAAAGCCCGCCGTGCCTGCCCGGCGGCGGGCTGCCTCGCTGCTTTGGGCGATGAGCTGCGCCTCCACCCGCTCGATGCGCCCGGCCAGGGCGGTATCGCAGAACAGCGGCACCCGCCCGGCGCTCCTACGGGGAGCGCATGTGGGTGTTCCTTGCGCCGACATCAGGCGCCATCGGCCGTTCTCGCGCGTATAGACATGGGTGTACCGGCTTTGCACGGCCACCTCATCTCCCCGATAGCGCACGACCATCCGGGTCCGCCCGGCCACCACCGCGGCCGAGTCACGAAGGCGGACCGAACGTTCTTCGGCATGCCGGGTCACCTCAGCGAACCGCAGCTGCCCAGAGCTGATCGCGCCGAGCAATTCTTCCCGGCGTGCGACCTGGCCGCTCAGCACGTCGATGACGAGGAAATCGTCGGCCAGTATCGTGCCAAGCAGCTCATAATCGGCGGCAAGCAACGCGGTGAAGAACGATTCATCGCACGCGAGGACCTCGCCGGCGCCGATGTCGTGTGCAGACTCCACTGTTCGATCTCCTACTGATCAGGCGGTCAATGCAGGCGCCGTCAAACCCGCGGCCGCCGCTGTCACACGTGGGCCGCGGGCTAACCGCGGCGGCAGCTTTTGCCAGGGTTGCCGATGGTTCGAGGCGGCAGGCCGTGCCGCCAGCACCGGTCGCTGCCGGTGTTGGCCTTCGCCGCGATCGAGCAAATGAGCGACGACGGCAGGCCTGGGCTGGCCCAGACACGAATGGTCTGCCAGTTGCGCAGGTCCCGCTGGGGGTGGTTGCGGCGCCCGGGCGGGTCAACGCCGCCGAAAACGGTGCCAGCGGCCGGAGTACAGCGCCGCGCCGAGCACGACCAAGCCGTATCCGGCGACCGGTTCGCACTGCCCGGGCCGGGCGCAGCGTGACCTGGGCGCCGCGCTCGCGCAACGCGTCCGCGACCGCGCCGGCCACCCCCTGGGTCGAGCCGTGCTTGGTGGCGTAGACAATGATCACGTTCACTGCGTACCTCCTGATCCTACGTTGGGCTCACCCTGGCATGCGGCCACAGAGCCGTTGGTCCCAGCCAGGGTCGCGAGAGCCGGGCATCGGACCTACGGTGCTCGAATCGGCGGCGACCGGTACGCCTCTGTGCCGGGCGTACGGGAAGCCGGATGCGCCACGGCAGCGCCGCAACTCACCCGGCCACCTGGACGGCCCGGCCGAGGGCACCTGCTCCGGGCCGCGCGGCCAGGCCTGCTGCGCCCGCCTATGCGGTCGCAGCCCACAGAGCCACTCTGCCGGTACAGTGGGCTGACAGGCGCGTGCTGGCCGCGAGCGGCCTGCTGGTCAGGCGGCTGATCCGGTCGGCTTGCGGTCCCAGGCGAGGACGACGATCCTGGCGGCTCTAGGCCTTTCGGCCCTACTCCGAGCCCCACCCCGCCGAGACCGTTGGGGCATGAGAGGTTCTTTCCAGAACGCCTTGCGCTTGTTCACCCGAGCCATGCGGCCGCTCGCCCTGAGATCAGCCGGCAAGGAAGGATCCAACACGTCGGTCGTCCGCCATGTCGGGCGACGATCGGGCAAGGCGTACCAGACACCTGTAATCGCAGTCCAGCATGATGACAGCTTCTTGATCGCCCTCCCGTATGGGAAGCGCACCGATTGGCTGAAGAACATCCTCGACAGAGGCTCGGCGACCATTGTGACCAATGGGCACACGTTCGAGGTCGACCGGCCCGAGGTAATCCCAATGGCGGAGGCGACCGCCTACTTCCGGCCACGGGAGCAGCGCATGCACCGGCAGTTCCACGTGGACTCTGCCCTCCAGGTCCGTCAGCGGCCGGACGCTCGCCGATAGCAGCCCAGCGACGTTCCAAGCCCGACGTCCGTATTGCTGGTCCAGCGAATTGCAGGAGTTCGCCCTCAGGGGACTTCGGCCTAATCACGGATTAAGGCAGCGGCCCCCGGGCGGAGCGCCCCGGCCAGGCAAACGGCCCCGGGGCGCACCAGCGGTCGGCTCATGGCCGGCCGGGCCAATGGGGCCGGTGCGAACAAGGGCGTCCAGCCAACCTCGGCGCCGGGACCATCATCGGAGCGGCCACGTTCCAGCTGCCGATGCCTGGCGGCCCGGACGCCGGACAGGCGACCTGTACCAACGCGGCATCGTTACCGGATCGCGGACGGACGCGCGTATTCGGCGATCCAGAACGATGCCGAGAGCTAGAGATTACGTTCCGTAACCGTCGCCGCTTAGCTGCCCTGCGCGCTGCACCCCGATATGGTCGGCAACTCCACTGGGGGGTGACTGCCTCAACGGGGGCCCGAACAGGCCGATATGCGCACCAGAACGCGGGCGCATGTGAACGTCGGCTCAGCTCTCGGCTCGGGGCGGTGCGCCGCCGGATTCGTGTGAGGGATCCGGAAGACTCCCCCGGCCAGAGCCACCTCCACCAGCTAATCGTGGCGGACCTGCGGCACTTGCCGGTCACAGGGGGCCACGTCCCGCGACGCCGCCTCGGCTATCTGCACCACCGACCCGTCCCGCTCGAGCGAACGCCGAGACCACCGCACCACTGATCACACCGCCGCTGTAGATCACCGCAGCCTTGTCACCGCGCAGCATCCCGTCTGCTTGTGCCGTGCTTGCCTGGCCCGGTGACGCTCACCGCCGCCGGCCTCAGCGGAGCCCACGAACGGAGCCCGCCGAAATCGACAGCCCACAGGCACTATGCACGCAAGCACGGGCAAGCAGACGCGGATGAGTTCCTGCCAAGCCACGCCGGCGCCTCGCCGAGGAGTTGCCCGTTTTCCTAACGCCGGTTTCCGTCGAGGCCCAGGAACAGTTCCGTCGTCCTGCGCTGCGCGTAGTTCATTTCGTCCACCACGCTGGCCACGCGCCGCGCGATCCGCGCAATCACGGTCATCGCAATGCTCCTCTCTTCGCACCGACCGCCTCTGCGGTCGTGCCTCAAGCATCGCCGTAAGGCCCCTGGCGCCGGATCGGACGAATGCCTTAATTCTTGCCCACTACCAGTCTTAGGCCGGGTAGCCCGGGGGCAGGCAGCCGCGGGGCGATCACACACTCTCACGGTGCGTGATCAGCGTTCGGTCCCGGCGAGGCGCGCATCCCCGCCGTTATGGGCCATCTGTGGCTGCCTTGCGTCCATCAGCCACGGCGCGCCGATCTGGAGGTTTCTGCGCACCGATAGGTCCGAAGGCGGCTCCCTGAACCAGGCCATCGTGACCGGTGCAAGCAATGGCTACGCCGGCTGTGTTTGCCGATGCCGGATGGTGCCGTCGGCCATGATGTCGCCGTCGGGGCACCGCCATTGGACCTTGCCGCCCTCGAACTGCTCCTGGTACAGCGACGCGTACACGCCGCCTTGGCGCAGCAGGGAGCGGTGGGTACCGGATTCCACCACGCGCCCGGCGTCGATGACGTTGATGACGCCGGCGTTGACGATGGTGGACAGGCGATGGGCGATGGCGATGGTGGTCCGTGACCCCATGAGGGCATCGAGGGCCTTCTGGACCTCCCGTTCGCTGGCCGTGTCGAGGGCGGAGGTCGCCTCGTCCAGGATCAGGATGCGCGGGTCGTGCAGCAGGACCCGCGCGATGGCCAGGCGCTGTTTCTCGCCGCCGGACAGGCGGTACCCCCGCTCGCCCACGATCGTGTCGTAGCCGTCGGGGAACTCCATGATCCGGTCGTGGATGTGCGCGGCCCGGGCGGCTTCCCCGACCTCCGCCATAGAGGCGGCGGGACGGCCGTAACGGATGTTGGCCAGGATGCTGTCGTGGAAGAGGTAGCTCTCCTGGGTCACGAAGCCAATGGCGGCGGCCAGTGATGCCTGGCGGACGTTCCGGACGTCGGCGCCGTCGACCTGGACCGAGCCGCCGGTGACGTCGTACAGCCGCGGGATCAGGTAGCTGATGGTGGTCTTGCCGGCCCCGCTCGGCCCGACCAGCGCCACGAGCTGGCCGGGGCCGGCTTCGAGGCTGACGCCCGCTAGCGCGTCCACCGGCGCGCCGGGGTAGCGGAAGTGGACCTCCCGGAGAGCCACCCCGCCACTGCTGATCGCCGGCAAGTCGACGGCGTCGGGAGCGTCGACGATGTCGGGCACCACGTCCAGGTACTCGAAGACCCGTTCGAACAAGGCCAGGGACGAGCGCAGCTCCACTGAGACCTGCAGTAGCTGCCCGATCGGGAAGTACAGGCGGGTCTGCAGCGTGGTGAACGCGACGACGGTGCCGGTGGAGATGGCCGTGCCGTGCGCGAGCAGCAGGCCGGCGACCAGGTAGACCGCGGCCGGGGTGATCGACAGGAACGACTGCACGATGGCGTAGAAGCCTTGGCCGATCATCTGCTGGCGGACTTCCAGGCCGGCCAGGCGCTGGTTCTCCTCCTGGTAGCGGGTGGCGTCGCGCGCCTGGTTGCCGAACACCTTCGCCAGCAGCACCCCGGACACCGACAGGGTTTCCTCGCTGAGAGCGCTCATCGCCGCCAGCGACTCCTGGGTCGAGCGCGCCACCTGGCGGCGCCGCTCGCCGACCATCTTGGTCAGCCA
>WNFX01002089.1_pt1 | contig 25214 bp, 19 predicted proteins | sample 5400111 | NCBI WGS metagenome assembly WNFX01 (sample SAMN13153363, study PRJNA577476) | soil metagenome | isolation source: 40 cm soil or saprolite under grassland replicate 1 | place: USA:California | collected 2016-06-15
CCTGCCCTCCCAGGACGAGCAGCAGCCGGCCGGCCGGGTCCCGGACCACCGCACCCGCGCACGGCACCCGGATCGTCATGAGGTCAGCCTACGGACCGCGGGCGGCCGACTCACACGTAGCCGAACAGCTGCGTCCAGTAGTAGCCGCGTGGGTCGAAGCCGACACCGAGGGCGTGCGAAGCACAGTTGAGGATGTTCTGCCGGTGCCCGTCGCTCTGCATCCAGGCCGCCATGACGTCGGCGGCGGTGCGGTAGCCCATCGCGATGTTCTCCCCGGACGGGCTGTCGTAACCGGCCGCCCTGGCGCGGTCCCAGGGCGTCTTGCCCTCGGGCGTGGTGTGCGAGAAGTACTGTCGGGTGGCCATGTCGGTGCTGTGTTCCTGCGCGGCGGCGGCGAGTCGCGAGTCGGCGTGCAGTGGGCCGCAGCCGACCTTCGCGCGCTGCAGGTTGGTCAGCCGCAGCACCTCGTCGGCTACCGTCGCCGCTGAGCCGGTGACCTGGGTCGTCGGGCCGGGCGGGCGCCTGCTCGGCGGGAGCGGCACCAGGGTCCGGGCCGGTGCCGCGGCCGGCCCGACGGCCGGCGGGGCCGGCGGGTCGACCGCGGTGCGGCTCGGCACCGAGCGTCCTGTCGGGGATGCGCCGTTGGGTGCCGTCCGTGGCTCGCCGCGGTCGGCCCGGGGCAGCGTGTCGTGCGTGGCGCCGTCGCGGGATGCCGGCTGGAGTGCGGCGGCGGCGCCGATGGCGAACCTCGGCGGGGCGTCCCGGCCGGCCCACCACACTCCCGCCGACACGCCGAGCAGCAACGCGAGTACGGCGGCGAACGGCATGCCAGGTGCGCGGCGGGGTGGCCGGGTCGGGGCGCCCGTGGAGCGCCGACGTCGGCTGCCGGGCCGGTCGGGCGAACGGTCGATCATCGACTGGCGGTCCTCGGCGTCGTCCTCGGTGGTCGCCCCCCGGCGGCAGTCACCGTACCGGGTCGGCATCACAAGGTCAGCCCCCGGTACTGGACTCGAACGATCACACGGAGCAACCGCCCCCGCCCGCCAAGCGCGTTCGACCCGCCTCGTCGGGCTGCGCCGAGCCACCGGGGCGCCCCGCGCCCGCAGCCGTCGCCGCGATCCTTTGCCGGGCAGCCCCTGTACGGCGCAACCAGCCTCGGCGTCGGCAGCCGTCCCGGCGGCTCGTTCAGCCGCTCGCCGCACGCCGTGCCAGCCACCCGACACCCACGCCAGGGTCCATGCCGGCCGACCAGTACGGCCACGCCGAGCCTCCGCCGACGGTCCCGTCCCGACCGGCCCGTGCAGCGGCTTCGTTCCGCACCGTGCCAGACCGCCGACACCGCGCCCGCGTTCCGTGCCGGCCGTCCCGTCCGGCGCAGCCGTCCCGACCGGCCCGGTCAGCCGCTCCACCTCGCGCCGTGCCAGGCCACCGACACCCCCGCCCACGATCCGCGCCCCGGACCGCACGCCCGCCCAGCCTCGACGGCCACCAGTCGCCGTCCCGGTCAGCCGCTCCACCTCGCGCCGTGCCAGGCCACCGACACCCCCGCCCAGCCTCGGGGTCGGCAGTCGCCGTCCCGACCGGCCCGGTCAGCTGCTCCACCTCGCGCCGTGCCGGGCCACCCGACACCCCGCCCACGATCAGTGCCGGCCGTCCGGCACAGCCGAGCCTCGGCGTCGACAATTCCGTCCCGACCGGCCGGTTTAGCCGCTCCTCCGACACCCTCGGTCGCGCTGACGTGCGGTCGCGCGCCGACGGTCGATCAGCCGAGGGGCTCCGGGCGGGCCGGTTGATCTCCGCCTCGGGCCTTGGCGTACGCCTGAGTGGGCACCAGCACCTTGCGCCGGAAGACGCACACCACCGTGCCGTCCTGCTTGTAGCCCCGGGTCTGGACGTACACGACCCCACGGTCCGGCTTGGACGTCGATGGGGTCTTCTCCAGCACGGTCGTCTCGCCGTAGATCGTGTCGCCGTGGAACGTCGGTGCGACGTGCCGGAGCGACTCGACCTCGAGGTTCGCGATGGCCCGGCCAGAGACGTCGGCGACCGACATGCCGAGGAGCAACGAGTACACATAGTTGCCGACCACCACGTTGCGGCCGAAATCAGTGGTCTCCGCTGCATAGTGGGCGTCCAGGTGCAACGGGTGGTGATTCATGGTGAGCAGGCAGAACAGATGGTCGTCGTACTCGGTCACCGTCTTGCCCGGCCAGTGCCTGTACGTGGCGCCGACCTCGAACTCCTCGAAGTACCGACCGAACCCCATCCGCCCCTCCGTTTCCCTGCGCCTGCCGGACAGTGTCGCGGACCGGCGGGTACCCCGAGCCGTCGGCCCAGCCATCCGGGTGGCTGGACATATCCGGCCGGAGCCGACCCTAGGAGGTGACGAGGCATGGACACTAGCTCACCGTGCAGTACCGGCAGCGTCCCGTATCCGAGGGTCGCCGACCGGCCGGCGCACGGCTGACCAGCTCCTGGCGACCTCCATACGCGGGCGCGTCCTCCATCCGACCGCCGCGCTAGAGGAGTTGTCCCCGATGTCCACGCTCCCCCACCTCGCCGCGGCCCCCTGCCGACCCGGCCGCTGGCCCAGGCCACTGGACCGGACCACGTAGTCGACTCGGCCGTGTACGTCGACGGCCGCCGCCGGCCTGGGTCGTGTGCGCCGTTCGCGGCGATCGCGCGGGTGCGCAGGGACGAGGGCGGCTTCGTCTGGATCGGCCTGCACTAGCCGGTGGAGTCCGAGCTCGCCGCCCTGGCCGAGCGTTTCGACCTGCATCCGCTGGCCGTCGAGGATGCGGTCTCGGCTCACCAGCGACCGAAGCTGGACCGGTACGACGACATGCCCTTCACCGTGCTGAAGACCGTGCAGCACGTGCACTCGGATGAGCCGAACGCCGACGTCGAGGTCGTGGACACCGGCGAGATCACGGTCTTCCTGGGCCGGGACTACGTCATCACGGTGAGCACGGTGGGCTGCATGGGCTGCGCCGCCGGTTGGAGGCCCGACCCCGAGCGGCTGGCGCTGGGGCCGTCCGCCGTGCTCCACGCGATCATGGACCGGGTGATGGACGACTACCTCACCGCCGCGGCCGAGCTGCGAGAGGACGTGGACGCGGTGGAGAACGCCGTGCTTGTTCGGCACGCCTGGCGGCTCGAGGTCACGGGACGCGGAGCGGATTTACGTGCTGAAGCGCGAGGTGCTGGAGATGCGCCGGGCAGTGGGCCCGCTGAGCGGTCCGCCGCGGATGCCCGCCGAACGGCCGATGCTGCTGATCGCCCCGGACATCCGGGAGTACTTCCGCGACGTCGACGACCACCTGTCCCGGGTCAACGAGCAGATCGCGTTGTTCGACGAGCTGCTCACCACGATCGTCCAAGCGAACCTGGCCCGGGTCACCGTCGAGCAGAACGAAGACATCCGGACGATCTCGGCCTGACGATCCTCGCGGTGCCCACCGCGGTGGCCGGCATCTACGGGATGAACTTCGACCACATGCTCGAGCTGCACTGGCGGTACGGGTACCCGTTGATCGCATTGGTCACCCTGGCGCTGTGCCTTGCCCCGCACCGCGGCTTCCACCGCAATGGCTGGTTGTAGCACAGTCACGGTAACCTCGACCCGGGCGGGACGATCCTCGCTGTCCCGCGTCGCCGGGGACTGGATCGGTGGCCCAGCGGGTCGGGATGCCGTGGCCTGGCGCTCGAGCCAGCAACTGCTCCTCTCCGGTCCCCGGTGAGAGACTCAACGTCAACTCGAACCTGAGCGAGTCGTCGGCGTCACGCCGCGGCTCGAACGCCAGGTGCGCGACCGGCGCGACCGGCGTGGCCGCCGCGGCCGCTTCGCCGAGCATCGAACGGATCGCGCTGCGCTCGTCCCGATCCAGGTACTGCCAGACGACTGAGTGCCAGACGACTGTCACCGTCCCGGGTCGGGACGCGGCGAGCTGCGCCGGCAGCCAGGCCGCCGCTCTCGCTCGATCCACCGGAGGAGGGGTGGGCGCGGCGACCCGCAGCGCCGCGCGCAGCCGGTCGATCCGCTCTGCCCAGTCCGCCCAGACGTACGACGTCAGCGTGAGCTGCCCGTCGGTGGTGGTCGGGTCGACCGGCCGCGGGTCGCACCCGCGCCGCTCGACCAGTCGTAGCGGCTGGTCCAGGCTGGCCGGCGGGGTGCCGGTCCACGGCTGGTCGAAGCGCAGCGCGCTGTCCGGGTCGCCGAGCACCCGCTCACCGATCGCGTACCGGTAGCGGTCCACCAGCAGGGTGAGCCGGCGCTGGAGCCGATCTCGAGCAGCCGGATTGGCAACCCAGTGCGCTCGGCGACGACCAGCAGGCCACCGAACAGTAGGCTGGCCCGGCCCGGCTCGTTCGTCTGTACGGTCTGGTCGACGAGCAGATGCATGTCAGCCAGATGCTCCCGCATGGCGGCGGCAGCGGCGGGCCAGGCGGCGCCCGCCAGAGCGGCACCTCCGACGCTCGGATAGAACGAGCTGAGGGCCGGCGCTCGACCTTCCAGCACGAGCCGGTGCAGCGCCGCCAGCATCCGTAGCGGCAGCACGGTGCCCGGTCGATCGCCTTCGTGCCCGGCTACCGCCTTGGCCGTCACCCCACCCGCGTCAAGGTCGTCAGCCATCGCGGAGAGCAGCGCAGCCGAGAGCGGCGAAGCAGGCAGGCACCCCTCCGCCTGCTCGCGGAACCGAGCCGCCTGCGGGTGGTGGCTCACCCGCCCAACATCCCTCCCGTCACCCTGCGCCGTCGGTGCGTTGAGACGCCGGTGGCTCCCGGCAGGACCGTGGGAGCCACCGGTGCCGAATGTGTCAGGTGCTGAACGAACGAGCGATCTGCTCCTCCGCCTGGGCGTAGGACTGGCCGGCGGCGCCGAGGAGCTGAGAGATGCCTTCCAGCGCCTGGTTGAGCTTTGCCGCGCTGGTATCGAAGTCGGTGTACAGCTGCTGGAACCGGCCCGACGCGGTGCCCTGCCAGTCGGCCCCGAACAGCGGACTGAGCTGGCCCTTGAGCGCTTGGTGAATGCCCCCGATCTCGCCGGCGGTCCGTGCAATGGTGCCGGAGAGTGCCTCCAGCTGTGCCGCAGTGACGACTAGTCCAGCCATCGTGACTACCTCCGTCTGTCCGTCTGTCGCTCTGTCGCTTCGAACGTCGGTGCATACCCGTCGGTAGGCGGGTCTGGGGAACGGTCAGATACCAAACGCAGCTTCGGGTAAAATGGGAGTCTTGCCCAGGATTCTTCCTTACCTCCGTTCTATCCGAGATCTACAGGTAAGACCGGAGCTCCCACAGCTCCGGATAGAACTGCAGCCCCACGCGTTTGCGCAGGTAGGGCGCGCCGGTCGAGCCACCGGTGCCCGACTTGGTGCCGATCTGGCGCTCGACCATCAGAACGTGCTCGGCACGCCACCGGGCGAAGAGCTCGTCGTGCTCGATGAGCGCCTCGGCGAGATCCCACAGCGCGCCGTACGACGCACGGTCCCGGCTCACCTCGATCAGCGCCGAGCGGCGCGACTCGACGCTCTGCGTGTCGAAGCCGGACTTGTCGAGCAGCGCGACGTATCCGTCCCAGAGCGTTGGCTCCCCCAACCGGCGTCGCAGCCGGTCCCGCTCGGCGTCGCTGGCGTGGCCCAGCCGGGTGACATACGCCGGATCCTTGGCACCGGACAGGAACTCGATCTCCCGGTACTGCACCGACTGGAACCCGCTGGCCGGCGCCAGCAGCGCCCGGAAGGCGAGAAAGTCCTGCGGGGTCATGGTCTCCAGCACGTCGATCTGCTCCAGCAGCACGTGCTCCACCGTGTGCGCCCGCTGCAACCGAAGCCGCGGCAGGTAGTCCTCGCCGGCGAGCATCCGGTCGCGGGCGTCGCCGAGCTCGTACAACAGCAGCTTGAACCACAGCTCGTAGACCTGGTGGATGGTGATGAAGAGCAGCTCGTCATGCGCGGCCGGACGGTCGCCCCGACCGTCGGCCCCGCCGGATTGCGGCTGCTGCTGGTCGAGCAGCGTGGACAGCCGGAGGTAGCTGCCATACGACAGCAACGCCCCTTCTTCGCCGAACCTTCGGTCCCTCACGAGGCTGCACACTACGGGTACCGGACGACAGCCGGCGTCCGTTGTCCACAGGCCGATCGGTTGTCCACAGATCTGGGTCGGCTACGGCGCGGGGGGTCTCCGGCCGGCGAGACTTTTCGGCATGGAGATCACCCTGACCCTCCAGCCGACGGGTGCACCGGCCACCGACGCGCGGATGCGAGCGGCCCCGGGCACGACGCTCGCCGCGGTCCACGAGGCCCTCGGGCGGCTGGCCGGCCGACCCGGCGCCGCGCTGTACGCCGGCTCGCGCCGGCTGCCCGCGGAGGCCGTGCTTGGCGGGCCTGGGCTGCAGCCCGGTGACGTCGTTGGAGTCGGCTCACCCGGTCCTCGCGCGGCGGACCGGGGCGGGGTGCTCGAGCTTGGCGTGGTCGGCGGTCCGGACGCCGGCGGCAGCGATCCGCTGCCGCGCGGCGAGGTGCTGGTCGGCCGGGGGCCCTCGGCGGATGTCCGGGTTCGCGACCCCGACGTGTCGCGCCGGCATGCGCTGGTCGTGGTGTCCTCCGCGGGCGCGACGGTCCGCGATCTTGCCTCGACCAACGGCACTCGCCTGGACGGTGTCCGGGTTGGACCCGACCCGGTCCCGCTGCGGGTTGACCAGCTGTTGCGGGTCGGCGAGACCACGCTCGCGCTGGCCGTGCCGAGCGAGCCGCCGGCGTCGGTACGAGCGATCGGCGATGGCACCGTCGCAGTGCACCGTCCACCACGGCTCACCACTCCGCAGGACGATGTCGAGGTCGAGGTGCCCGCAGAGCCGCACGCCAACGAGCGGGCCGGCGCGCCGGTCCTCGCCAGTCTCGTTCCGTTTGCGACTGCGGCCCTCGCTGGGGCGTTCCTGCACGGCGGTCTTTTCGTGGCGCTCGGCATCGTGTCCCCGGCCCTGTTCGTGGCCGGAGCGTTGGTTCAGCGCCGCACCCAGGGCCGGCGCCGGGCGCGGGAGCTCGTCACGTACCGGTTGGTGTTGGCAGAGGCCGAGGTTGCCCTCGCCGCTGCCGTCCAGGAGGAGATACGGCAGCGGCGCGCTGCCGATCCCGATCCGGCTGCGGTGCGCCGGATCGCCCGTGGTCCGACTTCCCGCATATGGGAGCGCCGCCCGAGCGACCCGGACTTCTGCCGCATCCGGCTCGGCACCGCAGACCTTCCTGCTCAGGTGCGGCGGCGGTCCAGCGGCCAGGGCCCGGGTCGGCCGGAGACTGCGGCCTCGGTCCCGGTGACCGTCTCGTTGCCGGCCGTCGGAGTGCTCGGAGTGGCCGGCCCGCTGCGACCGACCGCGGCCACGGCTCGGTTCGTGTTGGCGGCGCTGGCGACCCTGCACGGGCCGAGGGACGTCGCGATCGCCCTGTTCGCCGGCCGGTCTGTCGTCGATGACTGGAGCTGGGCGCGCTGGCTGCCGCATCTCGCCGACGACCGCGGCTCGCGCTCGGCCAGGGTCGGCCTCGCCCATGAACGGCAATGCGAGCTCCTGTCCGAATTGGTCCGCGAGCTGGAGGCCAGGCAGGCACGGTGGGTTGGCTCATCGCCCTGGTGCGGCCCGTGCACGGTGACGGTGCTCGACCGGTGGAGCGAGCTGCGGCAGCTACCCGGTCTCGGCCGGCTGCTCGCCGACGGCCCAGCCGTCGGGATGTTCGCGGTATGTCTCGACGCCTCACCCGAGTTGCTGCCGGTCTGCTGCGGAGCGGTCGCGGAGGTGACCGGCGAGATCGGCACCAGGCTGCGGATCCGGGTGAGTGGGCAGGCGTCCGTCGAGGACGTGATCGCCGACGGCGTGTCGCAGCGCTGGTCCGAGGGCGTCGCCCGGGCGCTGGCGCCGCTCCGCGACGACAGCACGGACACACCGGGTGCGCCACCGGCATCCTGCCGGCTGTTGGATGTGGTGGGGTTGGAGCCGCCGGAGCCGGCCGGCGTGCTGGCCGGCTGGCAGCGGGCCGGGCGTGCCACCTACGCCCCGATCGGCGCGGCCGCCGAGGGCCCCTTCGGCGTCGACCTGAAAAAGGACGGCCCACACGCCCTGGTCGCCGGCACCACCGGCGCCGGCAAGTCCGAACTCCTGCAAACCCTCATCGCCAGCCTCGCAGTCGCCAACCGACCCGACGCGATGACCTTCGTCCTGATCGACTACAAAGGCGGCGCCGCGTTCAACGACGCCACCCACCTCCCGCACACCCTTGGCATGGTCACCGACCTCGACCCACACCTCACCGAACGCGCCCTGCAATCCCTCAACGCCGAGCTCAAACGCCGCGAACACCTGCTCGCGGCCGCCGCCGCCAAAGACATCGAAGACTACTGGGACACCCAACACACCCACCCCACCCGCGCACCAACCGACCCCCTCCCCCGACTCCTACTGATCATCGACGAGTTCGCCACCCTGGTCGAAGAGCTCCCCGACTTCGTCACCGGCCTGATCGGAATCGCGATGCGCGGCCGCTCCCTCGGCGTCCACCTCATCCTGGCCACCCAACGCCCCACCGGCATCGTCTCCCCCGTCATCCGCGCCAATACCAACCTCCGCATCGCCCTACGCGTCACCGACGACACCGAATCCCACGACGTCATCGACGCCAACGACGCCGCCCGCATCAACAAGAACACCCCCGGACGCGGCTTTCTGCGCGTCGTCGGCGCAGCTCCGGTCGAGTTCCAGACCGCCCGGGTCGGTGGGCGACCGACCGCCGGCGCCGCTCGGCCGCCCGAGGTGACAGCGGTGCTCTGGAGGGCGTTCGGCTGCCCTGAGCCAGTGGTTGAGGACGAACCTGGCGACGGCCCTACGGACCTGCAGCGGCTGGTGGCGGCGGTCTGTGCCGCCGCAGCGGCGGGTGGGTTCGGGCCACCGTCCAGCCCGTGGCTGCCGCCGCTGCCACCGGTGCTGACGCTCGACGACCTCGACTGCGGCACCCCGGTCGGCGGCCGGCCCGGGTCAGCCGAGGGAGGCGGGCGCCCCGTGGTGCCGCTCGGGCTCGCCGACCATCCGGCCGAGCAGCGCCAGGTTCGGTATGCCGTGGATGTCGCGGACGGCGGTTCGGTGCTGGTCGCCGGTGCCCCCCGCAGCGGCCGGTCCACCGTGTTGCGCACGCTCGCCGGGAGCATCGCGCAGCGGTGGCCGGTCGACGACATCCACCTATACGCGCTCGATTGCGGTAGCGGGGCACTGCACCTGCTCGCCGACCTGCCGCACTGTGGGGCAGTGGTCAGGCGCGACCAGGTCGCCCGCGGTGTCCGGGTTCTAGCGTTGCTGCTCGAGGAGGTACGACGTCGGCAAGACCGGCTGGCCCGCGAGGGCTTCGGTTCGGTGGCCGAGCAGCGCGGCTCGGCGGCCCCCGACGACCGACTGCCCTGGCTGATGTTGTTCGTCGACGGGTGGGAGGGATTCGTCGCCGGCTACGAGACCGTCGATCACGGCCGGCCGATAGACATGCTGCTGGGGTTGGCTCGGGAGGGTCCCGCCGTCGGACTCAAGGTCGTGGTTACCAGCGACCGCCAGGGCCTGCTGACCCGGCTCAGTGCGGCATTCGGAGAGAGGCTGCTGCTACGGCTCAGCGACCGACTTGACTACGCGTTGGCCGGTATCCCGGCGCGCTGCGTGCCGGAGCACATGCCGGCCGGCCGAGGTCTGCTCGCCGCCGCCGCCACCGAGGTGCAGGTCGCCCTGCTGGATCGCGATCCAAGCGGACCAGCCCAGGCGGCGGCACTCGCCCGGATAGCAGCCTCGGCGACCGACCTGGCCGCCGCCGATCCGCCCCGGCACGCTCCGTTCCGCGTTCGACCCCTCCCCAGGCTGGTGCGACTCGCCGACCTAGCCAGCAACGCGCCTCGCGCTCCGTCCACGACAGCCGCGGCCGACCCCGGAGACCAGCCCCGCCCGGTCGCGCCACCCGCCACCGGTCCGGCGACCCGTCCCAGCTCGACCGAGCACACCGACCCCGGAGCCCACCCTCGCCCGGTCGCGCCACCCGCCACCGGTCCGGCGACCCGTCCCAGCTCGACCGAGCACACCACCGACCCCGGAGCCCACCCTCGCCCGGTCGCGACGCCCACCACCGGTCCCGCCACCCGCCCCGGCCCAGCCGAGATCACCACCGACCACGGAGACCGACCCGGCCCAGCATCGGCCCCGGAGGCGGACGGATCTCCCGCGGCGCCCGCTCGCGGTTCGCCACCGGGGCGCTTGCCCTCACCGCTCGCCGCGACCGGCCTTACCGGCGGGCCCACTACTCTTCCGGCGGAGGACCGTCCGTTTTCGACGCTCCTTGGGGTGGGCGGAGACGACGCCGGACCAGTCGGCATCGACCTGGCCGAGGCCGGGCCGGGCTTCCTGGTGGCCGGGCCGCCGCGCTGTGGGCGATCCACCGCGCTCATCACCTTGGCATGCGGCCTCTTGGCCAGGGGCACGCCGATCGTGCTGGTCGCGCCGCGGCCGGAGGTCACGTCGTTGGGCGGCGGCAGCGTCGCCGTGCTTGGCCCTGCGGACGGTCCGAGGCTGTCCGCAGCTCTGGCCTCAGGTCCCACCGCCGTGCTGGTCGACGATGTCACGGCGCTCGTCGACGCGGCAGTGGATCAGGTGCTGGCCGACCTGCTCAGGACCGGTGGCGGCGGCCACGTGGTGGTGGCGGCGGGTCGCAACGATGAGCTTGCCACCACGTTCCGCGGAGTCGCCACGGAGGTTCGGCGGTCTCGAGCGGGGCTGCTGCTGTGTCCGACCTGGACTGACGGGGAGCTGCTGGGCACGCGGCTGCCCCGCGGCGATCCGGAGACGATCCCAGGGCGCGGCCTGCTGATCGGAGGGGGCCTCCAGACGCCGGTGCAGGTCGCAGTCGCCGTCGCGGCAACCGCGCCGGTGCAGGGCGGGTTGTAGCGCCTAGCGCGGTGTCCACCAACGCCGGCCGGATGGCCCGGCCCGGGGACCAGCGCGGACGTCGGCTCTGGGCCCGGCGAACGTTCGTGGGCAGAGCACTAGGCCATATGGGGGTAACGATGGTCACTCGGCGGAACGAAGGTCTCCTTCACGGTGCGCGGCGAGGTCCACCGCAGCAGGTTGAGCGGGGATCCCGCCTTGTCGTTGGTCCCGCTCGCCCTGGCGCCGCCGAACGGCTGTTGCCCGACCACGGCACCAGTCGGCTTGTCGTTGACGTAGAAGTTGCCCGCGGAGAACCGCAACACCCGGCTGGCCTCCTCGATGGCAGCGCGGTCGGTGGCGAAGACGGCTCCGGTCAGGGCGTAGGGGGCGACGTCGGCAGCCTGCGCCAGCATGTCGGCCCAGTTGGCGTCGTCATAGACGAAGACGCCGAGGACAGGCCCGAAGTATTCCTTCCTGAAGATCTCATGTTCCGGATCGCTGCCGACGACAACGGTGGGCCGCACGAAGAAGCCATCGGTGTCGTCCACGCTTCCACCGACCAGCACCGAGGTGGACGGATCGGACCGGATGAGTTCGAGGACGCCGGCGAGCCTGGCGAAAGCCCGCCGGTCGATGACCGCTCCACCGAAGTTGGCGAAGTCGGTGATGTCGCCGTAGGTCAAGCTCTCCACGGTCTGCGCGAGCGAGTCGCGCACGCCGCCGTCCCAGAGCGAGCGTGGCAGGTACGCGCGGGAGGCCGCCGAGCACTTCTGACCCTGGAACTCGAACGCACCTCGGACCAGCGCGGTGACCAGGCTCGCCGGATCCGCGCTGGGATGCGCGACGACGAAGTCCTTCCCGCCTGTCTCGCCGACCAGTCGCGGATAGGAGTGGTAGTCGGCGATGTGGGCGCCGACCGTCGACCACAGGTGCTGGAACGTCGCGGTCGACCCGGTGAAATGAATGCCGGCGAGGCTCGGATGGGTCAGCGCGACCTCGGAGACCGCGTGCCCGTCACCAGTGACCAGGTTCACGACGCCAGGCGGCAGCCCGGCAGCCTCGAACAGCCGCATCAGGTGATGCGAGGCCAACTGCTGGGTGGGCGACGGCTTCCAGACCACCGTGTTGCCCATCAAGGCGGGCGCCATCGGCAGGTTGCCGGCGATCGAGGTGAAGTTGAACGGTGTGATCGCCAGTACGAATCCCTCCAGCGGCCGGTACTCCATCCGGTTCCAGGCGCCGGGCGCGGACTGGGGCTGCTGTGCCAGGATCGAGCGTCCGAAGTGGACGTTGAATCGGAAGAAGTCGATCAGCTCGCAGGCCGCGTCGATCTCGGCCTGGAAGCTGGTCTTCGACTGGCCGAGCATCGTCGCGCCGTTGACCGTGTCGCGCCAGGGGCCGGCGAGCAGGTCGGCGGCACGCAGCAGCACTGCCGCGCGCTCGTCGAACGGCAGGTCGCGCCACGCCGGCGCCGCGGCCAGCGCTGCGTCGACCGAGGCCGCTACATCGTCGGTGGTGGCCTGGGCGCTGACGCCCAGAACGGAGCTGTGCCTGTGGGGCTGCACCACGTCGAAGCGGTCACCACCGGCCATCCGTTGGCGGCCACCCACGGTCATCGTGAGCTCGACCTGGTCACCGGCCATCTCCTTAAGGCGAGCCTCCAGACTCGCTCGCTCCGGGCTCCCCGGGGCGTAGCTGTGCACGGGCTCGTTGACCGGGACTGGCGGCTGGGTGATGGCGTCCATGGCATCTCTCCCGAGGTGCGACGACGGACCGCGGATCCCCCCATCCTCGCACTCGACGCCACAGGCCCGTTGCGTTCGGCCGGGCCGGGCCGGAGTGGCCGTCAGCCGACGCGAGTCGGCCGGGTGTCCGCGCCGGTGACCCGCCGGCAACGGCGCAGCGGTGTCCGCACGCGCCGAGCAGGAGCGCGGGTGTGAGCGCGAGACCGGCCAGGCGGCCGGACCAATCCCGTACTCGCGCCGGCACCCTACTAATCACTGCGTCGTACGGTCTACCAGATGGCTCGACCGGAATGCCCTGTTGGCTCCTTCACCGACCGCGACTCGGCGTTCGCCGGGGGCGTTCAGAGCAGCTCCAGCAGCGGCGCGACCTCCTGGCTCGCGTACCAGAGCAGCTCGTGACCCTCCGCCCCGTCGACCAGGAACTGAGCGTCCTGTCCGCCGAGGTCCGCCTCCAGGATCGCGTCGGCAGCGGCGGCCACCGCAGGCTCGGCGTCCGGTCCGTCCACATGCACCGCCGCGACCAGCCCCATGGATACCGGGGCGGTGACCCGCACAGCCGCCCGGTCGAGGTCAGGGCGGACGGCGACCGCGCCTTCCGGCAGTTCAGCGGCGACCACGACCCGGCGGCGGGGCGCAGCCCGGTCCTCGTCCAGCAGCCGCAGCGAACCCCGGGCGGCCTCCAGCATCGCCGCGTACTCCAACTCCTCCGCGTCGTCGTCGAGGTACCACTCGCGCAGCTCCGGCGTCACGGCGAAGGCGGTGAGCGGCGCCCCGAGCTCACCCGAGTCCACGAGCGCCCGCAAGGTCCGGACGGTGCCCGGCAGGTAGACCCTCACTGGGCGGCGAGCTCGGTTCCAGACGCGATCAGCTCCACGCCCGGGCCCTCCCGGCGCAGCGCGGCGGCACTGGTCCGCAGCGAAGTGGCGAGCACGTCGTTCCGCCGCCTGGGATCCATCAGGTTGGCGCCCATGACCTGCAAGTCCTCCGGGCCTGGCCCGAGCATGGTCACAGCTGTCCCCGACGCGTGCAGGCGAGTGGCCTCCACCAGAACTCGGCGTGTCGACACCCGCCGGAACCGTCGCTCGACCCGAGCAACCGGCGATCGCGGCCGGTCGGCGGCGAAGGACACCATCGGTGCCAGCACCCAGACCTCGTCTAGTTCAGCGTCGACCAGGACGTCTGCCGAGGCCGGCGAGCAGGCGCCACCATCGACGTACGGGTGGCCCTCGATGATCACCGGCGCGTACCAGCCCGGGATGGCGCAGGAGGCTTGCACCGCCACCGAGATCGACGCAGGCGGAGCTCCGGCCCTACCGAACACGACGCGGTCACCCCCGCGGTAGTCCATCGCGATGATCCAGGTCTGCGGCGCTCGCGGCCATGGGCGGGCGCCAGTCGCTGGGTCGACGTCGTTCCGATCGTCGAGCAGCGCGACGGCCAGACCGTCGATCATCCGGCGCACCGGCTCCAGCGTGCCGCGCCCTCGGGGGAGGAGCGCGCTCGCCGCGACCAATGGGGGCACCTGAAGGGGATGCCGGGCCGCCTGACGAAGCAGATCAGGAGATCCGAGCCCAAAGGTGGGTCGGGGCGGAAGCGCGCCACCGGTGTCGGTGTCGTGATCCCAGTCGATGCGTGGGTCGGCAGGCAGCGGGATGCCCTGCTGGTGGCGAAGAATCGCGTCGACGCCGACCTGCATCCCGATCAGTGCGGCGAGGATGGATCCAGCCGACGTCCCGACGCAGACCTCGACGTCCCGGACGTCGAACCCTTCTTCCTCCTCCAGCGCGCGCAGCGCACCGACCGTCCAGGCGAAGCCGAGGACGCCTCCGCCGCCCAGCACCAACCCGCGGCGCGGTGTTGCGGCCGACCCACGGGCAAGCTGGCCCGCTCCGGCCCTCCCATCGCCCGCCGTCAGCAAGCCAGCCGGGTCCGGTGGCAAACTCGGCCAGCTCGAGTCGAGCCCGTGCGGCTCCGCTCCGGTCCCGTCAACGCGCGGGTCCGGAGCGCCGGCCGCGCCGGCCGCGGTCATCGCACCGTGTCCACGAGCTCGGCTAGCGACTCTTCTATCAGCGAGCCGACCACGTCGACGTCGGGCATGACGTCCCGGTCAGCATTCAGCCCATAGAAGACGCCACCGTTGTACGAGGTGAGGCCGATGCACAGGCCCTGCCCCTTGGCCAGCGGCACGACCGGAAACATCTCGAGCATCTGCGCCCCGCCGGCGTACAGCGGAAACTGCGGACCCGGCACATTCGTGATGACGACATTGAAGAGGCGGCGACTGATCCCGTTGGCGACCCTGGCGCCCAGCGCGTGCAGAGTCGGCGGCGCGAAGCCGGACAGCGCGACGATCGCGTCGGCACCGACCGACTGCCCGGACTCCTTGTGCGCCTTCATCGCGAAGCTGACCTGGGACAGCCGGACGACCGGGTCTGGCTCGCCGACTGGCAGGTCCACCAGGTACGACGAGACACGGTTGCCGAGCGCGCCCGGCTCCTGCCCGGTCCGCACTGACACCGGCACCATTGCTCGGATCGTGGTCCGCGCCGTCACCGACTCGCCACGCGAGAGCAGCCAGTTGCGCACGGCTCCGGCGACGGTGGCGAGAACGACGTCGTTGACGGTGCCGCCGTGCGCCTTGCGGACGCGCTTGTAGTCGTCGAGCTCGGTGCGGGCGACGCCGAATCGGCGCTGCTCGCCGATGGGCACGTTGAGCGGACTGTCCGGCGCTGGCCGAGCCGCGATGCGCGCTGCTGCCGCGAGACCGCCGACTGCGCCGAGCACCTTGCCGGCGGTCGCCCGAGCATCGAGTATTCCGATCCGGACACTGTCCAGCACCGCGGTCGGTCGACGAACGACCTCGGCGACGGCATCGACGAGCAGACCGATCGAGCCCGGCTCCGGGCGAGGCATCCACAGATCGGCGGGCACCTCCCGCGGCGTCGGTGTCACGTCGAGAATCACCTGGCCGATGTCGACTGCGCTGATCCCGTCCACCATCGCGTGGTGGGTCTTGGTGATCACCGCGATCCGGCCGCGCTCGAGTCCCTCCACGAGGTACATCTCCCACAGCGGACGGCTGCGATCGAGTCGGCGGGACATCAGCCGCCCGACGAGCTCGCGCAGCTGCGCGTCGGAACCGGGGCGCGGCAACGCCGATCGGCGCACGTGGAAAGTCACGTCGAAGTCTGCGTCGTCGACCCAGACCGGACTCGCGAGATGCCCTGGCACCCACTTGATCTTCTGTCGATACCGTGGCACAAGGTTGATCCGCTTTTCGATCAGCGCGACCAGCACGTCGTAGTCGAAGCCATCCTCGGGCGGCTGAAACACCGCCACCCCGCCAACGTGCATCGGAGTGGTCGGCTCCTCGAGGTAGAGGAAGGACACGTCCAGTGCACTGAGCCGGTCGCTCATCCTCGACGCACCTCCTCGGACGCCTCGTCCTGCCGCGCAACGGCGCGGTCGAATCTCTCCATCGTGACATGGCAGGACCGACGCCGCCCGGATTAACGATCAGGTAGCCGGCGACCCTCTCCGGTAGCGAAGACCTTCACACCTCGCGGTCACCGACCAGCCGGCCGGCACGCGGCTCCCGGCCGACCCGTGGCCGGCAATCGGGTCCGGCACCCCGCTCGCTGAAGCGCGCAGCGACGGTGTCGTAACCATCAGTGATCGCCGTCTCTCACGCATGGCGAGCCCCAACCCGCCGGCGACCGCCGGCCGCCGCCGACACGGGGACCCCGGCAAGCCGTTGAGCCAGCTCCACGATGCTCCTTCGGAGCACGCTGTCCGGAGCAACGTCGGCCAGCGTCTTGCCGGTCCCTAGGGCGGCGTCGACTGCGGCGCCATCGTGCGGCAGGAAGACCGGGTCGCGGACGGCCGCGTAGCGGGCCAGCGCGGTGGCGATCTCTCGTCGCGGACTCCCCGGCACGACCACCTTGCGCACTCGATTGACTACAACAAGCGGTAAGCGGCCATCCGTCAGCTCCTGTAGATCGGTGATCGCGCGGATGAGCCGCTGCAATGCCACCGGGTCAGCGCCGCCGACGCAGACAATCGTGTCTGCAGAACGCAGCACGGCCAGCGTCGCACCGTTGCGGCGTGGTGCCGCCGTGTCGAACGCAACCTCTTCGTCTCGCTCGAGACTGAAGCCGCAGTCGACCACTGTGAGCCGGGCAAGCTGTCGTGCCTTACCGAGCACCACGTCCAGCGACGACGGGCGCAGCTCGGTCCACCGGTCGGCCCGGGCGACACCGGTAAGCACGCGAAGCTTCGGCCGCACCGTCCAGGCAAGACGAGCGAGCCCGGACGGATCCAGCTGGCCGTGGCCCGCAATCCGGCAGGCAGCCGGGAGCCCCGGCGCCTCGTCGAGCAGACCGAGCAACTGAGCAATCGCTCCGCCGTACGTGTCCGCATCAATGAGCAGAGTGGACACACCCAGCCGGGCCGCCTCATCAGCGACACCGACCGCAACCGTGCTGCGACCCGGGGCACCGGTCGGACCCCATACCGCGACGAGCCGACCGTGCCCTGCGGTGGGAGGTGGCGGCGGGATCCGCGGACCGAGCTCGGGCAGAGCCGCTCGCGGGTCGGCGATCGCGTCAGGAGTCCACACGTCCTGCACACCGGCAACGGCGAGCATGACCGCCGCCGAGATCTTCTTCGCGCCGGCGTCTGCGGCCAGCACGGAGGTCACGCCAAGTTGGCGTAGCCGCCGCTCCGCGTCCTCGTCGCCCGGGTTCACGAGTCCCACGACGGCGACTCCGGAGGCAGTGAGCCGACTCACCGCGTATCGATCCAGTCGGCGAAGGTCGGCCGAGAGTAGAGCGGCGCGGGCGGTGCCGGCCGCGGCGGCGGACAGCAGCTCGGCCAGGTCGACGCACCTCCGCACCACCGTCACGCCGTGGTCCGCGCGACCCAGCTCGGAAACCAGCTCCGCCTCCCAAGCCGCGCCGGTGACGGCGGTGAGGACTGGCACGGCCATCAGCGCCTCCGGCTCGTCGGCGTCGACGATGGAGGCGGAGATGGAGATGGAGTCGGCGCGTCTGTACTCGCCGGCGGGCCGGGCGCATTGGGTTGGGCGGCCGGCCGGGAGGGCGCGGCGGGCTCGGCGGTCGGCGAGGACCGGTATGGCGAGCCTGCCGCGCTGATCGGTACGCACCTGTCCACCGCGGTCTTCGGGGCTGCAGACAGGGGCAGGTCGCCGTCGAGCACGACGAGGCGGATCGTGCTCTCGCTGCCGAGCGCCGTGACCACCCGCCTGGCTTCCGCCGGGGCGACCCGGACGATCACCTGCGTGGAGGCCGCATCGACTGAGAGGCCGCCGCCTCCCTCGTGGATCTCCTGTACGGGGACCCGAGACAGGACCTGGACCGGAGCACATCCCTTGGCGGTCGACCAGACATCGATCAGCTCGCCGCGAGCCAGGCCCGGAGCATTTCCGAGCTGGACCGGAATGCTGACAATTGCCCCCGGTGGCGTGACGATGACCGCAGACCGGGGCAGCAACTCGCCGGCATGCAGCGTACGGGTGACCGTCCGGCCTGCCGGTGACTGCGGCACTCGCAGGTACGCCGCTGCACTGTCGAACAGCCGAACCCGTGCTGGCCGCAGATCTGCGACCGCGAGGATCGTTCCCGCCGAGACGTCGTGGGTCAACGCCCAGACCTGTACTGACCGATCGGCGGCGGCGACCACCTTGGCGCCGAGCAACACAGAGACCAGCACGAGCAGGACACCCGTGATCAACCGCAGATCCAGCCACGACGGTTGGCGCAGGCGGCGGGCAGGTGGCGACGCAGGATGCTCGGCGACCACGGAGGCTCCTCGGGAAGGGACTACTCGGACGTGACCGGCGCATCCTTGCGCATTCCGCCTGAGACCTGCCGAGGTTGTCCACAGCCAGACCCAAGAGGGTGGGGTGATCCGCGGCGCCCTGTGGATGACGGCCGCGCCCTGGCCGCCGCCGATGCCACACTGACGCCCACCGGGGCAGAACTGTCCCGGCCGCAGATCTCAGCTGGAGCGAGAGGACGCGATGGCCGACGACCGCTTCCTGACGCTCACCGACGTTGCGGAGATTCTCAACATCTCGGCATCGCAGACGTACGCGCTCGTCCGCTCGGGCGCGTTGCCGGCGATCAAGATCGGCGGCCGCGGACAGTGGCGGATCGAGCGCGCCCAGCTTGAGGCGTACATAGAGCGGATGTACGACGAGACGCGACGGTTTGTCGAGACGCACCCGCTCGCACGCGACGAGCCGGTACCGCCGGACTGACATTCCTGCCTGGGGTTCAGCGTGCGGCGACACGTCCTTACCGACCGTCCCGCAGCCGGGCGTCTCGTCGGCGACCGAGCCACCAACTGGGACCCGCTGGCCGGAGCGGCCGGACTCAGCCAGTCCTGACCAAGGCGAGGGCCGCAAGCGGCAGAGTCCGGACGCGCTGCACAGCAGTCGACCGACGCGGCTCACCGCGCGGATGCTCGGCCACTTCCACGAAGTCGGCGCCGACACGATCGAGAGTGCCGTCGAACCCGGTGCCGTCCACAAGCAGGACCTGGACGGGGGCACGGTCTCGGACGATGCGGCGCAGCGCATGCCGAAGATCCAGCCGAGAGCCGACCCTGCCCTCGCTCCCAGGCGTGGCCGAGAGCGCCCCGAGCCCGACGAGGGACAAGACGGCATCGAGCGGAATGAGGGCCTCCCGCCCGGGACTCTCGGTGAGGAGCAGCCATCCGGAGCCGACCTGGTCGAGATCACCGCACACGAGGCCGGCGCCGAGGCAGGAGACCTGGACGGGGTGCCCGGTGGCGGCTCTGAGGCGGTCGACCAAGCGGAGCTTGCCAATCTCGATGCGGGTCCGCTCGGCGACCTCGCCCTCGAAGTCCCTCGTGGCCAGTTCCTCGGCCTGAGCCTCCAGGTCCGAGAACAACCGCTGCCAGCGCACAGCGTGCCTCCCAGCCTCTCTCTGACCACCTCGACCACCTCCGCCACCGTCCAGCAGGCCACCCCTTGCCGTCAAACAGAGGGGCTTGATACGACGCCATCGACAGTGTACAAAGACAAACGTAAGCAAACAACAGCGAAGGAGGGAAGTTATGAGAGTCCACCGGCGTACGGCGGTCTGCCTCGCGCTCGACCTCTTGCTGATCCTCGTGCTGGTCCGGACCGGTCCTGGAGCGGCCGTTGCACACGACGCACTCGTGGACCCAGGGCGGTGGTTTGTCCAGGTCAGCCCGGATGCGGCGGTCGTCACAGTCCTGGGAGTCCTGGGCTGGTTTGCGTTGCTGTGGATCGCAGTCGGCTTACTGCTGGTCTCTGTTGCCACCACGCCCGGTGCGGCAGGACGGCTCGCGGATGCCCTCGCCACGCAGGTGGTGCCGACAGCGCTGCGGCGGGCGGCAACACTGGCCCTTGGCCTCTCCGTGGGAACGGCGGCGGTCGCGGGCACGGTCGCCGGCCCAGCGATGGCCGGCGCCGCGCTCGCCGGTACGGCGGGCGCCGGCACATCGGGAGCCGACACAGCGGTCACCGGCCCAGCGGTCACCAAGCTCGCCCGGGTCACGTCCGCGCCACCGGGCAGCGGCGGGTCTGCGGCCTCCCGCGGAGCAGCGCCGTCATCCCATCCGCCGGGGTCCTCGGGCGGCCGGACCAGACCGGGAGCCGCGCCTGGCGAGCCACGCTCGTCCAAGTCGGCGGCACAGGAGATCCCGACCCGACAGGGACGTCCAATCGCCACGACGGATCAGGCCGCCGGCTCCGCGCCGGTCAGGCTGCCTGGGGACGGGACGGCCGAGGCCGATTCGGTAGTCGTTCGACTCGGGGATTGCCTCTGGCTGATCGCCGCGCGGCGGCTTGGACCGCAAGCCGGCTCTGCCGAGATCGCGCACGAGTGGCCGCGGTGGTACGCGACGAATCGACGCGTCATCGGCGACAACCCGAGCGTCATCCTGCCGGGCCAGGCGCTGGCCGCTCCGTCGGACCGCGATTCGGACCGGCCAGTCAGGCCGGCCAGGCGGGGTGCCCACTAGGCCGCCGGGCCGCGTCTCACGACGACAGTCCCAGCGTTGATCCGCGCCTGACGGTCGCGGACGCCGCGGCTGGTGCGCCGGCCCTGCACTCACTGCCATGTCTGATTCCCAGTTCGGAGGGTTCCGTGACCGCTCCTGCTGTCGCCGATGGGTCCACCGCCTCCGCCGGCCCGGTGGCGGCCGCGCCGAGGGTGCTGGTGCCCAGGGTTCGCAGAGCACCTCGGCTCGAGCCGCCGTACGACGACGAGATCCAGGGACCTCGGCTCTGGCTCGTGCCGGCGCAACCGGAGCTGCCGTTCGACGAGCCCGCGCCGCGGCGCTTCGAGCGGCCCGTCGACTTCTTCGACCCTCAGCCGACCTCACGCTTCAATCTGCCGGAGCCCGAGCCCTGGGCTGCCCGGTTCGTCCAGGCCGTGTTGGAGATGCTGGTGGGTCGCCGGCCGGCGGCGCAGCTTCAGGAGTGGACGAGTCCGCCGGTGCTTGCCGGGCTCACCGTCGCCGCCGGGCGGCGGCGTTGGTCGGCTCCAGGGCTGCCGCCCCCGATCGTGCGTTCGGTCCGCGTCGGCGAGCCAGCCGATGGCGTCGCCGAGGTATGCGCCGTGGTCCAACGAGGGCGGCGCTACCTCGCAGCAGCCGCGCGACTCGAGGGGTTCGACGGCCGGTGGCGGTGTGTCGCGCTCCACCTCGGATGATCATGGCAGATCACGGGCGCGCACGGATCTCGCCGCCCGGCGCGCCCGACTCAGCGCGCTCCTTGCGGTGCACCGTGGCAACGCTTGTACTTCTTCCCCGAGCCACAAGGGCAGGGTGCGTTGCGGCCCGGTTCGTTGCTCGCCGTGGCCTGCGCTGATGTCGAGGTCCGTTGGCGGTCCGCCGAATCCAGCGTCGGCGCCGAGTACTGCAGGTTGTCCATCCGCGGGCGCTGCTCCTGGGACAGCGCTGCTGACGGCGGCGCGGTGGCTCCGGGAACGGCGGCATGCCGCCCGCCCGTCCGCTTGCCTCGACCGTCGGATGTGGCAGCAGCGGCGGCACGACCGGCGGGCTGGGTTCCGTCCACGCGGCCGTCCTCGACCCTCCCCTGCTCGTCCTCGGGCTCAGTGGGCGCCGGTTGCTGGATCTCGGCGTGGAAGAGGAGAGTGACGGACTCCTCCTTGATCCCGTCGAGCATCGCGTTGAACATCTCGAAGCCCTCCCGCTGGTATTCCACCAGTGGGTCGCGCTGCGCCATCGCCCGCAGACCGATGCCCGCGTGCAGGTAGTCCATCTCGTAGAGGTGTTCGCGCCACTTGCGGTCGAGCACCGTGAGGACGAGGTGACGCTCCAACTCCCGCATCATCTCAGAGCCGAACTCGGCCTCCCGAGCGTCGTACGCCGACTGCGCGTCCGCGCGGACCTCCTCGAGCAGCAGCTCGGCGGACAGCGCGTTCAAATCGCCACCGTTTTCAGCGATGAGGTCCTCGACGGTCAACGAAACCGGATACAGCGTCCGCAGCGCTTTCCACAGCCCGTCGAGATCCCAGTCCTCTGGATATCCCTCGGCGGTCGCGCCCTCGACGTACGCGGTGACCACGTCGTTGATCATGTGCCGTACCTGCTCGTGCAGGTCGGCGCCCTCCAGGACCCGGCGGCGCTCGGTGTAGATCACCTCGCGCTGCTTGTTCATGACCTCGTCGTACTTGAGCACGTCCTTGCGGATCTCGAAGTTCTGCTGCTCGACCTGCGTCTGCGCGGACTTGATAGCCCGCGACACCATCTTCGACTCGATGGGCTCGTCCTCGGGAATGTTGAGTCGAGTCATGATTGCCTCGACGGCGTTGGCGTTGAAACGCTTCATGAGGTCGTCCCCGAGAGACAGGTAGAACCGAGATTCCCCAGGGTCGCCCTGCCGCCCGGACCGCCCGCGGAGCTGGTTGTCGATCCGGCGTGACTCGTGCCGCTCGGTGCCCAACACATACAGTCCGCCGGCCTCGACGACGACGTCATGCTCCTTCGCCACCCGCGACTTCGCGTCCTCGACCTCCGGCTCCCAGGCCGCCTCGTATTCGTCGGGCGTCTCCGCGGGCGACAGACCGCCCTCCCGTAGCTCGAGGTCGGCCATGAACTCCGGGTTGCCGCCGAGCATGATGTCCGTGCCGCGGCCGGCCATGTTGGTCGCGACCGTCACCGCACCGCGCCGGCCCGCCTGGGCGACGATCGCCGCCTCCTTCTCGTGGTATTTCGCGTTCAGCACCTCATGCGGAATGCCACGACGCAGCAGCATGGCGGAAAGCAGCTCGGACTTTTCTACGCTTGCGGTACCGACGAGCACCGGCTGGCCAGCGTGGTGCCGGTCGGCGATGTCATTGACCACCGCGTCGAACTTCGCTGGCTCGGTCTTGTAGACGACGTCCGATCGGTCGGCCCGGATCATCGGCATGTTTGTCGGAATCGGCACGACCCCGAGCTTGTAGATCTGGTGCAGCTCGGCCGCCTCCGTCTGCGCGGTGCCCGTCATCCCGGCTAGCTTCTCGTAGAGGCGGAAGTAGTTTTGCAGCGTGATCGTGGCGAGCGTCTGGTTCTCGTCCTTGATCGGCACGCCTTCCTTGGCCTCGATGGCCTGATGCATTCCCTCGTTGTAGCGCCGACCGTGCAGGACGCGGCCGGTGAACTCGTCGACGATGAGCACCTCGCCGTTCGCGACGATATAGTCGCGGTCGCGCTTGAACAGCTCCTTCGCCTTGAGCGCATTGTTGAGGTAGCCGACCAGCGGAGTGTTGACCGCCTCGTACAGATTCTCGATGCCGAGCTGGTCCTCGACCTTCTCCACGCCCTGCTCGGTAATGGCTACGGTCCGCTTTCCTTCCTCGACGTCGTAGTCGGCGTCGCGCCGCAGCATCGGCGCAAGTCGAGCGAACTCGGTGTACCACCTCGCACTCTGCTCCGCCGGGCCGCTGATGATCAGCGGAGTACGCGCCTCGTCGATCAGGATGGAGTCAACCTCGTCGACGATCGCGTAATGGTGGCCGCGCTGCACCAGTTCGTCGCGGCTCCAGGCCATGTTGTCGCGGAGATAGTCGAAGCCGAACTCGTTGTTCGTCCCGTAGGTGATGTCGGCGGCATACGCACGGCGCCGGTCGTTCGGCTGCATCTGGGAGAGGATGACGCCGACGTCCAGACCGAGGTAGCGATGGACCCGGCCCATCCACTCGGAGTCGCGCTTGGCCAGGTAGTCGTTCACGGTGACGATGTGCACGCCGTGGCCGGCGAGCGCGTTCAGGTACGCGGGCAGGGTGCTGACCAGGGTCTTGCCCTCACCAGTCTTCATCTCGGCGATGCTGCCCATGTGCATCGCGGCCCCACCCATGAGCTGCACGTCGAAATGCCGCTGGCCGAGTGTTCGCTTGGCGGCCTCGCGGACGACCGCGAACGCTTCGGGCAGGAGGTGGTCCGGCGTCTCGCCGGCAGCCAGCCGCTCCCGAAAGGCGTCGGTCTGCGCCTTGAGCTCCCCCTCGGTCATCTCGACGTAGTCGGGCTCGAGCGTGTTGATGTGGTCGGCGATGGCCCGCAGCCGACGGAGGATCTTTCCCTCGCCGGCGCGCAGGATCTTCTGGAATACCACGGTGGAACCAGCTCCTCGGGACGACTCACTGTCATCGTAGGCGGCGCCACACCCTGAGCGTGAACGTACAGGTGCCCGCCGATGTGCCTGGCGGCCCGGCACCGGACCGCCGGGACGAACCAAAACCGGTCGAAGCTGGCCGGCCGGACGAGGCACGATGCGGATGTGGAGGTTGTCGCGATCGCAGGGGCGCGCTGCACCTGCGCCCGTTCCGTCCCGCTGACGCGCCCGACGTGCACGCTGCCGGCTGGGGAGTTGCGCCGTCCGGGTGAACGCCCGGATCGGTTCGTTGCTGAGGGGTGAAGTGCTGACATGAGTCGTTCGGCCGCTCACCGCACCAGCCTCGACGGCACGACCGGCAGGCCGCCGCCCTGGACCGACGATCGGGTCGAGACCCAGCGCCTGCTGCTGCGGCCGTGGATCTCGGACGACGCCGCCGGGGTCCACGCCGCGTGCCGAGACCCACAGACGCAGCGCTGGCTCCCGCTGCCCTCGCCGTACACACGCGCAGACGCGGAGCGGTGGGTGACCGAGGGCGGTCATGTCCTGCGTCGGGCAGGTGACGGCATGGAGTGCGCGGTGGTGGAGCGGTCGACCGAACACCTGGCCGGGTCGATCCAGCTGCGCCTGCACCCGACGCTGCGGACCTGTGCCGAGATCGGCTATTGGATGGCCCCGTGGGCGCGGGGTCGCCGGTATGCCGCGGAGGCGGTCGACGCACTGTGCCGGTGGGCGTACCAGCACGGCGTACTTCGAGTAGAATTGCGCGCTGCCGTGAGGAACGTCCCATCCCAGCGGGTCGCCCTCCGCGCCGGATTCGTCCGGGAGGGCCTGGCTCGCTTGGCGGTGCCGGTCGAAGGCGGGCACGCCGACGCCGTCGTCTTCTCCCGGCTAGCGACCG
>WNFX01001361.1_pt1 | contig 25196 bp, 28 predicted proteins | sample 5400111 | NCBI WGS metagenome assembly WNFX01 (sample SAMN13153363, study PRJNA577476) | soil metagenome | isolation source: 40 cm soil or saprolite under grassland replicate 1 | place: USA:California | collected 2016-06-15
CCCGCCTGCGGCCGGGTCGACGGGCGCCTCGATTTCTGCGGCTGGAGTAGTTGCAGGATTCCAGGTCGCCGAAATAGCCGCATCACTCATAGGGGTCCTTGGGTTCTTGATTGCTCTCCGTTTGAAAGATGTGAAGCCATCGTGGGCGTCGGGTAACTGGAAGCCCAGCGAACCAGTTCCTCAAGGTTCTGTCAACTCTTCGGTTGTTTTGTTGACTTGCTTTCATCGACTCCGGGGATTACCGTCGTCGTCGGGTTCCCCTTCACTGCTTCAACCGAGAGCCCTTGCGCCTCAGAGACGAATAGTCTCTTCTTGGCAGTGAACGGTCGAACCTCAACCGCCCCCTCACGCCCAGAGCGTGGTAGCTTGGCCGATTGCCAGGCAGGGATTTTACGGTGGCCAGCCAACCAGTTATCCCAGCTCAGACCTGTCACCTAGTCCGAGTCACTCCCCTCATCCCATGGTGACTGGTTCATACGACGACCGCCTAACATGTAGGGAGTTGTTCCTTGAACATAACTTTTAGAGACAACCGAAGCTACCAACAAACAGCAACTGAAGAATTGACAGTGCCCTCCTCAGTAAGCTCGAGTCTATGACAAGCCTAAGAAAGGGATCTTTCCATCTAGCTAGGGACAGCTAGTGTCCCTCAATATCGGGAGAATAATTGGGATTCCCGTCAGAATCCACTACACCCTCTGGCTCGTCCTCCTTCTGATCGCGTGGTCTCTTGCCGAAGGCTATATGCCGCAACACTACCCCGGCCTAGGCGTTACCACTTATTGGGCAATCGGAATAGTTTCCGCAATCATCCTTTTCGTCTCCGTCTTTCTCCACGAACTCTCCCACTCGTATATTGCCAAGAAGAACGGATTGCCCATCGCTAGGATCACGTTGTTCTTCTTCGGAGGAGTCTCAGAAATGAGCGAGGAGCCGAAGAATGCTGCGCTAGAAGTTCGCATGGCAGCCGCAGGACCCCTCACAAGCTTTCTGATCGCAATCGTCCTAGGCAGCTTCTGGTATCTTACAGTACTAGTAAGCGGACCAGTACCGATTATTGCAACCCTCTACTATGCAGCCCTCCTCAACGGAGTTCTCGGCGCATTCAACCTAATCCCCGCCTTCCCCTTGGATGGAGGTAGAGTCCTGCGCGGAAGCCTCTGGAGACGATCGAAGAATCTACTGGGCGCCACCGCGAATGCGACGCGAGTTAGCGAAGCTATTTCCTTGTTGATGATGGCAATCGGGTTGTTCTTCGTTGTCTTCGGCGATTTCATCAACGGATTATGGATAATCTTCCTAGGCTGGTTCATACGCTCCGGAGCGGAAACAAGTCTGAGACAAACCAGATTGACGGAGTCTCTTGCCGGTGTCAGGGTTGGAGACATCATGACCAGAGAACTGCTCTCCGTCTCTCCTGACGCATCTGTCCAACAGCTCGTCTCCGACTATTTCCTTGTCCATCCTCACGGAGGCTACCCGGTCATCTCAAACGGGAAACTGCTCGGAGTTGTAACGATGTCGTCTGTCCGGTCGATTCCTCGCGAGAAGAGAGAGGTCGAGAGGGTTAGCGAGGCAATGGTCCCCTACGAAAGGACGATTACTGTGAGTCCGACAACCTTGGCTATCGACGCTTTGCAACTTATGGCCAAGAACAGCGTAGGCAGGCTGGTTGTTATGGATGGAGACAGGATTGCGGGAATGGTGACTCGCGGAGATCTGATGAAGACTATGAAAGCAAGGCAAGACCTAGGACTATGGGATTCCACCCACGTGTGACCGAGTAATCGTCATCGACTGATAGAGTTTCGATTACTTGACGCGTGCGATCGGGCGGAGTTTCTCTTCCCGAACCCTTTCCGCGCCCGGAATGTCCTCTCTATCCCATTTTTTCACCCATTCAGCGAGGTCGCCTAGGAGAGCACGTAGTTCCATCCCCTTCTTGGTGAGGGAGTATTCCACTCTAGGCGGAGTCTCAGGGTAGACTTTGCGCTCGATGATCTTTCTCTGGTCAAGCTCATTCAGCCTCTCAGCGAGGCTCGTGGCGCTAATCCCCTGTATTCTCCTCTTGAGCTCGTTGAATCTTGCCGGCTCCTTGAGCCCTAGAGCGTGGATCACCGGAAGGGTCCAGACCTTAGTCAGATCGTTCCAGGCAGAATGTAGCAACTTACATTCCTCGGTCTGCTCTTTCGTGATGTCCTGGTTAACCTGGGTTGACTTACTCAACTAACTAATACCCACTTAGTTTCCCCGGACTACCAAGTATATAAGCGTGACTGACCAGTAGGTAGTTCAGACATGATGCGACAGGTTCTGTCAAGTCTTCGATTTGATCTGGGGCTTGACTCATCGGCATCGACTTTCAGGATTACCTTCAGTCAGGGGTTCCTGTACCATTGCTTCACATGCAGACGCGACGGCCGCGAACCTCACGGCTCTCGCCTGGCATTCACCGGGCCAGCTAGACCGTTTGCAGGTCAGGGTTTCACGCTTAGTCAAGGCAACCTTCTACCCAGCATCGGCCCAGTCGGCTCTTTCGAGCCAGAGCCCACATCTCGCCGTTGGACTCGGCTTCATCGACTGATGACTACCAACAAAGATACGCTGGACAACTATTTCACGAATAGGTGAATGAAAATGATCAGCAACAAACAATCTAACGGAGATATGCGACATAAAGACGGTGTCAGAGGTTTCACCGAGAGAGAATACCGATACCTGATGGAGAGAAGCTTGGCAAGAATCGCGTTCGTCTGTGAGGACTCCCAACCCCACATCGTTCCCGTAATTTACGAGTTCGACGGACGCTACCTATACTTGAGTGGCTGGAACCTGAAATACAGCCCAAGATTCCAAGATCTAGACGCGGAAAAGATCACCCTCCTTGTCGACGATTTAGAATCAGCCAACCGGCTAATCCCTCGTGGCCTCGAGGTCACCGGGCTTGTTGAGACCAAAGAGAAAGACGAGAAGCTATACCTCAGAATCACGCCAGTGGGAAAGACAAGTTGGGGGCTCTAAACATGACAGCAACAATCCTATCTGCGCTTGAGAACCAGATTACCGAAGCAGTTGAGCGGCTAACCGAGAGCGTTGTCAGCATAGACAGTGTCCGAGTTACCCGAGACTTCCGCTACGGCCTCGTGCCAATCGAAGGAAAAGGCTCCGGACTAATAATCGACCGCAACGGATACGTCATTACCAACAATCACGTAATCGATGGAGCGACAAGAGTCCAGGTTCACCTGAAAGACGGCAGAACCTTCCTCGGCGAAGTCGTAGGCTCAGATGCTTCCACAGACATCGCCGTAATCAAAGTAGACGCCGCCAATCTCCCTGCCGCCAGCCTAGGCGACTCGGAGAAACTGAAGGTTGGACAAATAGCTCTCGCCATCGGCAACACGCTTGGGCTCCAAGGAGGACCAACAGTCTCCATGGGAGTGGTAAGCGCCCTCGGACGGCCTCTGCCCGGCACGGACTTCATCTTCGAAGGACTGATCCAGACGGACACAGCTATCAATCCCGGAAATAGCGGCGGACCCCTCGCTGACATAGGCGGAAACATGATTGGAATGAACACAGCGATGATTCCATTCGCCCAAGGAGTAGGCTTCGCTATCCCCGTCAACACGATAAAATGGGTGGTCCAGCAAATCCTCGAAAAAGGAAGAGTCGTCCGCCCATGGCTTGGAATATCAGGAGCCAACATGAACCAGGCGATCGCGCGAAGATACGACCTCCCAGCCGACTCGGGAGTCTTGGTGGTCGAAGTGGACACGCGAGGACCAGCTTACGATGCAGGAATGCGGGTGGGCGACGTGATAATACAGGTCGGGTCCCACGCGGTCAAACAGATGAAGGACGTTCTGATGGCACTCTCGAAGCTCGCTATCAAAGAAGAGGTTGAAGTGGACTTCATAAGGCTCAACGCAAAACGAAAAGCTTTACTGAGATTGAAGGAATCTCCTATAGCAGTGTCCGCTTCAAGGGAAAGGTAGAACAGTAACATGGCTCTTATCGATCTCGGCCAGATAGTAAACCTCGTATACTTCGCCTCTTTCTTCCTCATCTTCTTCTACGGGCAACGCCTCCAAGTGCAATGGCAGCTGGTCAGCGTCAAGCGCAGCCTCGGCAAGCTGGAAAGAAGCAAAACAGCCGCCCGCCAAAAATTCGTCGACTCGATATCCCGATTCCAAATGGACAAGAAGACCGTCGAGACCAAAATCGACAGACTCAACAACTCCTTCACTATAACCCCTGTAAGCCTCGATCCCTCCGGAATAGTCGGAAAACTAGAACATGTTCTAGATACGTACGATGATCATTTGAAAATGGAAGTCAAGGCGATTGCCCCTAACGCCACCGAATCTGACGTGAACACTCTCAGCAACCAACTCGAGATCTCAATTGGCTTAGACGGCATGTTCCGCCTAGTCCGCCACTTCTACCTCCTTGCCAAGAAAACCGGAGGAATAATGGCGCTCGCACAGCTCCAAATGGCCCTACCCATGATCATGGAAGAGGCCGAAGCCTACGGTGCAGCAATCGACGCTTTCGCAAAAGCCGAACCGATAGGCGACGGTGTCGGACCCTTGGTTGTAAGCCAGATCACAGCTGGACGACAAGGAAACGAGCTAGTCAAGGACACAATGGTCTACGATGTTGATTTTGAAGGTCGAAGGGTTTGGGTTGTCAGAGCAAAGGGACCCGGAGGAAACGTTGGAAAACCCGGTCTTGCAGTCGAGAAGTTGATCCAAGAATCGGGACCGATAAGTCTCGTGGTTACGGTCGATGCGGCATTGAAGTTCGAAGGCGAACCTAGCGGAGATGTTGCAGAGGGAATTGGCGCTGCTATCGGCGGGCCCGGAACAGAGCGATATCATATAGAGGCTAGCGCCTCGAAGAACCAGATCCCTCTCTTGGCGGTAGTGGTCAAAATGTCCTCAAAAGAGGCCATATCCTCCATCACCCCTCTAGTCAAGACCGGAGTTAATGCAGCCGTTAACAGGGTCCAGAACGAGATCAGATCGAAGTCCAAGCCAGGCGAGAGCATTATCCTCGTTGGCGTAGGAAACACCATCGGCGTCCCCTAAGGCGGCATCGACCGTGGAGCAATCTCCAGTGAGTGCGGCAGGCGACAAGTTGTCCCAGTTCACCGGCGAGAAATACATCTGCATCGAAACTTACCGGAAGACAGGTGACCCTGTCCGAACCCCCGTCTGGTTTGTCGAGGAGAACGGAGAACTATTCTTTCGTACTGATTCCGACGCTGGAAAAGTGAAACGGATACGCAACAATCCCCGCGTTCGAATCGCTACTTGTAACATACGCGGAAATGTCAAGGGGGCATGGGTCGGAGGGGAAGCTCGAAAGGTCAATTCGGAATCCTCTAAACACGTATTCTCCCTTCTACAGAGGAAATATGGAATGATGTACAGAATGATTAGGTTTACCGAACGATTCAGCCGTGGCAAAGCTAAGCCAGTCGGCTTAGCGATCCGCATCAACTCCTGATCTCTTAGCTAAGTTCTCGGAGTGAAAAATCGCCAGTTATCAGCCCTGATCTCGAATCTGGGATGCTGTCCGATCGTTCACCGAGAATTGTTCGGGAAATGGAAAAAAAAGGGCAAGTTTCGCCCTAGCATCAAAGCTAGAACCACGCCCTGACATGCGTGACTCGCCCGGAATCACTGCCACCACCCAGGAAATCTTCCAGGAAAAAAAGGGGATATGTGTCAACGCTCTCACGACGCATGAGCGGACAGTCTGGACAGGACGTTGAAAGTAAACTGGCTCTGAGAGACGTCCGATCTGCCTGTTGTTCGTTTCCAGTAGAATTTCCTAGGGTTCGGTTATCTTGATCGCTTGGACTGGACACTGGATTTCGCAGGCTCGACAGAAGATACAGTCCTGTTCCCGGGCCGGATCAGCTTTCCAGTTCGCCAAAGGTGCCTTTCCACTGTCATTGGTGACGCCCTTGTCCATTTTCTCCTGTTCTCCGGGTAGTTCCATCCGGTCGAACACGTTTACAGGGCAGACGGTTATGCAGATGCCGTCGGCGATGCAAATGTCAAAGTCCACACCGACGTTGCTCCCGTGGACTCCGTACTCTTTGCTCACTCCGTTCTTGTAGAGGACCTTGTGTTGAATATGAGTCTCCTTTGTAGGCCACTGGTTTGGAAAACTAGCGTCCTCGATGAGCTTCCGAACGTTTCCTTCCGCCAAGGTAAATCCTTCCTCATGAGCCCCTGTTAACGGCATATAAAACCGTTGAACGCGAATTGTACGTTTGGCCATTCTTTCATCCCGATCGTTCGGGAGCAGGCTCTTGATCCAGCTGAACGAACCGAGTGTACCCTCGAACTATGGTCGCCCCTTTCCATTCTTATCGGCTAGGAATAATCAACACTTCATGCCCATTCCAGCTCTTCCTCCAGTCCCGGAGAGTGTAATTCGCTGTTACAACATGCGTATCCGGTTCCCTTCCGAGATACTCTGTTCTAGGCCACCAGTTGATGCGCACCCAGATCTCGACTCTGTTCCATGAAACCGTGAACGACTGTTTTCGGAACGCTCTCGACGGCATGGGACCGACAGTTCGCGATGTAATCTACGATCTACTTGCAAAGAAAGGAATTGAACAGTCAGAAATATCTTCTCGCTTTGACGATGTCGTCGCGGTCCTGACAGATTCTCTCGGAGCAAGCGCTCGCGTTCTCGTCTACAGGACGATGACTTTGCTCTGTCAAGAGTACCAAATGAGAGCGGATTTCAACTATCAAGACTCCCTCAGAGATAGAATGGTCCTGCTCAGAGATCGAGTAGTCGTGGACCATCTATATCCAAAGCGGGTACAACGAAACGATCCGATCTTCTCAACACCTAGCAACACTCAGCTTAGCGAGAATCCTCGCGTAGCAATTACCGGAAAGAAATAGAAAGTATCGAATCGGCGATATCCCGAGGGTGAGTCCACGTCTCGCATCCAACTTGTTAGCTTTCTTCAACTCCACCAGACCAGTGATTCTTTAGCAAGCCATCTGGGCCATCAGTAGATTCTTGACATTGACCAGGCGCCCTCATCCCGCGACCCGATTGAACCGCTCTCAGCTGGCGCTTGCCAGGAATCTCGCTATGTCTGCCTTGGGTTCGAAAGTGGTTTAAGACCGGTATCCTAATGCCGGCTTCACGCCGGGATGGCTGAGTGGTTAAAGCGACGGCCTCGAGATCTCAAGAGGTAAGGGCCAGGACACGACAGCCGTTGGGCGTCACGCCCTCGTGGGTTCGAATCCCACTCCCGGCGCCTGAAGCTACCGTAGAAACAAGAGACTTTCTGCCGATCTATCTGCCCGGACTTATCTATTCTTTCTTGAACTTGTTCCAGAAGTGTTGTTTGTGTTTGGCGATTCTGGCCGCTTTCTCGACTCCAGCATCAATGTCCTTGCTGTCGGACTTTTCGGTTTGATCTTCTGTCGAACCTTCTGACGTTCCTATCGCCGATTTCGCGCTTGTTGAACCTCCACCAGTGCCCGGTTTTACCTCTCCCTTCAGCGGCGCACCATCAACTTCGTTCAGGTCCACTTTTGGCTTTTCCGCTTCTTGTCCATCACCTGTTTCGACAAGGGTGATCTGGAACTCGCACTCCGTTGCGCCTTGCGACATACAGCGGACCTCTTTTGCTTGAACTGTCTTGTCGAGCACTTCGGCGAATATTCCAGCTAGGAAACCGCTCGTGAATATGCAGTTAGGTTCTTCCGAGGGCCCGCTCTCCGTGGCTTCAAAGCAATTGGCTACAACTATGTTTGCGCTGCTCTTGTCGAAATCGAGTCCGTTGATCTGGATCTTGCCCAGCCCAAGGTTCGTGTCTTCCAGCGCCGAATGAACCAGGTTTTCCAAACTCTGCCTGCTCTGCTCGCCCGTGGCCCCAATGCTTTCTCTGAAAATGCTCCCCTCGTGCACGCCAATGCCACTAGCCAAGTAAGAGAGGAAGGGCGCTGACTGATCTCCGACCAGTCTTTCGAGAGCTTCCCGCATAATCCGGATAACATCTCTCCTCAGAATGATCATTTTTTGCCCAAAGAAGGACACTTCTCCCCTGTTGTCGTTGAAACGGAGCTGATTCACCGATCCTACGAGTCGTCGGAGGTCGTAACCAGTAGATTTCTTGGGGCTAGTTTGCAATCTTTGTCGCTCCGGACAATTCTCTCTCCAAGGTATCTACAGCTTCAGTTACCTTCTTGGCAAAGGCAGAGTCGGGGTTGTCTACGACAAAAACGGATCTGCTGAGGTTGTTGATGACATCGAGCTGGAACTCGAATGCTTGCAGGAAATGTGATCTGAACAGCTGGGACAGTTCCTGACCGACTTTTACAGCATCCTTGATCCGGACACCTGGCGGGATCATGTTGAGGGTGAGGAAAGTGGGCTTCTCGAACGTTTCTGCCAAGAGGACCATGACTGCAGTTCCAAAGAGGTCTTGTTGGTCGACCCTAGAAACAAGCACCAGAGCGTCGCAGCAGCCCATCGCAAGAACGGTATCGTTCTCGACCCCGGGATGAGTGTCGACTATAATATAGTCAAGCTTGTTTTGCTCGCCAACCTTCTGAATTGTGTCCTGAAATACTTCGACTTCCAGACCAGACTTTAGCAGGCGAAGCATGTCCTCCACCTTGTTGCTTGCGGGACAGAAGAACAGTCCTCCTTTCTTGAGGTTGAACCTCTGTGTCAGATCTATCACGACATCTGCTGGAGTTGCATCTCCAAGAAAGATATCTGTGAGCGTCGCCTTGATCTCGCTCTTTTTCACGCCAAAGAGCACGTGTAAACCGGGTCCGGACAAGTCCAGATCCATGACCCCTACTCTCCGGTTCTTGGCGAGTATTGCTGCTAAGTTTGCGGTTAGAGTTGTTTTTCCTGTTCCTCCTTTGAAAGAGTGAACAGCGATTACCTTGGTCATTCTTTATCCTTCTTCAACTGGTCTTTCACCGACTGGAAGAATTCCTGATTCTCGATCCTGCCTGCTTCCGCCTTGACGGCCTCAAGATCAATCTTCAACCTAGCGTGCGTTACCTTATGTCTCCTGAAGGCCAGAAAAGTGCCGATCAACAGCGCCGCGATTAGAGCTGCAAGGATTCCGAAATAATACAATGGAAAAGAGACGTTACTACTCGACTGGATCTGTTGAACAACAATCGGGTTGGATGTCGCAGATCTCGTGGATCCACTGTTGTCGTGCACCGTCACGGAGATCGTATAGGTGGCCGAAGGCGTTCCGCTTCCCAATGAATAAGTGTGACTGTCCGTGGTTGGAGGGCCAGAAATTGTGTCGGTGGTTCCATCTCCCCAGTTCACGGTCGTGGTCGCAATAGTGCCATCAGGGTCAGAAGCTGAAATGGTAAGGACTACCGCCTGTCCAGGTGTAGCGGTCGTCGCGGATTGTGTTAATGTGATCGTCGGAGGTCTGTCGGTGATGGTCACTGTCTGGGTAGAAACTTGTGTGGAGCCGCTGTTGTCGGTGACGTTGAGCTTCACCGAGTACGTGCCAGCAAGGGAATAGCTATGAGTCGGAGTGGCTCCCGATCCGGTTGACCCGTCCGCGAAGTCCCACGCGTAACCAACTATCGTTCCGTCAGGATCGTAGCTTGTAGTTCCGTCAAAGCTAACAGGTGAAGAGGTGAGAATAGGACCGCCTGTAAAGGTGAAAGTAGATACTGGTATCCGGTCTTGTAATTGGATGGTCTTCGTGGTCTTTCCGGAATTTGCTGGAGATGCCGGGTCAGCCCCGGCCACGGTTAGCGACCATAGTCCTCCAGGTTCTGTACCTGGAGTGTATGTTCCAACCCAGAGGTTGAGGGTTGAGTCGTAGACTAGCTGTGTGATCGTATCATTGTGTCCACCCCCTGAGAATAGGAGGAAGGCGGCTGCTTGGCCAGATTGATCGGTTAGCTCGGTTAGATCAGGGTATTGGATTGTGGCATTGAACTTGATCTGTTCGCTTATCGCAAAGTAAGACTTGGAAGTAATCGTGACCGTCAAAGTGGCAGGTTGGAGCTGGGGCGATGTGGTTACGGCTGTACCTGGGCCCGTGTTTCCGAATCCGTCATCAAATCCGTTGACCGCAAGCGTCGCAGTCCAGGTGCCTGTCTGGTTGCCGGGAAAAGTCTTGTAAGTTGCGTTAAATGTCTGAGTGACGCTGTCATAGATAGTTGTAAGTGAGACACTGTTTCCGCCAGCCCCTGTCAGAAGTACTAACGCTGTTCCACTATTAGCATATTGACCGTCAGGGTAGCGCGCTGAAAACGAGAATTGCATTGTCTCTGTTCTCTCATACGAGGCTTTGCTCGCGCTCAACGCCGAAACCGACATTGTCGCAGCTCTTACGGTGAAACCTTGAGCATCAGCCGGGTTCTTTGCAGTACTCTTGCCCGTAATCGTGATCACGTAGTTGTCCAGAACTGCATTTCTAGGAATCTTCCAGGAGCCCGTGACCAGGCCCGTAGATGAAGCTAAAGCTGTAGCATTGAGCACCACGGTTGAGCTTGTCTGGGTTCTAATGATGATCGTTGTGGTCTCGGAGGAATTGTATCCACTCGCTCTAATTCCGACTGTCTCAGTTCTTTGATATTCTGTCTTGTCGGTGAGAATGAAATAGAAGCCGCTTGGTGTCACGGCGACGGGATTGCTAGCGACCGCTGGCTGCGCCTGGTTAACCCAGCCGACGTACTGTCCTACGAGAGAGCTTGTTCCGCGACCAACGAACGCGGCACTCGGGTATGTTAGGATAATGCCGAACTGAGTCTCACCTAGAGATGTTGTGTAGCTTTCAGCGATGGAACCCCATATTTTCGTTGAGGGATCTCGAACATAGAAGTTGAACTGGTATTGTGTTCCGGGAAGAGCTCCAGAAACACTTAGAATCAAAGTAATCGTGTACCCTTCTTGTGATATGAACGGCAACGGTGTGAGCGCGTACTGTGTACCAGTGGTAGGCGCGTGAACCAATGGCAGGCCTCCCAATGCGAGTGTGCTGAAGGCGGAGAGAACGAATAGGACAGCGTACCTAGTCGTTTTGGCTTTTGGCACCTGGCTGCTCCCCGCGAAACAGAACCTGTCGAACGACAACCAACACGGGACTAAAGTGTCACGTAACTTCGAATGAGAGCCGAAGGTATCGAGCTGTCTCTACATAGCCGGGCGATTGAACTGCTTCAGCGAACCGAAGTGTTCGACGAAGAACCACCGGGCGATCGAAGAAACCAATAAAGGGACGTACTCAGCCACGAGGATTGATCATGTCAAGAATGACGAAACTGGATGATGACGCAAGGAAAATCCTGGAAGGCAAGAACTTCATCTTCCTCGCAACCGTGAACCCAGATGGCTCCCCTCAAGTCACGCCGACATGGGTCGATACTGACGGTCAATACGTGCTCATCAACACGGCAGTGGGTCGCGTCAAGCACCGAAACGTGAAGAAGAATCCACAGGTTGCTCTTGCTATAACAGAACAAGGAAATCCGTACAAGCTCGTGATGATTAAGGGTCGTGTCATCGAAGAGGTAACTGGACGCGTAGCTGAAGATCACATCGACAAGATGGCGAAGAAGTACACTGGTGCGGAAAAGTATCCGAATAGAAGGCCAGGCGAGAAGAGGGTGCTGCTGAAGATCGAGCCGCACCACGTTTCCCGTATGCGATAAGCGACCCTTAGCCTCAGGCCCTCGAGGGTTCGAGGCTTCCTAGCTAGGCGATCTCTGTGAGGGTCTCTTCGGCGAGAACCCTAAGGGATTCAATCCCTAGGTGACTTCTATGATGCGCCCAGTTTGGGCCTGATACTGGTATCGTATGATTCTCTTCACGCAGTCTCCATTCCAGCACTGGTAAACCCTGTCACCGTTCGAGAAAAGTTCACGCATGATCATGGGCTTGCCGCATCCGACGCAGTGGAAAGCTCCTGATCTTCGCTCGTCGAGGAGAAGACGGAGGTCAATACCCCTAGTATCAGCTTCTTTCTTCATGTACTGTCGATATGTAAGGGTGAGTGCCTGCCAGTAGGCAGCGTTCTGGGGCGTCGTCTCGTACTCGAAATTGCGGCCAGCGACTACAGGTGGGCTGTAGCCTTCCGCGACATAAACCGGGTTCTTGGAGTATGGCACCTTGATCCTCGGGCCGCCGCTAGGCTGAGAAGCATGGCTAGTAGGGACCGAATGGTAGTTATCGTGATGAACTGGTGGCTGATGGGCAGTGGGCACTGTTAGCCCTTCTAGCCCTAGGGTTTCTCCGGGGCTACTTCTTTTTGCCTGTACGGGGCTTGTCCGATGTGAGTACAGGCACTGGGAGCGGAACCTCCACAATTCCGTCCGAAGTAACTTGGAATGTAACCCAGTAGGTTTCATGGGGTGCGCCTTTCATCTTCCGTACCCGGAACTGTTTGACTAGTAGCCCCCTGTCCGCGAACCCGGGGTTGAATCTTACATCGACTATTCCATCCACCACATAGAACAGTAGATCGTCGAGATCGGCGTAGGCTCGTAGCGGTGTATGGTGCGAGCAAAAGAAGGGCACAAGGCGTTCCTTGGGACCCTTAGCCCTCCACGACTTGACTCCATCAAGCATGTGGAAGACAAGCGGTCTCTCTTCTTGAACCAGAGTAAACATTTCAGTCAAAGAATCGACGAAGACGGCTCCTCTTCCCATCATCTTCATCTCTTCCATCATCGTGAAAAGCGCGCTCGTAACAGAGTGAAGATCCTTCGGATCCTTGACGAAGTGAGAATATTTCGGAGTCTCCGTTGGTTCCATTCTGAAGGAGAAACAGTCCAGAAACCTGAGCTGCCCGGAATCAAGGTATCGGTCAATGTTCCAGCCGAAGGATTCCATGTCTTGTTGTAACGCTATTGGGGGTCCTTCGAAGTTCATGTAGATGCAAGGCTCTTTCTCTATTTTCAGCATGCTGTAGAGGAGTTGCTCCATCAAGACGGATTTTCCTGTTCCTAGGTCTCCTGCTAGAATTGTGAGGCTGTTTCGAGGTATGCCCTTCGGGAGGACCTTGTCCACCGCATCGATCCCAGTTTCGAACGACTTCGGCAGCACAGGCACCCTTTCGATTTTTCGGCTTGCGCGGTCGAGATAAAGGGTATTGTAACTATGCCAACACTCGGTCCCGCGCTAGCTCGGCGTTATGGGCAACGTCGCTTAGAGCAGGCTCAAGGATCGGGAGCCGCGCTCTACTCTAGACGCAAGAAACGAGGTGGAGAGATCGGTGGAGTGTGGTTTTCAGCGTATTTGGGCAGCTATGGTTCTGATGAAGGTTTTGTCGAGCGCACCGGCTTCGTACAGGTTCACCATCGTGTTGGTGCTTGCCTCGCCGCTCAGTCTTCCCTGGTCATCTCTCGTGTGTCTCCATTTTAGTTGCGTGTGCCCGCTTTTGGAGTTGTAGATGATCCCGAGAACATAGCTTACTCGGACGAAGCTGATATCGTTCACGCGGCCTAGAGTCACCTTGTCCTCAGCCTCAACGTACATCGTTCCTAGCTCACGGGCCCGTTCTGGGAACACGGAAAAATCTGTGCCATATTCACTTGGAATGAAAGAACGACACGTGCTGGTTATCATGAACCTTCGAAAGCTTTCGAGCAAGCACGTTGTTTCCAGTTTAGCCATTCTCTAACCCCCGAACTCTGCAGCTCAAGATAGAAAGCGCTAGTTGAGGCTATTAACTTCACTCCTCAACACACACACTTCGACTAGCTCAGGATCAAGAATCAAAGCAGGCATGGTGGAACGTACCAGACTTCTTTTCAACCCCCTAACTTATCTTTCCCGGATACATAGATTTCATCCGAAAGGCGTCGTACATGGCTATCCTCGTCCGGGTCCCAGTGCCGATTCTAGAGGACCTCGTCGAGGCTGCAATATCGAAACAAGGAAACATCTACCGGGCAGAACTAGCCAAGCTAATCGGTGCTTCCAAAGAATCGCTCGACGGAAAAACCTCCTTCTACTTGATCAGTCTCATGAAGCTCTGTGGCTTCGCGGAGGCAGACATGGCTAAGATATTGAGACAGTCGAAAATCGTCAACCAGAGAGGGGCCGTAACCCACGACATTTCCGCGGGGGACGAGCTGAAAGGAGTTATCGACAACGCACTAGAAGGGTTCCAGCTGCTTATCTCCGAGAGCTTCAAGCCACCAACCCATGAAAAAGAGGGATTGTTCAACCCGGCGGCATACCGGAAAAAGAAACCTGAAAAATGAAGATTCAAGAGCCCCAGAAAAACACGTTTAGACAAAACACTCGGTTAAAGAGCCGAACCGATGTCACCTTATCTTAGCCCGAGGACTTTGTCACGAGGAACCGCCGGGAACTAACGAAAACCGCATTACAGTCGTGAAGATGCGGATAAATAGGTAAAACAGGCTAGAAACTGGCAGCTGGAAGAAAATTGTCCGCTCAGAGAACGGCACAAGAAGAAGACCCGGTGGCGACGCTCGCAGAAGGGCTTAGCATTTGGGTTGGCAAACTGAGCGACCTTGTCAAGAAAGTTGTGGACACAGGGCCGATCCGAAATGTAGTCAATTGGGCCCGGATGTATTCTCTCTGGCCAGTCAATATCACAACGGCCTGCTGTAGTGCCGAGTTCGGCGCGGCCAGCGGCGCACGACATGACCTTGAAAGATTCGGAGTTCTACCGATAGGTTCTCTCCGACAGTCAGACCTAATTGTGATCGAAGGGACAATCACGAAGAAGATGGCGAAGCGGCTCCGGATGATTTACGACCAGATGGCGTTGCCCAGATATGTTATCGCAATGGGAGACTGTGCCATGTCTGGCGGCCTATTCCATGATTCCTACAGCATAGTGAACGGCGCGCACGAGTTCGTTCCAGTCGACGTCTACGTTCCCGGTTGCCCTCCAAGACCGGAGGCTTTGGAGCAGGCAATCATCATGCTTCAAGAGAAGATTCGAAGGTCAAAGGTGTATGAGCAGGGATGAGTCTCTCTCACGAAAGAGAAGATGATCTCGTCCAGAAACTGAAAGAAGCCTTTCCTACCGACATCAAGGAAACAAACATCATCCGCCGCGGGAGGCTTGAGGTGACTGTTGCGCCCGAAAAGATCAAGGAAGTCGCGGTATATTTGCGGGACAAGTTGAGCTTTGATCATCCGAATGGAGTTTCGGCTGTCGACTACAATCGAGAGAACAGGTTCGAAATAGTCTACCATATTTCATCGATGCGTACCAAGGAGATGCGGAATCTCGTTCTTGACCTGAAAGAGTCAGTTCCCAGAAACGCCCCCAAAGTAGGATCTCTAGTTTCAGTCTGGTCGGGTGTAGAGAACTATGAGCGAGAAAGCTTTGAGATGTTCGGAATACAGTTTGATGGCCACCCGAGATTGGAAAAACTGTTTCTGACCGATAACTGGGACGGGCCGCCTCCACTCCGGAAGGACATACGATTCCCTACGGACTGAGCTCCCGATGTCAGCACCATCGAAACCTGTTCCCCTAACAACCGTTGAGTCCACTGAGACCTCTGACTCTGGCGCTCAGACGCTCACCTTGAGCGTTGGTCCCCAGCATTCTGGCTCCGGACACATGCGGTTGATCGTAGAGGTGGACGGAGACATTATTGTCAATGTTGCACCGGACCCGGGTTATGTCCACAGGGGTATCGAGAAGATTATCGAGCTCAGAAATATCATCAAGAGCATACCTGTCATCGAGAGACCTTCTATCATCGACGCTTCCAACCTCAACCATGCGTGGGTGAGATCCATCGAGGAGATTCAGGGAGTCGAGGTCCCGCTGAGAGGACAGTACCTCAGAACTCTCCTGAACGAGATGAACCGGATAATGAGCCATCTCTATTGGCTCTCCATTTACGGCGTATTTCTCGGCCACACTACTATGTTTATGTGGCCCCTTGGAGATAGAGAGCTGTTCATCGACCTCGCAGAGAAGCTGACAGGGGCCAGAATCACCTACTCCTATCTTGTTCCAGGCGGGGTCAGGCGCGACCTTCCTCCTGGATTCGCCGAGGAGGCTGTCAAGAGAACAGAGTATTTCGAGAAACGTCTCAAGGAGTACGACCGGATATTCTTCAACAACCCGCTGTTCACATCCCGAGCCAAGGGAATCGGGGTACTGTCGAAGGAGAAGGCGATCGAACTGGGATGCACGGGACCGACGCTTCGAGGGTCCGGTGTTGACGCTGATCTTCGCAAGGACGAACCATACGCAGCCTACCCGGAACTATCTTTCGAAGTCTCAACCAGGCCCGATGGGGATTCCTTCAGCCGGGCGATGGTGCATATGGACGAGATGCGAGAGAGTTGCAAGATAATCCGCCAGATTGTCAAGAAGATTCCTACGGGACCGATCCGGAGAAAAGCTCCAATAGTTCTTCCTCGTGGAGTCGCGTATGGCAGGGTCGAGTCGGCCCGGGGCGAATGTAGCTTCTATCTGATCGGAGAGGGAGGGGACAAGCCTTACCGTGCAAGATACATTACGGGATCATATCGAAACATGGCGGCTATACCGGCAGTTCTGCTTGGAAACCGCTTGGCGGACATGCCCACGGCCTGGTGGAGCATCGATTACTGGCCGGTCGAGGCGGACAGGTAGAAAGTGATGGCCCCGATCATCGGCAAGGCCAAGGCCGCTGTCGATATCTCGATCGCGTATCTAACAGGCATCCGACATCTCTTCCACAGACCCTACACGCTGAGATTTCCACAACAACGATACGCAGTTGAGAAAGGATACAGAGGACGCCACCTACTCCACCTCGATCGATGCACTGGTTGCGGGATTTGCGCGTGGATATGCCCCGAGAAATGTATCACAATCGTACCACGGGGCCAACGATGGTATCCGCAATACTTCTACGGACGCTGTTGTTTCTGCCACTTCTGTGTAACTCCCGATACACTTGTCACGACGAACCCGTCTGTCTCACCCATAGGCCAAATACAGCCCGGAGACCGGGTCTTAACGCATACTGGGCACTACCGGCGAGTGCGCAAGGTCCTTACCCGAAGCTACTCAGGAAGACTCTACAGCATCAAGCCGTTGGGAGCACCTTTCCCGCTTAAGGTCACGCAAGATCATCCCCTCCTAGTCTCTTCCAGAGACATCGTCAAGAAGCTAAGACTCGAAAAGAAACCATGTCCCCCCGTCTGGAAGACACCCCTCGAACTCAAAAGGGGCGACTACCTTACAATCCCTATCGCAAAGGAGGTCCGGGACACCGGCGTTTATGAACAGGAGATCGAGGTTGGTCAGCCCAGCACAGGAAAACGTCTCAGAAGCAAGCTGAGCCTGATAACGGAGCCTGATTTGTTCAGGCTAATCGGTTACTACCTCGCAGAAGGCTACGTTGTAAGGAGAACTGTTGGCTTCGCCTTTGGCGAACACGAGAAAGAATACATTGCCGACTCGGCCCGACTCCTGGAAAAACATTTTGGCCGTGTAACGAGGAGGTCAACAATACACAATTCGACCCATGTCCTTTTACACTCTGTAGTTGCCCTTCAATTCTTCGAGACCTTTGGCCGGGGCTCTGAAAACAAGAAACTTCCAGATTGGGTCATGTTTGCGCCGACCGAGAAGCAGCGAGAACTCATACGAGGAACATGGAGAGGCGACGGATATCTTCGCATGCCAACTAGGGGCAATCGTTTAACGTTCTTCGAGTACACAACGATTTCCAAGACTCTTGCCTTCCAACTGCAACAACTCCTCTTCAGGGCAGGAATCGTTGGCCAGGTTGCACTTGTCAATCACGCTAATAGGAGACCAAACTATGTCGTGACAGTTCGAGGCCGTTTCGTCTCAGTAATGGCAGATCTGATGCAGGTCAAGTTTGAGGACAAAGGGGTCAAGACGTTCTCTCGCTTTGAAATGGACAGAGATTATGTCTACGCGCCGGTCGAGAAAATATCGTCAGTCGAAGTTCTTGATCAGCCTGTTGTGAATCTTTCGGTTGAGGAAGATGAGTCCTACGTGGCGGGAAATGTGATAGCCCACAACTGCACAGACTATTGTCCAGAATTTGCATTGGAGGAGACGGTGGAGTATGATATTGCGGAGTATACGCGTGATCGGCTTGTGTGGAGTCCGGAGAGACTTTCCAAGCCTCCGGTAAAGAAGGACGACAAGTATGTTTTCAGCGTTGACACTATTGGGGGCGCGTCCCAGGTGCCCCAGAAGGAGGAATAGACATTGTCAGGTCAGACCGCGCCGAAACCAGCAACACCGGTAGCCGCTCCTCAGATTGTGCCGCTAAAGTCTACTGTTGAGGGTGAAGGCTGGAAAGCGCGGCCGATAAAGCTCAAGATCTTCGGCAATCTCATCCAGGAGGTTGTGAACAAGAACCTCTGCATGTACTGCGGAGCCTGCATCGCGTCTTGTCCGATCGATATTCTCTTTCACAGCGAAAAGGAGGAACCGGTCATGCGGGGCACCTGTGCTGCCTGCCAAGTCTGCTACTACAGCTGCCCTAGGATTGAACTGCCTGTCGCGGAGATAGAGCAACAGGTATTCGGAAGAGCGAGAACAGCCGAGGAGGCAATTCTCGGAATCCACGTCGGAGCGTACTCGGTCAAGTCGAAAGATCCCGACGTAGTCAAGCGAGCCCAGGATGGCGGTGCGGTGACCTCTCTCTTGTTATACGCGTTGGACCGGAAGATCATCGACTATGCTGTCAACTCTGGCCTAACCTCGGACAAGCCTTGGCGGCCCGAGCCTCAGATCGCGCGGACAAAAGAGGACTTGTTGAACCACGCCGGATCTAGATACACGCCAGGAGGGCAAGTGGGAGGGCTCGCTGAGGTGGCCATTCCTAACCGGTCGGTCGTCAACTTCCAGGAAGAACGCATCGCTCTCGTCGGCCTCCCTTGTGAGCTTCAGGGAAGCTGGCGGATGGGCACTCACTGGATAGCCGCGCCAAAGCTCGCGAGAAATCTCGTTTTTACGATCGGCCTCTTCTGTTCTAAAGTCTTTGATTATCAGAAGATGATGGTCGACTATGTCCAGGGCAAGAGGGGAATAGACCTCAGCAACGTTACCAAGGTGAACATAAAGAGAAACAGGCTTCTCGTCTACACGGGCGACAAGCTCGCCATCGACGAGCCAGTTGAAGCCCTTGCCGGTGCCGCGCGTGAAGAATGTAATGTCTGCGTTGACTACTCTGCTGAACTAGCTGACATTGCGGTCGGTGCGATAGGATCCTCTCCTGGCTGGAGCACGGTCATCACGAGAAGCCCGAGGGGAGACGAGATACTGAGGGGCGCGGTGGAATCCGGATACCTGGACATGAAACCGCTCGATCCGATTGGTAAAGGGATAAAGTTCCTCGAGAAACTGTGTGAGAAGAAACGGCTACGGGATCCATCTGCCTATCTGAGGCATCAGACTGCTTTTCCAAAGCCGGAGCCAACTCTGGTACCTCTCGAGATTCCACACTAGGAAATCCGCGCTTCAAGAATTCGTCCAGCCTGAAAGAAGCGGAGAAAGCACCCATGCGGCGCGAGACTCGGTCGCTAAGACCCCTTATTTTTCCTGGAACATTTCCTGTCTGGCACTGATAATGGGCGAGACAAGGATCAAAAGCACAATCTGGGCTTAGATCGATCAGCGATTATCCATGTTTCCAGCATGGAAGATGCTGTGCTCTTATCCCCACCTTCTTTTTCTAGGGAGAATCTTCTGTCACAACTATAATGGGGGAATCTTGCGATTCAGGAGTCAGTATGGCCTTGGACGTGATGGCGAAAAGACGGTAGGTCTAGAGCCAGTCTCCAACGATTCTCAGGCAGGTTTGGATCCATGATCCCGGATTCGCCATTGGGGGCTTATTCTGGGTCATACCTCCTCCAAGAGGGATAGGGGTGTTGTGGTTATGGAAGGCGCCTGTGCGGCAGGCCCAAGTCTTTGACAATCGAGGAGATTGGGCCCATCGATCTGTGAGCATGACGACGGCCAAACGCTCTTGGGGGAACTAGCATCTGCAACAGGTTTCTCAACGACTGCCTTGAATCGTCCTCCTTGGTTTCCTCGCCCGCCTCAACCTCAACGGGGTCAGCCTCGACAATTTTCGGAGGGCCACTCTTGTGAGAGGGGCTGCCCATAAAGTGCTCCGCCAGTAATGATTCCGGAGCCTGCAGTCCGCAAGACGGACAAGTATTGAAAGGCGCCACCTGTGCCGCGGGAGTGTCGGGGGTCTGGATTGGTTCGGGTGCTGCGCGAGGCGTTTTCATCTTTGCCTTTCGAGGCGTTCGAGTTAAACCGATATTGTTCCGTCTTCTACTGGGACGAGTTGAACTTCTTCGACGACGGGCTGGCGATGCCTTTCTTGGTTTTCGTACCGCGAGCATCGGCATTGTTTTTGGAGTCTGATGTCTGACTCGAAAAACCGCCATCAGCCCTGCAAGACTGCTGCCCACTTGCCTGCCAAGGTTCTTGAAGATAACAGGGTGCATGGTTTCGTTCTTCTCCTCACGCTAACGGAACGTCCAGGTAGGTGTCTAGGGCGCACTGTTCACAGATGACCCTCCCTCTTGGGGTTCTCCGGACCTGGTTATCGCTTAATATTTCTCGCTCGCAGGAGGGACAGATTACGATGCACTGGCTCATTCGTCCAACCGTCAGGAAGAAGATTGCGTGAAGGAGTAATCCGCCGGTTGTAACCAATCCCGAAACACTCTGGTAACACCCGCTTTAAATAGGGAACACGGGTTTCCGCCGAATCTTCCTCTCGATAACCCTGGGTTTTGCTGAGCTTAGCACTTGACGAGGGTCAAGACCGAAAAGCCATCGGGATGCTTCCCAGTTTCACTTTTGGCGTCATCTCCTGGATAATACATGCCGGGGGCTGTAGACTCACGGTAATAGTGTTGGAGAAGGTTGTGAGCAATGAATGTCCACGCTGTGGGCGTGCGCGGTTGAACGTTTACTTCTCGGACCAGACTGACAATAGGGTTGGCGCTTGGTGCGAGTTCTGTAATCTGAAGGCGTACTATTTCGGCGAGAAGCTAGTAACGATCAATTCCTAGTGCGTTCCATCAAACAGGCTCGCCAGATGGTGGGTCTGACATACCTACAGGTGTCTATTATGGTGAAGACGTTCCCTCGGGAATGTTCAATGTCATCTCTCCTTCAACCATTTTTCTCTGTAATCGTGCCGTGAAAAGTTCGAGGTCCACCCCGAGCTCTTCGAGTCTCTTGATGGCTTCTGGTTGAAGGATGGGGCTGACGTTTTGTCCGCCTATGCGTCCGTAGGCGACGGCTTCGAAGGGGAATTTTTCGCCTTTGTATATCGCGTAGCCTGTTAGGAAGTTGGCGACTCCGCCGCCGACGCCGCTCGCGTCGCCCATCTCGTCGATGAACACGTCGATTTCATATTGTAGCTGGGCTTCCTCGGCTTTCCGGAACGGATTCTGAGCGTTCATTTGTGATCAGCCGTATGCTGGCATGTCTAGCGGGTGCCACTGTTTTGCTCTCAGACCCCTAACGCGTGACCACGACAACCAGCCGGTGATAACGGACGTGGCCAGAAAGATGTCCAGCGCTGTCGCGCTCGCGGTGAGCCCGCTGCCAAACTGGATTGATAGTTGAGTAACGAACGCGATTGCAACTGCGGCTAAACCCAAGGTAGCGGGCCAGAGTTTGGGCTTACGGAGAAAGACCCCTGCCACAACGGTTGCCAGGGCGAGGATTGCGAAGAGGCCAGAAATTGCAGGGGTGCGGAGGTTGAGCGAAGCGATCAACCCAAGCCAGACTGCTGAGATCATGAACAATACGCTTGTTAGGTTGAGAACATTGTATCTAGATGGCGAGATCACAGCTGCGGACAATGGAGGTGTGAAAGAGAATGGTTTTCCGAGTGCTTGGTTGGCGTTGGTTGTTCCAAGATGCTTCTTCCCCGTTATCACGTCGACTGGTGCGTTGACGAAGTTTTCCACCAGGATTATTCTGTGCTGGCCTATGCCAGAGGCGGGACCGGCTTCTATCGAATAATCGGGTCCAACGGTGAGTTCGAGTTTTGTGTCAGGCGTGCAAGAGTGCTGGACTATTGCGCCAGGTCTTGTCTGGATAAGGGTCCAGTTCGAGCCGGTGTTTCTCGTGCAGATTAGGGCGGCCCATTTTGAGCCAGGTTCTATTTTTGGGAGTCCAACTTCTGGGGCAAGGTCGATCATGCCGAAACGTTTGTCTTCGCAGAATGTCTGTGGGCATGATCTGCATTTCCAGACGTCGATCGTGCCCATGACGTTGCCGTTATCGATGAGGTTGACTACTCCGAAATAGACTACGTCGTGCTGGTGTAACTCCAAGACTGGAGTCTCCGAGAGGGTCTTGGGCCTTGAAAAGTCTTGGCACGTCGAAGGGGAACATTGGTTTTTTACCGACTGGATGATTCTTGACGCGAACCTGTTTTGCTGGACATCAAGCTCGTGAGAGAGAGCCCGGAGGTGGTGAAAGAGAGCCTGCGAAAGAGAGGCTTGACCGAGAAGCTGGGCCAGGTGGACTTGTTGCTGAAGCTGGACGCTGAATGGCGGCAGGCTCAGGCCGAGGCCGATCAGCTGAGGAAGAGACGGAACGAGGTCACCGCGGCAATCGCGGAGGCGAGAAAAAAGAAACACGATGCCACGGAACTAATGAGAGAAGCCGAGGCAGTCCCGGAGAAGATCAAAAGTCTCGAAGCAAGAATCGATGCGGAAAGAGAGAAGATCGATAATATTCTCTTGAACCTTCCCAACATCATCCACGATAGCGTGCCCTTTGGAAAAGACGAAGACGACAATGTAGAATTGAGAAAATGGGGCACTATTCCAAAGTTTGATTTCAAGACTCTCGACCACATCGATCTGGGACTCAAACATGGGCTCATCGATATTGAGAAAGCCAGCCGTGTTGCTGGGGCACGGTTCTATTATCTGAGACAAGATCTCGTCCGGCTGAACCACGCACTCATCCAGTACGGACTAGATTTCGTTAAGAAGAAAGGGTTTGAGCTCTACCAGCCTCCATACTTCCTCCGACGCGACATCATAGCTGGAGCGGTTCCCCTCACCGATTTCGAGGATGTGATCTACAAGATCGAGGGGGAAGATCTATACTTGATACCGACAGCTGAACATGCTCTTCTGGCACTTCATAATGACGATATTATCGATCAATCGACGCTGCCATTGCGCTACGCCGCTATCAGTCCATGCTTTCGAAAAGAGGCCGGAGCGCATGGGAGGGACACCAAGGGCATATTCCGAGTCCACCAGTTCGAAAAAGTCGAGATGTTCATTTTCTCAACACCAGAGGATTCTTGGAAACTTCATGAGGAGTTGTTGCGGAACGTTGAGGAGTTCTTCCAAAATCTCAAGATCCCGCACAGGGTCGTCAATGTGTGCACAGGGGACCTTGGGACTGTCGCCGCGAAAAAATACGATCTTGAGGCGTGGTTGCCTGGACAAGGAAAGTATCGGGAGATAGTGTCGTGCAGTAACTGTACCTCTTACCAGGCTGTCAGGTCAAAGGTTCGTTTCAGGGAAAAGCCCAGCCTTCCCACCAAATACGCACATACCTTGAACAGCACTCTAGTTGCCACTGAGCGCGCCATTGTGGCGATAATGGAAAACAACCAGACACGTGACGGAACGATCGAGTTACCTCATGTTCTGCAAAGTTACATGAATGGACAGCGAGAGATTCCACAACACCGGTAACCTCCTTTACCATCAGAAACGTCTTTGTCGGCGTTGTTTGGTCTCATTTAGACGAAACCAAGACCGGTTCCGATCAGGTATACGATCCCCGATGCAATAACTCCTATGAACAATGTTTCCAGACCGCTCTTCCATAATTTTCTGCCGACAATCCGACCCTTCCACACTCCGACCGCAAATAGAAACAACGGGGAGATCAGTGCTGCGGCAAGGATCGAGCTATCTCTCGAATCGAGAAGAAGGAAAGGAACCAAGGGTATCAGGGCCCCGACTAGGAATGAGAGGCCTATCACTCCGCCCATCTTGAACGGGTTTTCCAGCCTTGTCCTGTGCTCGTGTAGCTCGTGGATCAATATGTCTTCCAAGAATTTCTCTTTGTCAGAAGCTATTTTCTCAACCACTTTTCCCGCTTCGTCCTGACTGAGACCCTTTGCGACGTAGAAATTTTTCAGCTCGCTCTTCTCCTCTTCAGGCTCCTGTTCTATCTCGCCTGCTTCCCGTTTGGCGTCAGCCTCGTAAAGTTCGTATTCAGAACGTTCGGCCAGGAAACCTCCAAAAAACATGGAGATGGCCCCGGCGAGCATGGAGGCTATTCCGGCGAAACGAATCAGCGGTAGTTTGTCGGTAGCTCCGGCAAATCCGCTCAGAAATGCGAGGTTGGTGACAAGCCCGTCCGATATTCCAAGTGCCGAGCTTCCGATGTAGCCTCTAGCGCGGATGTGCTTGTGTCTCTCGGCTGGCTGCGCTTTCAACGCGGTATCAATCGATCCCTTCTAGAAGTTGTCGAGAATGGTTTTAAACGGTTATTTCAGGCCTCGCACTTCCCAGCTATCGGACCTGTTAATCCTCGCGCTAGCTCAACGATAGGAAGGGCGGAGTAGTGTTGGCTCGCTGAACTTGGACGAAAAAAAGAATGGGGGCCGACATACTGGATCTCGTTTCTACATCCGACGAGAGCTCTGCCAGAGTCCGACGATGTTTCCTTCGGTGTCCTTGAAGTAGGCTGTGAAGCCCATGTCTGCGACTGCTTCTTTCTTCTTGACTGTCTTGCCGCCTAGTTTCTCGATGCTCTTGAGTGAGGCTTCGATGTCGGGGACGTCGATGGTGATGACGATGTTCTTGTTTGGGTCTTGGCGTTTGGTCATTCCGCCGTTGATGGCGCCGGGCTCTGTGGGCATTCCCTGCTGGTTTGATGGTGTGGTGCCTACCATGTGGTATTGCATTCCTGGGTACTGGTTGATCTCCCATCCAAAGGCTTTCACATAGAAGGTCTTTGCGCGTTCGACGTTGTCGGCCGGTAGCTCGAAATGTACTACTTTACCGGGCATAGTTACCGGTTGAACTGGCGGAAAATCGCGTGTAATAAGCGCTTGCTATACTTGGCTCTGTTAACTCTTCGCTGGATCGTACTTTCACGGGCCTCAAACTATTATTTTGCAGAGGGAGTATGGTGGTGCGTCGTCGTGTATGAG
>WNFX01001362.1_pt1 | contig 25181 bp, 19 predicted proteins | sample 5400111 | NCBI WGS metagenome assembly WNFX01 (sample SAMN13153363, study PRJNA577476) | soil metagenome | isolation source: 40 cm soil or saprolite under grassland replicate 1 | place: USA:California | collected 2016-06-15
TACGACGCCACGATTATTCTCAGACTGCGTGCGGCGGGCGCGATTCCATTCGGCAAGACCAACATGGACGAATTCGCGATGGGCTCGTCCACGGAAAATTCGAGCGTGAAACTCACACATAATCCGTGGGACTTGTCACGTGTGCCCGGTGGTTCGAGTGGAGGCTCGGCCGCGGCGGTCGCGGCGGATGCTGCTTTTGGTGGGCTCGGCACCGACACTGGTGGATCGATTCGGCAACCTGCGTCTTTGTGCGGCGTCGTCGGCGTCAAACCGAGTTACGGACGCGTATCGCGTTTCGGATTGGTCGCATTTGCGTCATCGCTCGATCAAGTTGGTCCGCTTACAAAAACGGCGCGCGATTCAGCGCTGATCATGAACGCGATGGCCGGGCATGACCCACAAGATTCGACGTCGCTGAACGAGCCGGTGCCCGATTACACAAAAAATCTCGGCCGCGATTTGAAGGGAATGCGTTTGGGATTGCCGAAAGAATACATGATCGAAGGAATCGATTCGCAGGTGAAATCGGCGGTCGATGCCGCGATCAAACAATTGCAATCGCTTGGCGCGGAGATTGTCGATGTTAGTTTGCCGCACACCGATTACGGAATCGCGGTTTATTATTTTCTGGCCACCGCGGAAGCGTCCGCGAACCTCGCGCGCTTCGACGGTGTCCGTTACGGGTATCGCGCCAAAGATCCAAAGGACTTGCTCGATCATTATGGCCGGACGCGAGAAGAAGGTTTTGGCGCGGAAGTAAAACGCCGAATCATTCTCGGCACCTACGTGCTGAGCTCGGGTTATTACGACGCCTACTACGTCCGCGCGCAAAAAGTCCGTGAGCTGATCCGCCAGGATTTCGTTAAAGCGTTCGAAAAAGTCGACGCGATCGTTTCTCCGACTTCGCCGGTGCCCGCGTTCAAACTCGGCGAGCGCACGGCCGATCCGTTGGCGATGTATCTGGCTGACATTTTCACCAACACCGGAAACCTCGCCGGTATTTGCGGAATCAGCGTCCCATGCGGTCTGGCCAAAGTGAACGGGAGCCAGTTACCGATCGGGTTGCAAATTTTGGGCAAAGCGCTCGACGAAGCGTGCATCTTTCAGATCGCGCACGCCTACGAGCAAAGCACTAACTGGCGTAAATCGAAATCTCCGATTTCGATAAATCCGAAATAAAAGTGGAGCCGACGACCGGGATTGAACCGGTGACCTACGGTTTACGAAACCGTTGCTCTACCAGCTGAGCTACGTCGGCGCATGAGCGGCAAAGATTACATCCGAGAATCGCCGCAGCAAGCGCAAGATCGACACCTACCCACAATGGCGAAGCCAGCAGCGCACCTAGGAATTCCGGAAACTTGGCTGTTCAGCCCTTTCTTCCATTGTCAGAAGAATAAATCAGGAACACAGGAAAAGACGAATTTAACATTTCCTGCGTTCGTGCTTTCCTAATTTGGTTCAACTATGAATCGGCTGGAAGAAATTCTGGAGGCTAAGCGCGAGGAAATCGAACAATTGCGGCCGCGCGCGGCCGAATTAGATCGACAAGCTCGAGCGCGAAAGGATTTTCGTGATTTTCGATCGGCCCTGACGCAAACGGCCGAAAAGCTTGCGGTGATTGCGGAGATCAAAAAGGCGTCGCCGTCGGCGGGCGTGATCACGAAAACATTCGAGCCGGTCGAGCTCGCGAAAAATTACGAACGCGCCGGCGCGAACGCGATCTCGGTCTTGACCGATTCAAGATTTTTTCAGGGCAGCCTGGAACATCTTAGACATGTTCGGAACGCGGTTTCGCTTCCCTTGCTGCGAAAAGATTTCATTTGGGATCGCGCCCAAATCGCGGAATCGGCCGCGAACGGCGCGGACGCAATCCTTTTAATTGTGGCGGCGCTTACTCAAGACCAACTCGTTCGTCTCCTGAGAGGCGCCAAAGAATTTCGGCTCGATGCGCTCGTCGAAGTCCACAGCGTCGATGAGTTGCAACGCGCCCTTGAGGCCGGAGCCGAGATCGTTGGAATTAACAATCGCGACCTGACCACGTTCGATGTCGATCTTATGGTCACCGAAAAACTCTGCCGCGGGGTGCCGGACGACGTTATCCTCGTCAGCGAAAGCGGGATCAAGACGCCGCAGGATATTGCGCGAATGAAAGCATGCGGGGTGGATGCCGTGCTCGTGGGCGAAGCGTTGATGCGCGGCGAAGTTTCGATCGAACAACTGCGCGCGGTTATTTGACCGGCTGCGCTGCGAACGCGCGTCGGATCGAGCGCCAAAGGCCGCGCGGCCCGGCGACCTTCCCGGCCCGCGCGACCAAGACCGGACAATTGGCGTGATTGAGAATGCGAAGGGTGAGATCGCCCATGATGTAATGACGAAACATGCCGCGCGCTTGCGACGAGCCGGTCACAATCAAATCGTAATTACTTTTGCGGACTTCAGCGAAAACCTGATCGACCACGATTCCATGACGGACATGCACTTCGGTCGGCACGCCGAGCTTTTCCAGATCTTGCTTTTGGGTGCGGAGATTGATTCCAAGTTCTGAATTCGATTCGAGCAAACGCGTGACGTCTTCCTCAAGTCGCATCAGATCGGCATAAATGGCCGGCGGCTCCGCCATGACATGGAGCAAAGTCACCGAAGCGCCGACCGCGGACGCGAGTTTGCCGCTTAACTGAACGGCTTCTTCGATGAATTCCTTTCCGCCAGTGCAAACGAGAAAACGTTTCAGTTGCGCCCACTCCCCCATTGCCACCAGGACCGGCGGCGAAATGGATTTGATCACTTCGTAAGTTTTCTCGGAACGCCAATGCGGCCCGGTTGAACCCGTTTTGCGGGCGCCAATCACGACCAGATCGTATTTTGTCTTGGTGGTTTGATCAACGATCTGCCGGACCGGGTCGCCGGCGCCGATCGCGATTTGTGGAGAAACATTTTTCGCGCGCAACCATTCCGCCTGTTTCTCGAGCGCTTGGCGCAGCGCCGGTTCATCTTTGGCACTTTCGGCAATGCCAAGAAGCGTTGTCTCAGCCCGCAGCGGCGCTGCCAATAATGCGCCCAGGCGTGTCGCGTTGTCGGCAGCTGGCATTCCGTCACTGCAAATTAAAATTTTCATGGGTGAAATTACAATTTGTGGCCAGTCATCAGGGTGTAAATGACGATCGCAGCTCCGATTAATGGCAACGGGACGAAGGCGAGCCGGATCTTCGGCCCGGCAAAATATTGCGTTGAAATGGCGCCGATCTGCGCCCCGATGGCGGCGCCGGTATGCATAACGAGCGCAATCAGAATGTCGACGTTGCCTTTGACAGCGTGGCTGAAGGTTCCATAACTCGCTGAAATAATGATCTCGAACAAATCGGTGCCGACGGCGAGATGGGTCGGAATTCCCAGGACATAAACCATCGACGGCATCCGGATGTAGCCCGCGCCGCCGCCGAGAAATCCGCTAAACAATCCGCCGACAAAAGCGACAAGAAGAATGACCCAAAGCGAAATCGTCACGCCTGAAGTCGGCAATGTAATCATCGGCGGCAATTTCAGCCTCTGAATTGCTCGGGTCACGTGCATGAACGCGGAATGATCTTTCTTGTTCCCTATGGCCGCGGCCGGCGGCATCGGCTTCTTGGCCGCGAGCGTTTTGCGGCTCTCCCAAATCATGAAGGTGGAGATGCTAACGTAGACGGCAATCGAGACGATGCTGACGACGAGATTGACGTTTCCCGCGCGCTTCAGCAATTGAATCAACTGTGCGCCAATTTCCGCGCCAGCAATGGTGCCGAAGGCCATGATGAATCCGAGACGAAGATCGACATTGCCAAAGGCGCGATGCTGTCGCACGGCCACGACCGATTTGCCGACAATGTGCGCAAGATCGGTGCCGACGGCGAAGTTCCAATCCAGCCCGACTGCGCGAAGGGCCGGGCCGGCAATGAAACTTCCACCAACACCGAAAAAGCCGCCCAGAATCCCGATGACGAATCCAATGATCACGAGATAAATTGGGCTGATGTGCGCGTTGGAGATCGGAAAAAACATAATTTATTCCGCGCGGCCGCGAATCAGCCGCAACAAAAACGTCGTCACATTCTGGAGAACAACCGCCTGACCGATCATGAGCAGGATCGCAATGACGGCATAGGCGTAGCGATGATTCTGTTCGAGCCGTTGCAGTCCTTCTCCCAAAAAATGCAGCACCAGAAAGAAATAGGCGACCACGAGCACAGCATAGATCGCGAGCTCAATCAGGAATGCGCGCAACGTCTTGGCTGTCTCCTTTTTCATCTGTGTCTAACTCTTCGCGTCGTGACAGCCTGAAAGTCGTGTCTGATCATGGCAAAAAGCAAATTCCGTTGCTAAGATTTGCTTCTGTACCGGCCCCGAAGGCTTTCGGTGTCGCACGATCGCGCGAAATTTTGTTGTAGCTGCCGCCGTCTCTGGCGGCAGAATAGATGCGTGGCTATCCCGATCGCGCTCACCATCGCCGGCTCCGATAGCAGCGCCGGCGCCGGCATCCAGGCCGATCTAAAAACATTCAGCCCACTCGGCGTCTACGGATTGACTGTCGTCACCTGCGTCGTTGCCGAAACTCCCGGTAAAGTTTCGCGGCTCGAACCGGTCAGCATCGAAATGGTGCGCGAACAAATCGAAGTGCTCGCGAAGAGTTTTCCGATCACCGCGATCAAAACTGGATTGCTGTACTCTCCCGCGATCATTTCGGCGGTCGCGAAAGCGATTGATTCGCTGGCTTCCCAGCTCGCGAACCCTCGCGGGCTCTCCCGTCCACGTCGCTCGGCTCCGGCCGGCTCCGTTGTCGATCTTAAGCGAAAGATTCCACTGGTGGTCGATCCTGTTATCACGGCAACCGGCGGCGATCCCCTTCTCGAACCGGAAGCAATCGAAGTCTACAAACGTGAATTATTTCCAATCGCCTCACTCATCACGCCAAATCTCGACGAGGCAATGCAGTTGCTTGGCGAAAAGATTGAAAATCTCGAATCGATGGAGCGCGCGGGCAAAGAACTAGAGCGCAAATTCAAAACCGCGATTCTGCTGAAAGGCGGCCACTTGTCCGGCGACGACGCTGTCGATCTTTTGTTTACGAACGGAACAATTACCGAGTTTACCGCGCCGTTCGTGCGCGATGTCGCCACGCACGGGACCGGCTGCACTTATTCTGCGGCGATCACTGCCGGGCTCGCCGCCGGCATGTCTCTGCCAGATGCGATTGCGCGTGCAAAAACATTTGTGACCGCGTGCATCGCTGGGCGGCTCCGCTGGAAAGGGACATCTGGGCACAACATTGACGCTCTGAACCATTCCGCCGACAACGCCATCGCGGACTGATGGCGCGCTAGCTTTTGTTTTTCTTTTTCTTGTCGATCCTTCCCGCGCGCTTCGCTTTTTTCCAGCGCTTCAAATTCATCGCTTCTTCCGCCGCTGCTGTTTCCGCTTGCTTTTTGCTTCGGCCACGGCCTTTTCCGAGAACGATTCCTTCCCAGACCGCTTGCACGACGAACGTCTTGTCGTGCTCCGGTCCGCTTTGCGAAATGGTTTCGTAAACCGGACTCCGCGGCGAAATGCTTTGCAGCAGTTCCTGTAAATAACCTTTGGGATTTATATCGATCGGTTCCTCCGCCAGTTGGGCCAGTTCTGGTTGCGCCTGGACCAAAATAAATTTTCTGGTCTTTTCCAATCCGCCATCGAGGTAAATCGCGCCGATGAGCGCTTCGAACGCATCCGCCAGCGTCGATGTTCGGGCGCGTCCACCACTCGCTTCCTCGCCCCGGCCCATCAAAAGAAATTGTCCGAGGTCGAGCGCGGCGGCGTGCGCTTTCAATGTGTCCCGCGAAACCAGCCGTGAACGCAGTTTTGTCAGCTGGCCTTCCGGCTGATCGCCGAAATGCCCAAAAAGATATTCGGTGATGACGAGTTGAAGGATGGCGTCGCCCAAAAATTCCAGGCGTTGATTATCAAAATGCCGCTGCTGGGTTTCATGACCGAGACTGGGATGGGTCAGTGCTTCGGCCAGCAACAGCGGATTGCGGAATTTGTAACCGATTCGTTCTTCCAGCGGGTGCACGTCAGCGCTTCTGATAAATTTCGAGTGAAGTCACGACGTCGAGGGCGCGCTGCAAAACTGAATCCCGTGCCGGCTGCTTTTCCCGAGCACGAATACGGCGCTGCGCCTCTGAGATATCGAGTTCAGGATTGGTTCCCGCGATCAATGCCGCTTCGTTCAAGTGCGGCCGTTCCGTTTCGTAAACGAACGGAGTCATTCCCTTCTCGCCGCTCAATCGAAAGATTTGCCGCTTGTCCGCGATCAACATTTCCACCGGCAAATCCGGTTTCACCCCGCCGGGAAATAATGGCTGTCCATCGGACATCACCGCTTCCGCGGAGGCGACGCGTAAAATTTTGCCGCTCGGCAACGCCAAATCGGAATATTCCACCGCGCGACCAGAGCTCGGTTCACCGACAAGCAAAGCCTTCTCATAAAACCTGAGGTCGGCGGCAACTGCTTCCGCGCCGCCGGCCGTGTCACTGTCGATCAGCGCCACGATCAGCCCTTGAAACGCTGGATCCCGATCGGAACTGAACGACCGATCCTGACGCGCCGCGGGCTTCCGCAAACTAAAGAGCACTTTGCCTTTTGGACAAAAGCGTTTCGCGAATTCCGCCGCGGTCGCGAAATCACCGCTGCCACTAGCACGAAGATCGACAATTATCGCGTCGACTTTTTTCGCGGAGAAATCCTGCAGATTCTTGTCCATCTCTTTCAGATTGGCGCCGTTGAGCGGACCAAGCCGGAGATAACCGATATGGCCTTCAAAAACTTCACTGTAAAACGGAGCGACCGGTTCAACCGGCGCGCTGTCATGACTCGGTAAGACCATTAATCCGCCCGGCATGCGCACTAGCAATCCCGCTAACGTGGCGCGGCTTAATTCCGCATCAGTGATCGCGTCCGGATTGGTGAAATTCCTTTTCAAAAGCGCCATCGCAGCCTGGAGATCGTTTTCGCCCAACGAATTGATGACTTGTTCCGTGCCCGGCGTCGCCGATGGCGTCGCCGACGACGCGGAAGACTTGGCCGCTGGTGGCGAACTTTTCGCCGTTGGCGCTGAGGAAGGCGCCGGCGCTTGACCGAATAAATTTGCAACGAGTAAAAACGAAGTGGCCGTTGTGGCCGTCCAATTCAACATTGCGTTTATTGTTAGCTGGTCACCGCGTTGAGAGCAATATCGCGGCGGTAGTGACATCCATCGAACTGAATGAGCGATACGGCTTCATAAGCGCGCGAGCGCGCGGCCGCGATGGTTGCTCCGAGCGCGGTTACGGCCAGGACACGGCCGCCAGCGGTTATCACTTGGTTATTCGCGTTCTTTGTTCCGGCGTGAAAAACCTGGATATCTTCGAGTTTTGCTGCTTCGTCCAAACCAGAAATCGCTTTTTCGGTTTCGTATTTGCCTGGATAACCAGCCGATGCGACAACAACGGTGATAGCGGCGCGTTTATCCCAGTCGATCGTGTAATTGTCGATCTTGCCGTCGATCGTCGCCTCCAAGAGCGGTAACAAATCGGATTTCATTCGCGGCAATAGCGCTTGCGTCTCCGGATCGCCAAAGCGGCAATTAAACTCGAGCACGCGCGCGCCATCGCTCGTGATCATTAGTCCGGGATACAACAGACCTCGATACGCGATTCCTTCTTTCGATAAACCCCGCAATAACGGCTGCATGATTTCGCTTTCGAATTGTGACTGCAGCCGAGCGTCCCAATTGTCGGCCGGACTAAACGCTCCCATGCCTCCAGTGTTCGGACCCTCATCACCATCGAACGCGCGCTTATAATCGCGAGCCGATTCCAGCAGCTGATAATTTTTTCCGTCAACCAGCGCGTGGAGCGAGCATTCCGTTCCGCGCAAGAACTCTTCAATCACAATTCGCCGCCCTGCGTCGCCGAAGCGCGCTTCATTCATCATCGCTTCGATGGTCGATCTCGCGGTTCCGATATTCGGCGCAATGATCACTCCTTTGCCCAACGCGAGCCCGTCGGCTTTGATGACGACTGGAAATGTCAGCTGTTCGCAATAACGCAGCGCTTCTTTGCTGTCCGAGAACGTGCTCGCTTGCGTGGTCGGAATTTTTTGGGCGCGCATCAACTCCTTGGCAAAAATTTTTGACGACTCGAGTCGCGCCGCCGACTTCGTCGGACCGAAAACGCGCAATTTGTCGCTCATCAAAAGATCGACAATCCCCCTGGCAAGCGGGTCGTCCGGACCGACCACGGTTAGATCGACAACGTTCTGTTTCGCGAATGCGCGCAATTGCGGCAAGTCACTTGCGGCAATAGCAACATTCTCAGCGATGGCAGCGGTACCGGCGTTTCCTGGTGCGCAGAAAATGCGATCGACCGACGTTGATTGCTTGAGCTTCCAAATCAGTGCGTGTTCGCGGCCGCCGCCCCCAATCACAAAAATTTTCATCGAGCCGATTCAGCGTCCCTCAGCGCGCGTCGAAAAACAAGCAACGCGTTTTGGCGTTAGCGAGAAACGGCCGCCTGCGATGGGGATTCTGCCGGCGTAATTGCCAGCCCCAGCTTTTCTGTGTGCCGAACAATCGCGATTTCGGATTGAACGCCGATCTGTTCGCCCATGAGCATCTTGTGGAGCTCGTGGATGCTGCCGATCGGTTTTGCGTCGAACGCAACGATCACATCGCCTTCGCGCAGACCAGTCTTTTCGGCCGGGCTATTTTTTTCAACCGAAATGACAAGGACGCCTGTCTCGAGCGGCAGATTATAAAAACGAACGATCCGGCGATGAATCGGTACGTTTTGACCGGCCACGCCGATGTAGCTTCGGCGAATTTTTCCCTGTTTAATCAACCAGCCGGCCACAAATTTTGCGGTGTTACTCGCGATCGCGAAACAGATTCCCTGAGCCGGACGAATCATCGCCGTGTTGACGCCGATCACTTCGCCGGCGGAATTCACGAGCGGCCCACCCGAGTTACCCGGATTCAGAGCGGCATCGGTTTGAATGACATTGTCGATCAAACGGCCGGATTGCGCGTGCATGGAACGGCCGAGCGCGCTAATTACGCCCGCGGTGACGCTAGCCTGAAAGCCAAGCGGGTTCCCGATCGCAATCACGATCTGGCCGACGCGCAAGTTCTCGGAATCCGCCAGCCGCACATGCGCAAGATGTGGGGCATCGATTCGAATGACAGCGAGATCGGTGTCCGGATCATCGCCGATCAATTGGGCAGGGTACTCGCGCCCGTCGGACAGGCTGACCGCGATTTGATTTGCAGCGCGCACGACATGGCTGTTGGTCAAAATGAAGCCGTCCGGAGCGATGACAAAACCGGAGCCGCTGCCCCCGACTTCGCGCGGGCCGCGCCGACTATCGAGACGTTGTCTGATGTCGATGTTAACGACTGCCGGACCGACCCGATCGGCCGCGCTCACGATCGTACGCGAGTACTCGTCAAGCAGCGTTGCGTCACCGTGCTCGGGCGAGACCTGCGATGGTTCAAACTTCGGGCCTGTTTCAGTTTCATCTAATAAAGCGATGACCGCGAGCTCTTGGTCGCCGGCTACATTGGGAATTCTCATCGACTAAAATCTCGGACTCGAGTTACGCCCGGTCAACTACGTGTCGATCTTACCCATACATATCTATTGGACTGTTACTCTCTGCTTGCGCCTTGGAACGACTCGCCCTACACAGGGACATGCCTAAATCATCCCCGGCCTCAGTCCTGGACGCCCAATGTCCGTCGCGTCTCGTCCTCGACCGAATCGCGGACAAATGGACGACGCTGATCATCCAATTGCTGTCGAAGCGGACAATGCGTTACGCCGAGCTCCAGCGCGAGATCGGCGGAATTTCGCAAAAGATGCTGACGCAAACGCTCCGCAGCCTAGAGCGCGATGGTCTGGTCAAGCGCAAGGTTTATCCAGTCGTTCCGCCCAAGGTCGAATATTCGCTTTCCAAATTGGGCCGGACGTTGATCGAACCGTTGCGTGCGCTTTGCCGCTGGTCTGAAAAACATCTGGCCGAATTGCAAGCCAATCGCGCGCGAGCGAAAGCGAAGCGCGTCTCGGCCGAAAACTGATCGATCAGCGCGGCGCCCTGCATTACTCCGAGTTCAGCTCGAAGTTGATCTTCACGTCGTAATGGTCGGCGGTGCCGAGTCCATCGGGCAGCGGTTCAACGCGGGTGACGCGATTCGCAAGCGCTTTGACTGATTCGTCGAGCTCGTTATTTCCCGACGCCCGGACAATCTCGAAGCTCGAGACGCGGCCATCCTTTTCAATCCGAAGTTTTACGAGCACGGAATTTTTCGCGCCTGCCGTGGCAACCGTCGTCGGTTGAACCCATTCGCTGTAAAAACGGTCGTGCAACATGCTGCCGTACCAACCGAATCGTGATTCGTTAGCGCTGCCACCGGCGCGACCGCTACCGGCGCCGGGAGCAGTCCCTTTGCCGCTACCGGTTTGAGTCGCGACCGACTTTTTTGGTTCCTTTTCACCGAAATCGTTCTCCGCGGGAGGAGCTTTCGCGATTTCTTTTTTCTCAGGCTCGAGATCGCCTTGTTCGTTCTCCGTTTTTTCCGGAGTCGGTTTCATAATCGGAGACGGTTTCGGAGACGCCTTGGCCACAACTATTTTCTTTGGCGAGGGCTTAGGTGTCAGTTTTGGTTTTGGTGTCGGCTTTGGAGTCGCTTTCGCGGTTGGACTCGGCTTGGGACTGCGAGCCGGGGTCGCAGTTGGTGTTGGTTTAGGCGAAGGCTTCGGGGTCGGCATTTGAATGTCGCTCGGCGCCGATGCCAAGTACGGCCGATCTTCATCGGGCTCCCGTTCTTTCAGTGCGTCCGTTTTCGATTCCTTCCGCGATAACGGCGACTTCACCGGTCCGGGTGGATGCTTTTTTTCCATGACAACGCCATCACCGGCGCCGCCACTCATCCAGACGACGCTTTGTGCACTCGCGTTCTTACCTTCACGACTCAAACGAATTAATCCAACAATGAGCACGACGTGCGCAAACGCGATCAGGGCAACGTTGCCCCAGAAGCGCAGATTTTTCGGCATCCTTATTTCGCCTCGGCCTTCGTCGCGATGCCGACCTTCATGATCTGCGCTCGCTGCAACGCGTCCATCAACATGACCAGTTTTTGCACCGGCAAGTCGCGGTCCGGCCGAATTACAACCGCCACGTCCGGATTAGCGCGCTTGATCTCGGCCAGGCGCGCGCTCAGCGACTCAAGATCGACAAGTTGATTGTTCAATCGAATCGTTTCGTTTCGATCGATCGAAATCGTATGCACTTGCGATGAAGTAACGGGCGGATTTTTTTCGCCACTCGACGGAATGATGAGGCTCATGCTGCTCTCGAGCAGCGGCGTCGTGATCATGAAGATGATCAGCAGCACGAACGCGAGATCGAGCAGCGGGGTGATGTTGATCTCGGAAAGCGAGGAAAGGCTTTGCCGTTGCGAATAACGCCTCATCTGCGAAATGCTGATTCGCGCACGGCATGATCGACGAATTTGTGTTCGAGCTCAGATGCGAGTTCGGCCGCAAAATTGTCCATCTCCACAATCATTCCGCGGATGCGCGTGACCAGAAAATTGTAACCGAACATCGCCGGAATCGCGACGCAAAGCGCGGTCACGGTTGTAATCAGGGCCCCGGAAACGCCGGGAGCCATCGAAGCAAGATTGGGCGCGCCGGCTTCAGCCACACCGGTGAACGCGTCCATCACGCCCCAAACGGTGCCGAGCAATCCGAGAAACGGCGAACCGCTCACCGCCGTCGCCAGCAAAATCATTTGCGACTCGAGCTCGAGCGCGGTTTCGCCGACGGCGCGCTCCATTGCCGCTCTGACTGCGCCCATTTGCGCCGATGAAATTTTCTCGGCGATCCCAAGTCGCGCGCGGAATGTTTCGTCCACTTCCGCCGAGCCAAGCAACTGAAACGTCATCTCCTGACAACCGGCGCGATAAACATTGAAAATCGGCGAACCGGGGAAGCGCGCGTTTTTTTCCAACAACCGCAGTGGTTGTCGATCTTGCCGGAACGCAAAAAGAAAGCGCGCGTTTTGTTTTCGAGCGAACTGGATCACGCGTAATTTTGTGATCATGACCGACCAGCTAAAGATCGAGACGATCGCGAGGAGGAGGAGAACGAGCTTGCCGGCAATGGTGGCGTGCTCAAATGCAAAGAGCAGACCGCCGGCTGCAATCAACGAAAGCATCTCCGCGTCACCTGGATAAGTAATAGCGGATTCTGAAGAAAGCGAAAGGGCTAGTCGCGCGAAGAGATCTTTTTCGGAAAACTCGGCCGCAACTTTGCACCGACAACAAACGCCAGTCCGATCGCGATCAGAAAGAATGAAAAAAACTGCCCGCGCGTGAAGCTGCCAATTAAGGTCGCGTCCGGCTCGCGAAAATTCTCAACGACAATTCGAAAAATGGCGTAGCAAATGAAAAACACGCCGGTCAGAACGCCGTTTGGTTGGCGCATCCGCGTCCGCACGAACCAGAGAATCGCGAACAGAGCAATTCCTTCGAAAAAAGCTTCGTAAAGCTGGGATGGATGTCGTGGCGTCAGAATTCCGCGCAGAACTTCCTTCACTTGCGGCTCATGACGCACCGCGGCCACAATTGCATCCGAAGAACTAAGTGTCGGATCGACTTGTCTGCATGCAATGATCGCGCGCTCGGCCTCGCCAACGTTTTCAGTCAGTTCTTTTGGAAACTGCATCGCCCACCAGACGTTCGTCGCCCGTCCGTAAAGCTCGCCGTTGACAAAGTTGGCGCATCGTCCAAAAAACAAACCGATCGGCGCGGTCACGACCAGATTGTCGCCGAGATTCGTCCACGAAATTTTGTGGCGCCATGCATAGTAAAATGTAAACGCAAGCAGACCGAGCATGCCGCCGTGGCTCGACATTCCGCCTTCCCACACTCGCAAGATCGACATCGGCGCGTGCAGCATCTCCGGCTTGTAGAAAAAAATGTAACCAAGCCGTCCGCCGACGATCACTCCGAAAAGCGCGGCCCCGGTAATGAAGTCGCCCACCTTTGCCACCGGCAAATCGGCGTAACCGCGCTTTGCCAGAAATCGAAACAGCACGTAGCTGCAAACAAAGGCGAGCACATAAGCCAACCCGTACCAGCGCGGACCGACATTGTCCCACAACCGAAAAATCAGCGGGTTAAGGTCGTGAACGTAGTAAGCGAGCATCGGTGTGCGTGAAGTGTCAGTGATCTTGGAGCGACCCGCAATTGAACCGCGTGTCATCCCGAACGAAGCGCGCCGTCACACATTCTAACTTGGGTGATCCAGTCAGTTTGTGTGAGATCCTTCTCCCGCGACTGCGGGATCAGCATGACCGCGCTTTTTTGACGCGCGCGCGGCTTAATACTTTTCGCAGAAACGGCGCGGTGCGGCTCGTGCGACTCTTTGAGATTTGTTCCGGCGTTCCAACCGCCACGACTTTGCCGCCATCCGCGCCGGCTTCAGGACCAAGATCGACAATGTAGTCCGCCTCCGCGATCACACCCACGTTGTGCTCGATCACAATCACGGTGTTGCCTTCATCGACCAATCGATGCAGCACTTTGAGCAGAAGATCGACATCGGCCATGTGCAAACCGATCGTTGGCTCCTCTAATAGATACAACGTCGATCCTGGTTTGCGCATTTTGCGAATCCGCTCGTTTTCGGCGCGACCGACGCCGCGTTTCAATTGCGTAACCAGCTTTAACCGTTGCGCTTCGCCGCCACTCAACGTCGGACTCGGCTGGCCAAGTTTGAGATAACCAAGCCCGGTTTCGACCAGCAACGAAAGTGGCCGTGCGATCTTTGGATGCGCCCTAAAAAATTCCGCCGCTTCTTCGATCGTCATTTCCATGACGTCGCCGATCGACTTTTCATTGTAGAGCACTTCGAGCGTTTGTGGATTGTAACGGCGACCACCGCAGTCCTCACACGGCACCAACGCCTCCGGCAAAAAATTCATCTCCAGCTTGATCACGCCCTGACCTTTGCAGTTTTCGCAACGGCCACCCTCGGCATTGAATGAAAAACGGCTGGCCGAATAACCGCGGACCCGCGAAACCGGCAATTGCGCGTAGAGATTTCGGATCTCGTCGAACACTTTAATGTAAGTGCCCGGCGTCGATCGCGAGGTTTTTCCGATCGGCGATTGGTCGACTTCGTAAACGGCTTCGATCGCTTCCGTGCCGCTAACGAGCTTAAACAAATCGCCGTTTCCGGTGCGCTTACGATCTGCCAATTGCTCGACCACTGCGGGCAATAGCACGTCGTGCAGCAAGGTCGATTTGCCTGAACCGGAAATTCCGGTGATGACCGAAAGCCGGCCAACCGGGAAACGAACATCGACATTTTTCAAATTGTTCGCACGCGCGCTTTTGATCTGGATCCAATTCTCAACCGCTCGCAGCGAGCGCCGCGATTTTCGCGTCGGATGGCAAAGCGGAGTCTTCAAACATCGGCCCGTCTCGGAAAGCTTGGAGCGCTCGATGTCGCGCAACGTTCCGGTGGCGACGACTTCCCCGCCATGAGTTCCGGCGCGCGGGCCAAGATCGACAATGTGATCAGCGCGGCGCATCGTTTCGTCATCGTGCTCGACAATGACAAGTGAATTTCCTTTTTCGCGAAGCGCCGTAAGCGTGTCGAGTAATCGCAAATTGTCGCGGGGATGCAGACCGATCGTCGGTTCGTCCAGAACGTAGAGGACGCCACGCAAGTTCGAGCCGAGCTGCGCCGCCAACCGGATCCGCTGCGATTCGCCGCCGCTCAACGTTTTCGCGGATCGCCCGAGGGCGAGATAACCAAGCCCAACATTTTCCATGAAGCGCAACCGCTGCCGAATTTCGGGAATGAGATCGGCGGCGATCGTTTGTTGGGTGCCGGTGAACTTCAGCTTCTCAATCTTTTTTGCGGCTTCGCTCGCCGAAAGATTCGTGAACTGATCAATCGTCTGGCCCTGCACGCGCACATGTCGCGCGACCGCATTCAAACGCGAACCGTGACAGCTCGGACATTCATGCGCTTCGGCCGCATCAATCCATTCTGATTCGCGCTCAGCGGCGAGCTCGTTCTCCAAGACGGAATCGCTGTTGTCATCGGCGCCAGTTTGAAATTCCTGGTCCCAGATTTCGCCAAACCCGCCGCATTCTTCGCAAGCGCCGTGTGGCGAATTGAATGAGAACAAACGCGGATCGAGTTCTTCAAACGCGCGGCCGCAGTTCGGGCAACTCATCTCCATGCTCATGACCGTGAGCCGATTTTTCGAATCGAGGAGATGCGCCGTGCCTCGTCCGATCTCGAGCGCGCGCTGCGCCAAGTTCCGCGCTTTCGCGATCCGTTTTGCATCGATCACACCGACCACAACCGCGATGCTGTGTTCCTTAAAGCGTTCCAGCCTCCGAAATTGCGCGATCGGGATCAGCGCTCCGTCGACATACAACGTGTCATAGGCCTGCCGCTCGGCCCAACGCGCAACGTCAGTGTGAAACCCTTTCCGCGCTTTCACCACCGGCGCTAGCACTTTGAGCGCGCCTTTTTTCGCCGCGGCCTCGATCTGTTTCACGATCGCGGCCAGGCTTTGCTTTTCGACGGGCAAATCGCAGTCCGGGCAAAATTGCGTTCCCGTTTTGGCAAAGAGCAGTCGGAGGAAATGGTAAACCTCAGTCACGGTCGCGACTGTTGATTTGCCGCCGCCGCGGGTGACGCGTTGCTCGATCGCAACACTCGGTGGCAAACCGGTGACAAGATCGACATCGGGCTTCTCCAGTTGTTCGACGAACTGCCGCGCATACGGCGACATGCTGTCGAGAAATCGTCGCTGCCCTTCGGCAAAAAGAATGTCGAACGCGAGCGTCGATTTACCCGAACCGCTCAATCCGGTAATGACCACCATCTGGTCGCGCGGAATTTTGACGTCGATGTTTTTCAGATTGTGCTCGCGCGCTCCATGGATGCCGATTGCGCCGTTGGTGCCGTTAATTCGGAAACGCGGAGCGGTCTCAGCAGCGCGAGCGAATTCTATTTCATCGCCGTTTTCGGAATAAGATGTTCGCCGCGAGGCGCGCGTGCTCCCCAGAACTCCGCGCAGAAATCGGCCGGTGTGCGAGTTGTCGATCTTTGCGATTTGTTCAGGCGTGCCAACGCCAACTACTTCTCCGCCCGCATCTCCCGCTTCCGGTCCAAGATCGACAATCCAATCGGCAGACTTAATCACTTCAAGATTGTGCTCGATCACGATGACCGAATGACCGCAGTCGACCAGCCGTTGAAAAACCTGCAGCAGCATCGCCACGTCATCGAAATGGAGTCCAGTGGTCGGTTCGTCGAAAATGAAAAGATTACCTCGCTCGTCATCCTCGCCATTCTTTCCGGTTTCCGAACCGCCCGTCCGGCTCGGACTCCGGTTTCCCGTTTCGGCTAGGTGCCGGACGAGTTTCAAACGTTGCGATTCGCCGCCAGACAAGGTGTTCAGCGGTTGGCCGAGTCGCAAATAACCGAGTCCAACTTCATCCAGCACATCGAGCGGATCGGAGAGACTCTTCTGTTCGCCGATCCGAGTGAAGAACTGGATCGCTTCGCTCACGGTCAGCTCGAGCACGTCGTGAATCGACTTGTGGTGCAGTTTAATTTTCAGCACGTGCGGCTGGAATCGTTTCCCTTCGCATTCGGCACAGCGGACATACAGATCGCTCAGGAACTGCATCTCGATCTTTTCGAACCCAGTGCCTGAGCAACGTTCGCAGCGGCCGCTGCCGGAATTGAACGAGAACGCGCTCGCAGTCAGACCTTGCGACATCGCTTCCGGTTGCGCGGCGAAAAGTTCGCGAACGCGATCGTAAAGCCCGAGATAAAGAATCGGCGTTGATCGCGGCGTACGCGCGAGCGGCGATTGATCCACCATCACGACTTCATTGATCCGATGCGCGCCGCTGACTGATTTACACGCCCCCGGTTCCTGATCGGTCGATTGCCCTTTGGCAATAAGCAGATTCCGATAAAGAACGTCGTGAATGAGCGTCGATTTGCCGGAGCCGGAGACACCGGTCACGCATGTGAACACGCCGAGCGGAAGATCGACATCGATGTTTTTCAGATTGTGCTCGCGCGCGCCAGTGATCTTGATCGACGATGTCGATCGTCGGCGCGATTTCGGAAGCGGGATTGTCTTGCGACCGCCCAGGTAATCGGCGGTGAGCGAGTTTTTGCGAAACAGCAGCTGATCGAGCGCGCCGTTGAAAACCACTTCACCGCCGCGTTCGCCGCGGCCCGGACCGATATCGATCAAGTTGTCGGCGGCGCGAATGATTTGTTCTTCGTGCTCGACCACGAGGAGTGTGTTGCCGCGATTGCGCAAATTGTGCATCACGCGAACGAGCCGGCCGATATCGCGTGGATGTAAACCGATACTCGGCTCGTCCATAATGAAGAGCGTGTTGACAAGTGAAGCGCCGAGACAAGTGGTGAGATTGACTCGCTGCACTTCACCACCGCTCAACGTGCGCGTGGAACGATCGAGCGTGAGATAGCGAACGCCGACTTCGCACAAATAATTCAGGCGCGCGCAAATTTCGTCGCGCAACATCCGCGCGGTCGCATCATTGGACGGGATGTCGATTCTCCCTAAAAGGTCGCGCGCATTCGAAATGGAAAGCGCCGCCAAATCCGGTAGAGCAAACAAGTCTTTGCCCGCAACGATCTTGTAATTGAGCGCTTCCGGCTGAAACCGTCCGCCGCTGCAGCTTGGACAAGTCGTGTAAGCGCGGTAGCGGCTGAGCAGGACGCGCATGTGCATTTTGTAAACCTGCGATTCGAGCCAGCGGAAGAATCCGCGGACGCCGTACCAACGATCATTCTCGTAATCGTCCTCGGTGTATTTACCACTGCGCTTCTCGCCATTAATGACGAAGTCCTGATCGGCTTTAGGCAATTCGTCGAACGGAACATTGATGTCGATCTCTTCGCGGGCGCATGCGCGAAGGAGATCCTTTTGCGATTCGCCGAACTCATTCCCGCGAAAAACGCGGACCACGCCTTGTTTGATCGACAATGAGCGGTCCGGTATCGCCTTGTTCAGATCGATCGTAATCGTCCGGCCAAACCCGCGGCATTCGGGACAAGCGCCGAGCGGGTTGTTAAAACTAAAAAGTCCCGGCCTAGGCGGACGGATGTCGACGTCGCAGTGTGCACAATGCCAGCCGGTGGAAAATGGATGCTCGGGTTTTGCCTCAAGATCGACAATATTGACTTTGCCTTTGCCGAAGCGAAGCGCGGTCTCGAGCGCTTCGACCAGGCGTGCGCGATTTTTCTGAGTGCTCGCGATTCGATCTTGAATGACCTGAACGCGGGCGCCCAGTCGCTTGATCTTTTTTGGATCGACATCCACGCGGACGACTTCGTTGTCGATCCAAACGCGGAGATAACCTTGCTGTTGGAGGAATTCGAAAAACTTTCGCGGCTCGGTTTTCGCCGGAACCGCTACCCAAAACGTGATCAGGAAATTTTTGCCCGCGCAATCGTGTAAGACTTCGTCGGCGATTGATTTTGCGCTCTCAGGCCGGATCTCGCGGCCGCAACTCGGACAAAATGCTTTAGCAATTCGCGGCCAAAGCAATTTCAAATAGTCGTTGATCTCGGTCATCGTGCCGACAGTCGAGCGCGATGATTTGACCGGGTTCGATTGCTCGATGGCGATCGCCGGAGGAATTCCTCGAATGTCGTCCACCCGCGGCTTGTCCATGCGGTCGAGGAATTGCCGCATGTATGGACTGAAAGTTTCGACGTAACGGCGCTGGCCTTCCGCGTAAATCGTCTCGAAGGCGAGACTCGATTTTCCCGAGCCGCTCGGGCCGGTGACGACAGTCAATTTCCCCAGCGGAAGATCGACATCTATGCCTTTGAGATTGTTCTGGCGCGCCCCGCGAATCTCAATGCAAGCAGTCGCCGCGGCGACCGCGCTGACGCGTTCTTTTTCAGCAACCTTTGAACCCACTGGAGATTATCCGAGTGGCGAACGCAGTTCGCAAATTTGAAGGGAGCGCGGCCGCGAGGAGAAATTGGCGAGCTCAAACACCAGCTGGTTCCCGCATGGGGCGCGTGACTAGTGGAGGAAGTTCCTTTCCGGGGCTTTTCAGTTCGCTGATCGCCTCGCGCACCAATTCGCAGAGCTGGCGGTAGGTTTGTTCTTCGTCGTCACCATCACAAACCCCGCCCCAAGGAAACAAGTCGGGGGCAATATCCGACGTAGGCTTTGTCGTCATCGCTCCAGCAGACGAATTTCAGATATCGGTGTTCGGTTTTCATTTGCTCACTTCGCCAATCGCGTTGCGGACTTGTTTCTCCTGATAAGGAAGCGCGTCATCGCCATCCTTTCCACTGAGACCCTGCAAAGCGCGGGTGGCAAAAGACGTTCGATTGCCGAGGCAGAATGTAAAGCCGCCTGTTACGTCGACCGCGAACGAAAAAGTTGTTCAACTTCCAAACAGATCCCACGAATGGCTGAAAGTACGTCGCGGTAACTGTATCTCCCTTAGGCAATATGGCTCCGACTGACACTCACCCGCATGTCGCGAAATGACAGACCCCGGGTGAGTGCTTACTGGCGTTGCCACCAAAAAATATTGTCACCTTCCTCGGCACCTTCGCCGTAGCGAACGGACATGTATCTCAGGACGTGCATCGGAATTTGAGGAAGGCGTGGCAACCAGGTGTTCGTCAGCAGGAAAGCGCCAGGTTTGAGCAATGTTGAGATATTCTGGACTGCCAATGCTTGCTCGAAAGTATCGTAGTAAACGAAGACGTTTGTGGCGATGGCGAGATCGAATCGCTCTTTGCTCCGCGAATCGAGTTGCTCGAGGACGAAATTCAAATCGACTGGCTGGCAAGACATCACAACCTGCGGACGAATTCGAACTGCGCGTGTTTCCAAATCCTTGAGCGCCGCCGGCGGTTGAATCGGTGTAACCGGCTCACCGATGGTGCTCCCAAACGAATGCCAGTACTCAATCGCTTCGGGAACCCACGGCCGCGACTCGCGCGGCAATTGCACAACATAGTTTTCTCCGCCACTGGCGCGCTCACATGCGCGCCGCAGATGATCGAGAACTTCCGGGCTGATGTCGAACGCGACGATGTCGATCTTTCCATCTTGCGCGAGTCCCAGACGCACCAGCGAATCGTAAACCGCGAAAGGTTGCAATATCTGGAGCGGATAAAAATCGTAGCCGAATCGTTTATCAGTGAAGTCGAGACCGGGCCCGATCACCGCCACGCGCGTGATCGAGTTTTCATGAAGCACGCCGCGGCTTTTCATATCGCCCAACGCGGCGTCGATGCTGAAGCTGGAAAGAATGGTAGTGTCGAGTGAGATGCCGCGGTCCTGAAACACGCCTGAGCGTTCGGAAGGCCCGCGCTTTCCGTCGCTCTCGCGCGTTGCCTCATCAAAGCGCCGCTCGAAAGCAATTTGTTCCTGTCGAACGCGCTGGCGATTTTGCAGAATGAACGCTTTCACTTGCTGGTCGCCACTCGAGCTGTCGATCCTCAGCCCGCGTCGTTCGAGAAGATTTCGAACAAATATGAGCCGCTCGTTGCCGTGCGGATCGCGCAATGCGCGCAGAAAATCGTTCAGCCGCGATTGCAACAGCGGATCATTCGGCTCGAGGAGTGCCTGCGCGCGCGGTCGATCGGTGAACGAATCGCCGAACAAAAGCAGGTTGATCATGGAATCGCGCGCGCCTTGCTCCAGCCGCGCGCGAATAAGGGCGTCTTCGCGCTGCGCCCAGCGTTTCCATTTCGATTCGTTAGGCTCGCGCAGCTCGGGTGGCAGTTCCTTCGGCAGCGCGTCGAGGACTGGCTTAACGGTGGCGAATGGAATGACCTCGCGCTTTTTCGTCGGCGCAGTTGGAGCGCGCGAATGGATCCCATACCAACCGGCAGCGAGAGCGATCAGTAATCCAATCGCAGTTCCGACCGCACGAATGTTCCTGATCGACTTCTCTGTTTGTCCTGGCATGGAATTTCGACTCTTATCCGAAATCGAGGTGAGAGATTTCCCGCAAGCTGATGGCGTTAGTCAAGTCTGCGTTGTGGATTAATACGCAGTGTGAGGTCCCTCGTTCCGCTTGGAACGACAGGAAGTCTTATTCTTTAAACCGTTCAGCGAGCTCTTCGCGCTGCTTCAGCAGCTCCTCAGGCACCACGCCGCCGAGCGAGTCGAAAAACTTTTTGTGCTCGGCCAATTCCTTTTTCCAATCTTCGTGATCGATCTCGAGAAGCTCGTCGACGCAATGGTGATCGATCTCGAGCTCGGCCAGATCGAGATCGTGCAAACCCGGTAGCCAGCCAATCGGCGATTTGAGCGCGCCATCGCTGCCTTCGCAGCGATCGATGATCCATTTGAGGACGCGCATGTTGTCGCCGAACCCGGGCCAGAGAAATTTTCCGGATTTACCTTTGCGGAACCAGTTCACCTTAAAAATCAGCGGCGGATTGGTTAGGCGTTTTCCGGTGTCGACCCAATGCCGGAAATAGTCGCCGATGTTGTAGCCGCAGAACGGAAGCATCGCCATTGGATCGCGCCGGACCTGACCAACCGCGCCGGTCGCAGCCGCGGTTGTTTCCGAGGCCATGGTCGCTCCGAGATAAACGCCGTGCTCCCAATCGAACGATTGAAACACAAGTGGCAAGGTGCCGCTGCGGCGCCCGCCGAAAATGATCGCGCTGATCGGGACGCCGTCGCCTATTTCGAAATCGGGATCGAGAACCGGATTGTTCCGACATGGCGCGGTGAATCGGCTGTTCGGATGCGCGGCTTTCTCCTTTGAATCGGGAGTCCAATCGTTGCCGCGCCAATCAATCGCGTGTTTTGGCGGAGAGCCGTCTTTGCCTTCCCACCAAACGTCGCCGTCATCGGTGAGCGCGACGTTCGTGTAAAGCGAATCGTGCTCGATCGATTTCATCGCATTCGGGTTCGATTTGTAATTCGTTCCGGGAACAACGCCGAAGTAGCCGTTCTCGGGATTGACCGCGAACAAGCGACCGTCGCGGATTTGCATCCAGGCGATGTCGTCGCCGACAGTGGTCACTTTCCAGCCCGCGAAATGTTGCGGCGGAATGAGCATGGCGAAATTAGTTTTGCCGCACGCGCTCGGAAACGCCGCCGCGACGTAATGCTTTTTTCCTTCGGGCGACTCAACGCCGAGGATCAACATGTGCTCGGCCATCCAGCCTTGTTTGCGCGCGAGATACGAACCAATCCGGAGCGCGAGGCACTTCTTGCTCAACAAGACGTTGCCGCCGTAACCGGAGCCGACCGAAATGATGGTGTTGTCCTGGGGAAAATGGCAGATGAAGCGGCGCGCAGGATCGACATCTAATAATGAGTGGACGCCGCGGTTCCATTCCGCGGCCGGATCGTTGCCAAGTCGTTTGACCGCGATCTCGCCCATGCGGGTCATGATTCGCATGCTAAGAACGACATAAATCGAATCGGTGATTTCAAAGCCGACTTTGGTCAGCGGCGAATCGGGCGGACCCATGATGTAAGGCACGACGAACAGAGTTCGACTGCACATCGCGCCTTTGAGTAACTCGTGAAGTTTTGAGTAGGTTTCGGCCGGTTCGCTCCAGTTGTTGGTCGGGCCGGCCTCTTCTTTGGTCGGCGAGCAGATGAAAGTGAACTGCTCCACCCGCGCGACGTCGTTCGGATTCGAGCGATGCAAGTACGAGCGCGGCACTTTTTTCTCGTTGAGCTTGATCAGCACGTTCTGCCGCATCGCTTCCTGAAGCAGGTAATCGCGCTCGCGCTCCGAACCGTCGCACCAAAAAACATTTTCCGGTTTCGCCAGCAGCTCGACATCGTGCACCCAGTCGAGCACGGCCTGGTTGCCCGGTTTGTTGTCACCAATTCCAGACGGCGGCGAAATTGCGGGCGCGATGTTTTTCATTAATAAGATGTCGATCCTGGTGTAATCGAGCGGAAGACGAATTTCTTCCGGTTCGCGCGGTTCTCCAAGAATTTTTTCGTCCGGCACGAACGCTTGCTTGCGCGAAGAAATCGGCGGCTGTCTATTTACCGCATGTTCGGAGTCACTACCTCCGATGATTATCGGCCGGTCACCTGGATGGGAAGGTTTCCGGTCGACGTCACTACTATTTTGGTAGGTGTCCATGTCTGTTGCGCAATACTGACCGCGTTCCTTTTTGCGATCGGCTATGGCGGTATCCTCAACTACGCAATGTTCGATAGCGCGCAGGTTTTGCTTCACGCGCAAGTCTGGCGGCAGGTCACCTACGCCTTCATTCATCCGCCATCAGGCTACGCTTTGCTCTGGTTCGCGATTGAAATGTACATGCTCTTTTTCTTTGGGCGCGAGGTGGAGCGCTTCGTCGGTCGACGCGCCTACATTTGGTTGTATGGACTTTTGCTGTTCGTTCCGGCGTTGATTTTAACCCTTTGGGGTTTGGGCGTGCGCACAGGATTGGCCGGTTCCGGTGCGCTCCATTTCGCCGTCTTCGCCGCGTTCGTAACGCTTTACCCCAACGTTCAATTCTTTTTGCGCATTCCGGCGAAATGGATCTTCCTCATTCTTGCCGCGATCGGAACTTTGAGCGCACTTGCGGCGCACGACTGGCAAGACCTTGTCGTTCTTTGGACCAGTATCGGGATCGCGTTTCTTTTCATCGAATTGCGCGGCGCTGGACCGGAGCTGGCATGGGTAAACAATTTCAAAGATCTTTTTCGGCCGAAACCGAAACTGTATGTCGTGCAAAAACCAACTGCGCGCCGGGTGGTCGATCCGGACGATGTCTATGCGTCGGTTGATCCGATTCTGGACAAGATCTCCAAATCCGGCATGGGGAGCCTAACCGAAACGGAGAAAAAAATTCTCGACCGGGCGCGGAATCGATTGCTGACGAAAGATTAGGCCGTTTGTAGGGCAAGCGCGTCGCTTGCCGTTTCTGCGCTGGCAGGCGGAGCGCCTGCCCTACAATTGTTTAGATTGAGGGCGCGCTCAAAAGCGTCCCGACAAACTCATCCACGTTCTCAGCGTGGAGCAATAAAGTTCGGAGCGGCCGGTCCTTGGTGATGCGGGCAATCGCACCGACCACCACCAGATAATCGCTGATTAATCTTTCAGGCACCGCGACCAGAAAAATCAGGTGCGCCACTTCGCCTTTGCCGGTCCACGGAATTCCGGTCTCGCTCCGGCCGATACCGACGACAATTTCGTCGACTAATCTTGTCCGCGCGTGCGGAAACGCGACGCCATCGGCAGCGTAGGTGGAACTGGTGGCCTCGCGCACCCGCAGTTGCTCCACAAACTTATCGGCATTGGCGATCTTCCCGGCAGCGACGAGGAGTCCGACGATCTCGCACATTGCCTTCATTTGGGTTTCCGCGTGAAGGTTGAGCGCGATTTGCTTCGGATCGATGAGATCGGCCAGGGCAATGGACATGAGGCGTTGGCACGGTTTCTGACGCCGGCCTGCACTGACAATATCATATTTCCGTCACGCACTCTTCGCACAAGAGGATGGAGGCCGGCGCACAAACCGCACCAACATTACGGCGGGAGCCGCTGAACTAAAGTGAATGCGGCTAGGGAAGCCGGGCACCTGCTGCCAATATTCCGCCGTAATACGTCCGTGCGCTTCGCCACGTCCGTCTGTGCTTTAGGCAGCTAACGCCCTCCATATTCCATAAGGGATGTCAAAGCAGGAATTGTTGGATTCTGCTCCAGTTATCCAGTTAATTGATCAGCCGTGGCAACTGAAAACAGCGTAACAGTCGCGAACCAGGAGACGACTGTCTCGCTTCAACGGAGCCTTTACGATCCGGGCTACGTCAACGCCATGTCCCATTTTTATCGCGGGGAGATGGGGCGGATCATGGTTTGGCGGCAACGGCTCGACATCACGACGAACTGGGCCATCACCAGCAGCACCGCGATTATCACCATCGCATTCGCGAATGCCGCCGTGCCCCACATCATTTTCTTTTTCAACCTCGCCATCGTTTGGGTGATGCTCTGGATCGAGGCGCGACGCTACCGCTTCTACGATGCCTTCCGCGCGCGCATCCGGATGTTGGAAGCGCACTTTCTGGTGCC
>WNFX01001703.1_pt1 | contig 25169 bp, 19 predicted proteins | sample 5400111 | NCBI WGS metagenome assembly WNFX01 (sample SAMN13153363, study PRJNA577476) | soil metagenome | isolation source: 40 cm soil or saprolite under grassland replicate 1 | place: USA:California | collected 2016-06-15
CGTTACGAGACCCACACAGAACACGTCTTTGCTGGCGCAATTAACTGCTGGAGCGCAGGCCGGCAACAATATAGTAGTGATGAGAAATGCTGCAAGCAAAGCTTGCAGCTCCTTCATAAATCTTTTCTCTTTATGAATTAGATTAATAAGAATCATTACAAACTTTTTCACTGCGAGTATATATTTAGTTCAAACATTCAACAAGCAGACTTTCAAATAAACAAAATGATTGAACATTCGCTGTTGAACTGATATCTTAATTCGGTTATCAAATAGTTGCCTCTCCGCGTTTCACGCCAAAAAAGCCAAAACCAAGCAGAAAGATCTTGCCATAGTTGAACTTCATCTGGCCTCCATGCCGTTGTCAAAGGTAGAAGGTCAAAAGTCAAATGTTATCTGACTCTTCCTCGACTTTCGACTTTAGACGTTCGACGATCTTTTGGTCTTCTTCACTTAATTCTGCTTTTTCAAAAATATCGGGTCTTCTTGTCAATGTTCTCATTAATGCTTGTTCTCTGCGCCACTTTTCTATTTTTGCATGATCTCCTGAAAGTAGCACATCAGGAACTTTCCAGCCGCGAAATTCAGGCGGACGCGTATAGTGCGGATACTCCAATAAGCCCATAGAATGTGAGTCATCTTCGGCACCGGTTGGATCACCGAGCACGCCCGGGATGAGACGTGAGACCGCATCGATAATCATCAGCGCGGGGAGTTCACCACCGGTGAGAACGTAATCGCCGATGGAAATTTCATCGGTGACCAAATGTTCACGGATGCGTTCATCCACGCCTTCGTATCGGCCGCAGAGCAGGGCAATTCGTTCGTGGCGGACTAACTCTTCAGCCGCGCGTTGCGTGAAAACGCGCCCCTGAGGAGTTAACAAGATAATGGGAACAGGTGTCGGCTGAGTCTGATTCGACGTGGATCCTAAAACCGATTCCACCGCTTCAAAGACCGGTTCGGGTTTCATCACCATCCCCCCTCCACCTCCGTAAGGAGTATCGTCAGTGGTATGGTGTTTGTCATGTGTGTAATCACGGATGTTGTGCACACGCACATCAAGCAATCCCCGCTGGCGAGCACGCAATAAAATGCTGGATTCAAGGTAGGGAGGAAAAATTTCTGGTAGGAGAGTAAATACCTCAAATTGCATGGAGGGATTTTAGCATAAGATAAGAGATAAATGAGAAGTGGCTTGCGCCTCCGTATTGCAAATGATAATATCAAATTATGTATCTCCCCCGCAGCAGCCGATGGAGCATGACTCGACGACGAAAACGCCCGAATTTGTTCGGTTGGACGCTTTTTGGGCTGGTTATTCTCTTTGGTTATTACTTTAATCAAGTGTATTTGCCCTCACAACCGAACCCGTTCGAGGCCACGCCGACAGTTACCCGGTCTCCCGAATCTTATGTGAGCGAAGCAGGGGATCTTTTTAAGGAAGGCAAATTGCCTCAGGCAATTGAGGCGTATCAATCGGCGATCAATGCTTCTCCCCAAGATCCAGTGCTTTATATAGCCCTTGCACGTGTACAGGTGTGGGCAGGGCAGTATGAAGAAGCACAGGCAAATGCGGAGAATGCGATACTACTCAGCCCGGAAAGTTCCATGGCTCATGCCGTGCGCGCTTGGGCGTTAGATTTCCAAGATGGAAAAAATGGGGATGCGCTGGAGGAGATCCAAAAAGCCTTGGACCTTGATGATCGTAACGCATTGGCACACGCATACAATGTTGAAATTTTGGTTGATTCAAATTTATTCGATAATTATGCTAAAGCGGCAGAAGAATCAAAAGTTGCTCTAGGGTTAGATCCAAACTTGTTGGAAGCACATCGTGCCCGCGGTTATATTCTTTCGACGCTTGGCACTGAAGGGAATAATTATGAACTGGCGATTCAAGAATACCGCCAAGCAATTCAGCTCAACCCAAAGCTTGCTGTTCTCCATATAGAATTAGGTCAAAATTTGCGTCTTCTTCAAGTATATGAGGATGCCATTAAAGAATTTACACTTGCCAATACATTGAATCCACCAGACCCGGAGCCAGATTATTTGATCTCACGTACTTATGCAACTCAGGGCGATTATGCTAAAGCCTTGCAGTATGCCGAGACCGCAGTGAAAGATAATCCTACCGACGCGAGATGGCGTGGAAACTATGGTGTCATGCTTTACCGCAATTTTGATTACGAAAAAGCTTTAGCCCAATTTAGCCTTGCCATTAACGGAGGTAAGAACGATGCTGGGCAGGAAGTTAGGAGTCTGGCTCTCACGAACGATCAGCGCGTAACAGAATATTATTTCACGTATGGCTTGGCGCTGGCGCATATGAATCAATGCGGACAGGCGCTGAAAATCTCACAACAGTTGCAAACAGTGGCTTCTGGAGATGAAACCGTGATGGAGGCTGCTAACAAAATCGTTGAAATCTGTCAAGAGAATCTGAACAATCCTGCAGTGGATACGTCTACGCCGGGCGCCGAAGAGACTCCTGTGACTGAAACAGAAACTCCGGCTGCCCCTACGCCAACACCATGAACGTAAATCCTCGTCGTCCTCTTTTTAATCGCAAGCCGCAGTCCAATATCTATCGCATGTTCTTATGGGTGGTGATGATTCTTGGCGGGGTATGGATGTTGCAGCAAATGGACAAGGGTGAGATTAAACCTTTGTTCCAGGCAACTCCAGTCCCTACGCGTTCTGTTGAATCTTATCTTTTGGAAGGGAATGCTGATTTCAGCGCCGGTAAAGTGGATGCCGCGATTCTTGCTTACCAGGAAGCATTGGAGTTAAACCCCAATGATGTCCAAACGTGGTGGAAGCTCGCGCGCATTCAAACGTATTCCTCCTCTTTCCTGATTACCAACCCTGAAAAAAAAGAGCGTTTAAGTGAGGCACTCGCGTCTGCGAAGAAAGCAGTTGAGCTTGCGCCTGAGGATAGTACAGCCCATGCAGTCCTGGCATTTACATTGGATTGGAATGCTAATTCAGATTTTCATACTGCTGAAGAAATTCAGGATTTCTTGGCGCAAGCTGATCAAGAAGCTTTGATTGCACAGCAATTGGATAACACGAATACACTTGCCTTGGCTTATTACGCTGAAATTCTTGTGGATGAGCAAAAATGGGATCAAGCCCAATTGACGATCAATCAAGCGCTTCAGCGCCCTGATGCGAATCAGTGGATGGATGTATATCGCATCAACGCCTTTGTGCTTGAGACACTAGGTCAGTATAACCTGGCGATCTCTGAATATGAGAAAGCCATTGCCATCGAGCCAAACTTTACATTTCTATATATCCGTATCGGCGCAAACTATCGCAAGCTCGCCTCAGACATACCAAATTTAGAGGCAGCGCGTCCGGTCTATGAACAATCTTTGGACTATTTTGCGAAAGCTGTGCATATCAATGAGCAAATTGGTGTGAAAGATCCGGGTCCACACCTCTCTATCGCCCGCACGTATTCACAATTAGGTGAGTTCTTTATCGCTGCTCGAAATGTGCAAACTGCTTTGGACTATGAACCGGATAATGCAGATATTTACGGACAATTGGGCATTATTTACTTCCGTTCGCGCAACTATGAGGGCTCGATCTTCTCATTGAAATGTGCAATCTATGGATGTTCAGGTGAAGATTCTTGTCTGGGGCGCGGCCTAGACAAATGTTATCCAAATCTTAAGGAAAATCCTGTTGATGTGAAGGGGCTGAAAATTGCTCCTAATACGATTGTTTATTACTATACTTATGGATCGGTGGTGGCAGCATTAAGTCGCCAGCGCGATAATCATTGCGATGAGGCGATGAAGACAATGGGTGAAGTAAGGGCAGAGCTTAATGCTAACCCGGATGCTTATGCTGATGGCAAAGACACAATTATCAGCATCGTTGAGGCAGGAGAGGAAATCTGTCGGTCGTTGGATACGGGAACCCCACTGCCAGATTTATCGGTTCCAACTGAGATAAGTACGGAGACAAGTGGGGGAATCTATGGAATTACGGCAACGCCAAATCCCTAATCATACATCAGAACTATATAAGAATTTTGTTAGCCCTCTTGACTTAGGCGCTTGATTTCGGTATTATAAGATTAGCACTCTGATGGCTTGAGTGCTAATTTCTTGATTATCCCAAATAAATCCAATTAGGAGGCCTTAAGATGGCAAACAAACTGAAGCTAAAGCCCCTTGGCGGACGTGTGATCGTAGAACCGATCGAGCAGGAGGAAATGACTGCTGGAGGAATTATCCTTCCCGAAACCGCTAAAGAGAAACCCCAGGAAGGCAAAATCCTGGCGGCAGGACCAGGCGAACGCGATGAAGGTGGTGAACGCATCCCCATGGAAGTAAAGATTGGGGATAAGGTGCTGTACGCAAAGTACTCCGGCACCGAAGTGAAAATGGATGGGAAGAAACTACTCATCCTGCGCGAAAGCGATATTCTAGCCGTGGTGGAAGGCTAATCGGAGGATTTAAAAAATGGCTGCTAAACAACTTGTCTTTTCAGAAGATGCACGCCGCAAGCTTAGGACCGGCATGAATATGGTTGCTAACGCGGTGAGTGCAACCCTCGGCCCCAAGGGCCGTAACGTGGCTGTGGACCGCAAGTTCGGCTCTCCAACCATTACACACGACGGTGTCTCTGTTGCGAAAGAAATCGAACTCGAAGATCCGTTTGAGAACATGGGCGCGCAACTGCTCAAAGAAGCCGCGTCCAAAACCAATGACATTGCCGGTGATGGCACGACCACTTCGACCGTGCTGGCGCATGCTATTGTGAATGAAGGGCTCAAGGCACTCGAGGCCGGTTATAACCCAATGCTGCTCAAGCACGGCATTATGCAAGCTACCGAAACTGTAGTGGAAGAGCTGCGCAAGATGTCCGTCAAGATCGATACCAAGGAAGAGATTGCCTCTGTCGCAACGAACTCCGCGGCAGATGCCGAGATCGGCAACCTAATTGCCGATGTGATGGACCAGGTTGGCAAGGATGGCGTTATCACTGTAGAAGAGTCTAAATCCATGGCGGACGAGAAGGAATTTGTCGAAGGTATGCAGTTCGACCGTGGCTACCTCTCGGCTTACTTCATCACCAGCACAGAGCATATGGAGGCCGTCATCTCAGACGCCTACATTCTGATCAATGAGAAGAAGATCTCGGCTGCGCAGGATATCGTCCCCATCCTTGAAAAACTTGTTCAAATTGGCAAGCGTGAGCTGGTCATCATCGCTGAAGACATCGATGGTGAAGCTCTAGCCACGCTCGTATTGAATAAACTGCGCGGCATGTTAAATGTACTGGCTGTAAAAGCTCCGGGCTTTGGTGATCGCCGCAAAGCTATGTTGCAGGATATTGCTATTCTGACAGGTGGTACGGTCATTTCTGAAGAGACCGGTCGTAAGCTTGAAACCGTCACTCTTCAAGACCTCGGTCGCGCCGAGAAGGTTGTCTCTGACAAAGAGAACACGACCGTCATTGGTGGCAAAGGCACCAAGTCTGCGATCGAAGGTCGCATTAAGGAAATTCGTGCTGAAATTGAGAAGAGCACTAGCGATTACGATAAAGAGAAATTGAATGAGCGCCTTGCCAAACTGAGCGGTGGTGTTGCCATCATCCGTGTCGGTGCAGCAACCGAGACCGAAATGAAAGAGAAGAAGCACCGTGTAGAAGATGCTCTTTCTGCAGCCCGCGCGGCAGTTGAGGAAGGTATCGTGCCTGGTGGTGAAATCTCCCTGATCAATGCCGCAGTGAAGCTTGATAAACTGTTGAAGAGCCTTGATGCTGACGGTAACGAAGAAACCCGTGTTGGGATCAACATCGTCAAGAAGGCCCTTGAAGCCCCGATCCGCAAACTTGCCGCGAATGCTGGCCAGGATGGGTCAGTGATCATTGACACTGTCCGACGCACTGCTGCGGATAAGAAGAACAAGAACATCGGCTACAACGTACTGACAGACGAATACGTTGACATGATCTCAGCCGGCGTGATTGATCCGGTCAAAGTGGTGCGCGGCGCGCTCGAAAACGCGTCGTCCATCGCGGCGATGATTCTCACAACAGATGTCCTCATCACCGATATGCCTGAGAAGGAAAAAGCTCCTGCTATGCCTCCGGGCGGCATGGGTGGTATGGATTACTAATCCTAAATCAAAACCTTGCGAAAGTTCCACGCCCTTCGGGCAGCTTCGCAAGGTTTTTTAATTCGGTATAATCTGGGCGATGCTTTCTCCACACTGCCGCTCTGCGGCGTGCTACGCTTGTCACTACAGATTCATTCGGATACTTTTGACTCTTTGGATCGCACTCGGACTGGCCGCGTGCGCTTCATTTTTAACATCTGAACCTACTCCTACACCGCAGGCGACATTGACGATTGAGCCTCCCACTGCTACTCCTGAGCCTATGGCACTGACTGTCAATAGTGAGGGGATCACGTTGGTGGAATTCAATGCTGAAGTGCAACGTTATCTTACCTCCCAAGGATCTCTCGGGAAGACAATCTCTTCTGAGGAAGCGTCTAACGCGGTGAAGGATGATTTGACCGCGCAATTACTTCTCGCGCAAGCCGCGCGTGCAAATGGCTTTACACTCGATGAAACGGCTCTACAAAATCGCTTTGTGGCGCTTGCTGCACAGGTTGGTGGGGCAGATGCGCTCTCAGCATGGGAGTCAGCGCATGGATATACAGAGCAGGCGTTTCGGTCTGAGTTGAAGCGGTCGGCAGAATCCGCTTGGATGCGTGACAAAATCATTACCGCAGTCCCCAGTACTGCCGAGCAGGTACACGTTCAGCAAATTCTGCTCTATAATCAAGATACGGCTCAGAGTTTTCTAATTCAGTTGAATGGTGGTGCTGATTTCGATGAATTGGCATTGCAAGCGGACCCACTGACGCATGGTGATCTTGGATGGGTGCCGCGAGGGTATTTGCTTGAACCAAAGATCGAGGAAGCCGCTTTTAGCTTGGCTGTGGGTGAGCATAGTGATGTGATCACTACGGACGAGGGATTTCATATCGTAAGAATCCTGGCGCGTGACCCGCAACGTCCACTTTCACCTGATGCTTATCTTTCACTACAGGAACTTGCGTTGAAGAAATGGATCGATGAACAACGGCAGCAAGCGAATATTATTTTTGCAAATCAGCCAAGCCAGCCATGATGGAGTGACATAGATGAACGATGATTTTGATTTCGACGGAACACAATCCGGGCGTTCGAGAGCACCCATGCAAATCTGGGATATATTGTCGATCTTGGCATTGATCCTTACAGTTGGCTTGGTGGGATATTTCGCATGGGTTTTTATCAATCCTACTTCTAAACTCAACATTCTGCCGCCGGGTGCGGGACCATTTGGCAATCATCCTCCCACATTTACAGTCACACCCTTGCAACTCGAGCCTACATGGACTCCTAGCCCTACACTTGTATTAACACCGAGTGATACACCGCGCCCTACTTTCACGCCGATCTTCACGAATACGCCGTTCTCACTCGTGCCACCCACTAAAACTCCGAAGCCAACCAGCACGCCTAAAGCACCATTTAGTGCATCTGTCACACAGGTGGAAAGCACACTTATCCATCCTGAATTGGCTTGTAATTGGGCAGGCGTTGGTGGTACCGTAATAGACGCCAATAATAGTCCTATCATTGGGATAGTGGTGGTATTGCGTGGCACACTCAATGGAAGCACAGTTGATCAGCCAACCGTGAGTGGCATCAATAAGGAATATGGGCCCTCTGGTTTTGAATTCGTTCTTGGCAATGCCCCCGTAGCATCTAACAAAACATTATATGTCCAGTTAGTAGATCAGCAAAACATCCCGCTTTCTGATCCAATCCAAATTACCACGTCAACTGATTGCAGTAAAAATCTAGTGATGGTGCGATTCAAGAAGAATAGATAAAAGTAATTGTCGTGGTTTTAGAGCGGCGGTCGTCATATCTGATGATCGCCGCTTCTTTTATTAAAAAGGCAATCAACTGATAACTATGTAAATACCTTTCGGGCAGGATGTCTTCACAAACCACGACAAGATTAGAAGGGAATCATTTCATGGCTCTAACTAAGTCCTGCTTAACCGCCACATTCCAATGCTCGTATTTTTTATTCTTCCCGCGCAATATGTCTTCATACATGGCGCGCAACTTTGTTGTGATCGGACCCATCACACCATTTCCAACAGGCCGATGATCTATTTTTGTCACGGCAGTGATCTGGGCGGCCGTGCCTGTCATGAACATCTCCTCGCAGATATACACTTCGGTTCGATCAATAGAGCGTTCCATGACTGTAAGACCTAATTCTTTGCGCGCGAGTTCCATAACCGATTTGCGCGTGATGCCCTCCAGAATGTTATCTGTCACAGGTGGCGTGACCAAAACTCCATCACGCAGCATAAAGATGTTCATCGCTGAGCCTTCGGAGATATGACCATTGTTATCCAGCACTAATGCTTCATCAAAGCCTGCACGATTCGCATCTGTTTTGATGAGCGCGGAATTTGCGTAGGCGCCTGCTATTTTGCCTCGGGCTGGAATAACATTATCGTCAACGCGCCGCCATGAAGAAATGGTGACATGCGCATTCGTATCGTTCTTGACGTATTTTTCGAATGCGATGACGAACATGCAGAATTCATCTTTCAGATCATGCAATTTCACGCCGATGCCCATGTCAGCTTTGTAAAAAGTGGGGCGGATGTAAATATCCTGCTGCCAATTGTCGGTACGGAGAAGGTCGAGCGTAAGCTGAATCAAACTTTCTTCGTCGTAACTGGTTTGCATTGCCATCATGCGCGCCGAATGTAGTAAACGTCGAAAGTGGTCATAAGGACGAAAAACGAAGAGACAATTCTGCTCTTCGTTCCAATAAGCCCTCATACCACCGAATACGGCGGTGCCATATAAAAAACCATGGGTTGCGATGTTAATTTTTGCTTCTGAAAGCGGAACAATCTTTCCCTCAAAAAAAGCGTGCTTCGAGAGATCCACCAGACACCTCCAAAATTGGATATAGGACCAACTCTTACAGAAGAATTATACCTTATTCAGTCCACTTCACGCTTTGCGTAGCCGATACTTAACTTCATTTATAAATAGTCTTGACAATCAAAGGAATTTTGTTAAAATCTAATTCGATGAATATCGAATTGGTTTGAAGAGAGTAAATTATGGACGAGCAACCTGAAATTCTGAATTTTGTCAAAGCTATGGCGTCGGCAGACCGCTTGCGCATCATTGGCGTATTGGTCCGCGGGCGTGCAACCCAAGCCGAAATCGCGGAACAGTTGCATATGCCCATGCGGGATGTGTTTAATCATCTGTCATTCCTTACACGTGTAGGTGTTGTGAACGAAATCGATGGAGCCTATGATTTGGATGAGAAGGCAATCGAATCTCTAGCGCGCGGACAGTTTGAAGGCAAGCGTGAATCCTATGTTCCGCCAGAGGAGGAGCAAGAAGATGTTCGCAAGGTATTGAAGAATTACCTCAACGCGGACGGCACACTCAAACAAATTCCGCCGGCGAAAAACAAATTACTCATCATCCTGAATTTCATCGTGGACGCGTTCGCTTTTGATACGAACTATACTGAGAAGGAAGTCAACACCATCCTGCGCCGCTTCCACGTAGATACTGCTGCCTTGCGTCGTTATCTGGTGGACTACGGCTTCATGGCTCGCGAAAGTGATGGAACAAAGTATTGGCGTATCCATTAAGCACTACACTTGCACCTGCATGCAAGTGTAGGTGAGGACAATACGGGGCACAAAGGTTTTTCCTTAGTGTTCTTCGTGCCCTTTGTGTTAAGAGGAGATTATGACAAACTCAAGCGAAGAACTTGTCACCTTTTTCAAGGCGCTTGCCGACAAGAACAGACTTAAGATTGTAGGTTTGCTAGCGGAAAAACCTTATAGTGTAGAGGAACTGGCAGCGTTGTTAGAATTAAAACCACAAACGATTTCACATCACTTGGGGCGCCTCTCAGAGGCTGGTTTAGTGAAATCACGCGCTGAAAGTTACTACAGTGTCTATCAGCTTGATCAATCTGTGCTGGAGTCGAAAGCGCGCAGTATGTTCTCACAGCAGGAACTTTCCAGTGTTGCATCTGAAGTGGACGTGGATGCCTATGATAAAAAAGTAATCAAAGATTACTCACGGCGAGATGGTAGTTTGAAGACCCTCCCAGCTCAGCGCAAGAAATTGGAAGCGATCCTGCGTTACGTGGTTAAGGCGTTCGATGTGGGAAAACGTTATAGTGAAAAGCAAGTGAATGAAACCCTCGCGCGTTATCAGGATGACACTGCAACCTTACGCCGCGAACTCGTCGGCTCTGGTTTGATGCAACGCGAAGGTGGGGGAGGAGAATATTGGAGAGTTTGACATGTCATTGCGAGCCGAGAAGCGGCGAAGCAAAACCTGGACTGGCATCAAGTGCAAGTGTCTCCCGTTAAACGGAGGTATCTTATCGTAGAGTATTACCCGCTTAAATGGGGATTGCTTCGTCGGGCTAGCGCCACTCCTCGCAATGACACATGCTCGTTTACTTCTTCATTTGCTCTCGATTTACCAATCCCCTTTGCCAGGCATACACTGCGACCTGTGTTCGGTCAGCGAGATGTAGCTTGCTCAGAATATTGCTCACATGACCTTTTACCGTATATTCGCTAATCACCAACTTCTCCGCGATCTGGCTGTTTGTCATGCCGTTGGCGATCAATCGCAGAACATCCAACTCACGTTCAGTTAATTCAGTGAACAGCGGCTGTTCGTCGCTATTATCACTGCGAATGTTTTGCAGGACACGGGCCGCGACCAACGGATGTAGAGTCACTTCCTTTTGCGCGGCGCGGCGTAAAGCCTCCACGAGTTTTTCCATCTTCATGTCTTTCAAGATATATGAGATCGCTCCTGCCTTCAGCGCGGGAAAAATATGCACATCTTCATGATAAGAAGTCAAAACAACAACTTGTGTGCGTGGACTGATTTGTTTGATGCGTCGCGTCGTTTCAACACCATCTAGACCCGGCATAATCAAATCGAGTAAAACGATATCAGGAATATGCTCCGAGACCAACTTGAGTGCTTCCTCACCCGAGGCGGCCTCCCCAACAACATTGAACTCTGTTAACGTTTCGAGGTATGAGCGAATGCCGTTCCGTACCACCTCATGATCGTCCACAATCAAAATACTGACGCGATTATTATGATTATGATTATTACTTGTCATCACCGTCTCCTTCTCAGCCTTTTATTGGCACCTGGACTAATAGCCTTGTGCCCTGCCCGGGTGCGCTCTGGATTTGAACCGTGCCGCGGATACTGCTCACCCGCTCACGAATCGAGCGCAAACCCATTCCGTGTTTTGCATTGACATCGAATCCACATCCATTATCTGATACAGAAAGTTGTACCGAGTCGCTGTTATACACAAGCGATATATCCACGCGCCGCGCGTCGCTATGTCGCGCCACATTGGCAAGTGCTTCCTGCGTGATACGATACAACGCCTGCTCCACTTCAAGCGACAAACGTCGCTCATTGCGAGTGATCAACTTGACTCTGGTATCATTGCGATTCTCCCATTCAAAGATATGTTCACGTAGAGTAGTTACAAGTCCCTTTTCCTGAAGCGCAATCGGATAAATCTCCTGTACAAGGAATGTCAATTCTTGGATCACATCAGTGACAAGGTCTTCTGCTTCACTCAGATGCATAGACACAGAGTTTCCATGTCCGTTCAAAAGCCCACGGGCTGTACCCAGTTGGGCGAGCGCCGCGAAAGCTTTTTGCTTGGCACTGTCGTGGATATCCCGCGCGAGCCGATTTCGTTCCTCCATCACAGCCAAGTCTTTGGTCTGCTCGAAAAGTTCCATGTTCGCAATTGAGATCGAGGCGCGGTTCACCAAAGCAGAGAACACACGTACAGTATCATCTGGGATAAAGTCCGGTCGTGTGAATCCGATATTGAAGACCGCGACAACTTTATGATCCACAACAATGGGCAGGAGAACAAAGGATCGAATGCCCTCGGCCTGGATCGCGGCGCGTAAATCTGGACGCAAATCTTGGGGGTCAACGTCAGTCACAACGATAGGTTTGCCGGTAGCCAATACCTGGCCGACAATCCCTTCCCCTTCTGCAAATTCCATCGCTTGAAGCGTCTCAGGAGCAAACCCATGACTGACGCGTGGTACGACCTTGGTCTGTTGTTCATCCCAAGCAAAGACAATGCTACGGTCGGCATGCAGCATGTCTACGGCTACATCGACAAGGGTCTGGAATACCTGATTCAAACTAACATTACGCAAGATCTTTTCATCTGCCTGGTAAAGAGCTTCCATTTCGCGGCCACGTTTCTCAAGAGCATAGGTGCGTTCCTTCACCAATCGTTCCAACTCACGGTTGCGATTTCGAATACTTTTGGTACGCAACCCAAACCCACCCGCAACTCCTCCAATAATGGCTATGCCTAACAATACACGGAACCAAAGAGTCTGCCAGAACGGCGGAATGACCGTAATATTGATACGAACAGGCGTCTCATTCCAAACCCCATCACTGTTGCTTGCTTTCAGTAGCAAAGTGTATTGACCACCGGGTAGATTGGTATAACGACCATCACGTTTTGTACCAATGAAGTGCCAATTGTTGTCAAAGCCCTTAAGCATATAGGCATATTGATTTTTGTTTGGCTGGTCATAACTTAAGCCGGTAAATTCAAATTCAAGAGAGACTTTTGGCCACTGGAGAACAACATTTTTTGTTGCCTCAACACTAGAGTCGGTTGTGATGGGGTTGTCATCCTGCGTGAGTGAGGTAAGCGCTACTTGCGGTAGGTATGGACTATCATTGATGTTCGCTGGGTTAAAAACCGTCAGCCCTTCGATACCACCAAAGTAGAGTTCACCACTCCTGCCTTTTGCATACGCAGCGGAATTGAATTCATTGCTTTGTAGCCCATCGCCTGCATCAAAGTTTCGGAACGTCCCCTTTTCTGGATCAAAGCGTGAAATTCCAAAGTTCGTGCTCATCCAGAGATAACCCTGGTCATCTTCCAAAATGCCATACACTACCCCATTGGGGAGGCCATCTTTTTCAAGATAATATGTAAACGTGTTTGTTTCGGGATGATAGAGATTTAATCCACCGCCTGCTGTACCAATCCAAATGCGTCCCTTGGTGTCCTGATAAATGGAAAGGATCGAGTCGTTACTCAGCGACTGTTTATTCTCTGGTTCGAAACGATAACGGGTGAACTGTTCTGTTTTCGGGTTGAACTTGTTCAAGCCGCTGTCGAACGTACCCACCCATAAGTTTCCCTTATTGTCCTCATAAATAGTGTTGACCGTGCCTCCACTCACGCTATTGGGATTGTCCATTTCAGGACGATAATGAATGAAGGATTCTGTCTTACGATCAAAGCGGTCCAAGCCGTTGAGTGTGCCAACCCATACATTGTTTTGCTTATCAACATACACCGAGTAAACCACATTAGCGCTGAGACTCTCAGGGCGAGATGCATCTCGTTGATAGTGTATGAAGGATACCGTCTTCGGATTAAATCGGTCGAGACCATCTGTCGTTCCTATCCATAAAATGCCATCCAAATCCTGTGAAATGGATAGCAGTTCATTTGAGCCGATGCTATTTGAATCTTTAGGGTCATGCTGATAGCGAATCACTTCATTGCTGAACCAGTTGAAACGGTTCAATCCTTCACCTAATGTGCCAACCCAGGCATAGCCTCGCGTATCCACGTAGATAGGGAAGATGAAGTTTCCACTTAGCGTGTTTGAATTTTTGGGATCATTGCGATAGTATGAAAAGTTATCACGCTGGCGGTCATATTGGTTTACACCACCACCATATGTTCCGAACCACAATACACCGCCACGATCTTCGTTGATGGACAAGATATAGTCATTGCTCAAACTTTTAGAGTAAGCTGGGTCATTTCGATAATGTATAAAATCGTTCCTCGTTGTGCTCCAACGATCCAATCCACCTGCAGTACCCACCCATAGATTACCTGTGCTATCCACATACAATGTGTTGATCATGTTGTGTGTAAGGCTGGTATTGTCATTTTCGAAGTGTAGGAAACGTTCAAACCGGGCAGTATCCGGTTCGAATCGGTTTAGACCCTTTCTTGTCCCTACCCAGAGAACGGAATTTTTATCTTCCACAATTGCAGTGACAGAGGAGTTGCTGATTGAATTTGGGTCATCGGGGTTGTTCTGATATGCAGTAAATCTATTCTGTTGGGGATAGAACCGATTCAATCCGCCAGCAGCTGTACCCACCCAAAAACGCCCATGGCTATCCTGATAGATCGCGGTGATATTCTTTCCCGCGGCATCTTCGCTTTGTGGGGGATTGTAGTGCTTAAAGGTATTATCGTTTCGGTTGAACAGGTCAAGCCCATTGGGTGTGCCTAACCATAGATTGTTGTTCTTATCCAGATAAAGAACATTGATATGATTATCGCTCAAGCTGGCAGGGTTGGTATCGTTATGAAAAAAATGGATGAATTCTTCAGTGCGCTGGTCGTAACGATTCAAGCCGCCCTGTCGCGTCGCAACCCAGAGATATCCTTCTTTATCTTCAACGATAGACGTAATCCAGCGGTCGCTTATGCTGTAAGAAACATCGGGGTCTGGCTTGTATGTTTTGAATGTATAGCCATCGTATCGGTTTAAGCCGTCCTCGGTGCCCAACCACAGGAAGCCGCGGCTATCCTGAAAGATGGCGCGCACAGAACTTTGGGATAGTCCCTGCTCAATGCTGAGATGGTCAAAGCGTAGTACGCAGTTACAAATCTCCGGGAGGGATTCGGGAGACACACGGCTCAGGACTGGGGAATGGCTAGTCGGCGTGGAAACAGCCTCAGGCGTGGAGGGAATCGTGAATCCACCTCCGCAGGAGGCTAACGCGAAGGCGAGGAATAAGTCCAAAAAGAGGGCGAGTTTCCGATTCATCTTTCTCTTCACCTCTCCAGTATAGTACATAACCCATCCAAATCATTTGACTTTAACACCCCTCTAAGGAGGGGTTTTTATACATCGTTCATCCCAGTAAGTGAGTGTTTGCACCATTCTTGAAACGGATGTGAATCCATCGAAACGTAGGGGATGAAACACCTTCGCAGGCGGATGCTCAATTCATTCTCAAACTGTATGATGGGGTCAGATTAGCCTGACTAATCTGCTTTGCTTTCACAAATCTCCTCAAAGAAAGCAATTCATTGGAATGAGAGGCGGAGGCCGGGAATACGCAGCCCAGTTTCCGCCTCCCTCCATTCTTACATGTTTTACGTGCAAAGGAGGTGGTTTATATCGTTGACTGATTGATCGCGTTCTTTATGAAATATATATTTTCAAGGAGAGAAGAGAATGAAAATTAAAAACATGTATTATGTTCTCAGTTTGTTAGTAGCAATGAGCATGGTGCTTGCAGCTTGTGCTCCTCAAGTGGCAGCAACAACTGCAGCCCCGGTTCAGACGGAGGCACCCGTTGCAACGGAAGCACCCGCGACCGAAGCACCGACTGAGATGCCAAAGACAGAACGTCACGGCGGCTGGTTGGATGAAATCGATGTTTCGGTGGTTGCAGGTGATTCAGCCGTTTCACAACTTCAAGCTGGTGCGATTGACTTCTATTCCTTTGGTCTCGCTTCGGATGTATATCCTGCCATCAAGGATGCTGGACTTGGAACCACGCAATCCTTCGGTGGAAATTACGGTATTAGCCTTAACCCTGCTGTGTTCACTGATGCAAACGTATTGAATCCCTTCTCAGATCATAAGATCCGTGAAGCGATGAACTGGTTGATTGATCGCAACTATATTAATCAGGAAATCTATGCCGGTGGTTCTCTGCCGAAACTCTTTGCCATTACCACACAACTCGTGGAATATACAAATCTAATCGAGACGGCCCGCGCATTGGAAGCCAAATATGCCTACAATCCGGACAAGGCTAAGGAGGTTATCAATACAGAGATGACCGCCTTGGGCGCAGAACTTGGCGGAGACGGCAAATGGCAGTATAAGGGAAAGCCCGTCAGCTTAATCTTCCTGATTCGTCCAGATGGCGATGGAACGCGCAAACCCATGGGTGATTATGTCGCGAATCAGTTGGAGACGATGGGCTTTACGGTTGACCGCCAGTACAAGAAATCCTCAGAAGCTTTTCCCATTTGGCTTGGTACTGCTGCTAAAGATGGTCAGTGGAATTTGTATACGGCTGGCTATCTGCCCTCCGGGCTGACGCGCGATGAAAGAGCATTGATCCAGCAGTATTATTTGAATACAAGTGTTCAAGCCAGTGAACCTTTTATCTCCAATACGGCCGATCCTGAACTTCAAAAGCTCGGCGATGATTTAGCGCAAGGCAATTTCTCATCCAAGGAAGAGCGCGATAAGATGATGGCAAGGGCTCTCGAACTCTCCTTGCAGGATTCACTTTTTGTATGGGTGATCGATCAGCAACAATATTCACCCTACAACCCGGACAAGGTTCAAGTCACCTGGGACTTGGCTGCCGGTGCTGAGGGTGCAAACGTAGGTCCCTACAACTTGCGCTTTATTGGCAAAGAAGGTGGCACAATGAAGATCGGTACGAATGATCTGTTCACCCAACCATGGAATACAGTTGCAGGAGACAACTGGATCTGGGATACAAATGTCATGCGGGCGACCACCATGGGCACCAGCAATACAGTTGGTGGTGGGGGGATGATGGCAGATCCGTTTACTGGTCTAGCTTATCCCCAACGTATCGAGAGTGCTGAATTGACCTATCAAGAGGGTCTGCCGATCACACAGAACCTAGATTGGCTGACCGTTAAAACAGCGCCGCAAATTGACGTGCCTTCAGATGCATGGGTTGACTGGGATGCGAAAGCGCAAAAGTTTATCACTGCTGCAGAGAAGTTCCCCGATGGCACAACCGCCAAAGTAAAGAGCGTTGTGACTTATCCCGCGGACCTCTTCCAGACTGTCAAGTGGCATGATGGCAGCCCGATCTCAGTTGGCGATTTTGTGATGTCCATCATCCAGGGCTTCGATCCTGCTAAAGAAGACAGTCCCATCTATGATGAATCCCTCGCCCTGAGCATCAACGCGGGTCTTGAAGCTTTCAAAGGTTATCGGATCACATCCACGAATCCGCTCACGATCGAAGCCTATAGTGATTCTTATAATGCAGATGCTGAATTGAACATTCTGCCAGTATGGCCCTATTCTCCCTATGGCCTTTCTGGTGAGAATAGCTGGCCTGTCCTCGCCATCTCGAATCTAGCAGAAGCGGCAGGTGAGCTTGCCTATACTCAAGATAAAGCTGACGCTAACAAGATCGAAAACACGAGTTGGGTTGGTGGCCCCAGCCTTGACATCCTTGCCAAGTATTTGGATCAAGCTGCAGGCGAATCTTACATTCCGTATGAGCCTACGCTCGGACAGTACATCACCAAAGAAGAGGCTGACCTACGCTACACTAATGTGAAGAAGTGGTATGCCGATCATGGTCATTTTTGGATTGGGACAGGGCCCTACTACTTGGATAAAGTCTTTACAACGGAAAAGACACTTGTTCTAAAGCAAAATAAGGATTTCGTGGATACTGCTGACCGCTGGGCGATGTTCAGCGAACCAAGACTTGCCACAACCACACTTGATGGACCAGCTCAGGTGAAAGCTGGCGAGGAAGCGGTCTTTGACGCAACTGTAACGTTCAAAGATCAACCTTACCCACAGTCTGACATTCAAAAGGTGAAATACATTCTCTATGATGCAAGTGGCACTGTGGTAGGAGTGGGTGATGCCAATGCAGTTGAAGACGGCCATTATCAGATCACACTTGGCTCAGATGTAACTTCGAAATTGCCAAATGGCTCTGCCCGGTTAGAAGTGGCAGTTGTACCTGTGCCCGTCGCAATCCCCTCTTTCACCTCTCTTGATTTTGTAGCAGTTCCCTAAACTAATTTCTATAAAAGCCTTGCGAAGGTTGTTTGAAAAGACACTGATTGCTTATAGCAACCTTCGCAAGGCTCATTAGATTTCTGCCCCCTCTAATTACTCTTTGCGAGGAACCTATGGTAGTAGCTACCCCAACACCCTCAGAAAAACTGGTTGTGAAAAAGACATCCCACACCAGTACTTTTGTACGTGTGTCCCGTTATGTGATCATGCGATTATTGGTCTTATTCGCAACAGTTATAATCGGTATCTATCTGACTATTATGATCGCGAACATGGGTGGATATGTGGATCAGATCATGAAGGGTGAGGTCCGTGATCGTGTTACGCAGAGCATTGGGCTCAATCCTGCACTGCAAAAAATGGACCCGGCGGCTCGCAAGAAGCTGATTGAAGACACCATTGCTCAAGAAGAGAAACGTCTTGGTCTGAATATACCGATCGCGATCCGAAATTTCCGTTATCTTTCTAACGCGCTGACACTAAATCTGGGACGCGCCATCAACATGACCAGCGACAGCGGATCGAAGCAAGTCCGCCTCATTCTCCTCGAACGATTGCCTGCCACCTTATTATTGATGGGAATCTCGCAACTGTTTTTGTTCTTTTCGAGTATTCTCCTGGCGTTAAATCTTTCCCGCCGTTATGGAAACTTCTGGGATAAGGTAGTTGTTGCACTTTCACCAACCTCCGCAGTGCCGCCTTGGTTCTACGGTATTTTCATGATCTTGATCTTTGCTGCACTCTTAAGAGTGCTTCCTTTTGGCGGCATGGTTGATTCACCCCCGCCCTCAAATCCGTTTGATTACAGCCTGAGCCTTTTAAAACACTTAATTTTGCCAATATCATCTCTTGTGCTTAGTTCCTTTTTCCTCAGCATTTATAACTATAGAACGTTTTTCCTGATTTATTCCAGTGAAGATTATGTTGAGATGGCAAAAGCCAAAGGCTTGCCTTCTCGCGATGTAGAGCGACGTTATGTTTTGCGTCCGACTTTACCAAATATCATTACGAATTTTGCGCTTCTGATCATCACTCTATGGACAGGCGCGACGATCACTGAAACTGTTTTTCTCTGGCCCGGGCTTGGGCGGACTCTGTATCAAGCCATCGGGCTTTACGATATTCCCATCATTGTTGGTTCCACGATCATTTATGCTTATTTGCTGGCACTGACTGTATTCATGCTCGATTTTATCTATGCACTCGTGGACCCGCGCGTCAAGGTAGGTAGCTGATCATGATGAATACATTCAAGAAATCCCTTCAAAGTTTATTTTATTATCCATCTGCGATTGTAGGGATGCTGGTCGTTTTTCTGTTGATCTTTACCGCGGTCTACGCGATGATCAAAATCCCTTATAAAGAAGCGATCCGCTTGTGGCGCGGCGGTGAGGAGGTTTGGTATCAAAATCCAAAGTTTGCTCCACCCGCCTGGATCAATCTTTTCTCGAGCAAAAAATACGCTGAATCCTTTGCTGTCAGAACCTCTGATGGGACAATGACCAAGGAAGTAACACCGGGTCCGGAAGGTATTTCCACGATGTCAATTTCCTACACGTTTGACTTTTCTTATGATTACTATCCTCAGGAGATGATTCTCTACCTCAGTTCCACATATAAAGAGAAGCAACCATTTATTTCAGCAGAATGGTTAACTCCTGACGGAAGGAAGATCAGGATCATCAATTTAGCGCTTAGTCAAAGACAAACGTATCGATTCTCACAGGATGAAAAGTTAAAAACTCGCTTGAAAAGTGAGGATGTGATCCCACAGTTATTCTCAGATCCGAAGACGGGTAATCTTATAAAAGGAAAGTATCAACTTCTGATCACGAGCGCGACCTTTGAGCCTAATTCAGATATCAACGTGGAATTTGTTTCTCACGGACAAGTCTACGGTTTGGCAGGGACCGATCAGGCGCGCCGCGATTTGGTCGTGCCATTGTTGTGGGGTGCACCAGTCGCTTTGGCGTTTGGGTTGATTGCATCGCTGGGAACATCGGTCCTTACCATGGTCATTGCTGCGGTGGGAACATGGTATGGCGGCTGGATTGATGAGTTGATCCAGCGTATTACAGAGATCAATCTTGTATTACCTTTCCTTTCCATTTTGATTATGATTGGTACGTTTTACTCACGTAGTATTTGGGTCATATTGGGGGCAACGATCCTGCTGAGTATATTTACCGGCGCGATCAAAAGCTATCGTTCGATCTTTGTGCAGGTGAAAGAGTCGATGTATATCGAAGCCGCCCGCGCGTATGGCGCCAGTGGTCCAAGGATCGTTTTCTTTTATTTGATCCCGCGCATGATCCCTTTGTTGATTCCCGGATTAGTTTCTTCCATCCCGGCCTTCGTTTTTTTGGAAGCGTCTCTGGCAGTCCTCGGGCTGGGTGACCCGGTCTTGCCAACCTGGGGCAAGATCATCCAGGATGCAAATTCCAATGGCGCGTTATATCGCGGCTACTACTACTGGATTCTGGAACCTGCGACCTTGCTGATGATCACCGGTCTCGGTTTTGCCATGCTGGGATTTGCACTCGACCGTGTCTTCAACCCAAAATTGAGGGATGTATGAACACAATGCCGCAAAAGCTTCTCAAAATCGAAGATCTGGTTCTGCACTTCAAAACCCGCGCGGGAACCGTGCAGGCCGTGGATGGCGTTGACTTTGAATTGGACACCAACCGCGCGGTAGTGATCCTGGGTGAATCAGGGTGTGGAAAGAGTTCACTTGCCAAAGCTATTCTCCGTCTGTTGCCGCGCAATGTTGAGCAATACAGCGGCGAAGTCTATTTGCAAGGCACAGATGTAATGAAATATGACGAAGAGCAATTCCGCCAAAATGTCCGTTGGGCAGAAATATCTCTTGTGCCACAGGCAGCGATGAACGCGCTCAACCCTGTCATCAAAGTTGGCGATCAGGTCGCCGAGCCTGCCATGGTTCACCTTGGCATTAAAAAAGAAGAAGCGCTTGAATTGGCGCGCCGCATGTTCCAGCATGTGGGGGTGCCTGAGGATTTTCTGGACCGCTATCCTTTTGAGTTGAGTGGCGGGATGCGCCAGCGCGTGGCGATCGCGATGGCGCTCGTCACCAGCCCAAGCCTGATCGTCCTCGATGAGCCAACTTCCGCCCTTGACCTTCTCACCCAGGCTAATATCATGAATGTACTCAAGCGCATCAAACAGGAACTTGGGACATCATTCATCCTCATTACACATGACATTGCTACCTCCAGTGAACTGGCAGATGAAGTTGCCATCATGTATGCAGGTCAAATTGTGGAAGTGGGCCACGCGAAAGATTTTTTCCCCGCCCCGCTTCATCCATACGCACAGATGCTGATGGCGAGTGTCCCGCGCCTACGCAGTAACTCGGATCCGATGTTCATCACTGGTCAACCACCAAGCTTGATTGATCTGCCAACAGGCTGTCGCTTTAAGGCGCGCTGTCCGTTCCGGTTTGACAAATGCGATGAAGAGCCACCTATGTTTGGCAAGAACGGGCGGAAAGTCAAATGTTGGTTATATGCTTAAAAGAGTAGTAGCGACTTCAGTCGTTTTCAGCGACTGAAGTCGCTACTACAAATAAGGATTTCTATGCCAACTCCCGCACTCTATGATGCGCTCTACAGTTTCAAAGACATTCACAAAGTCGTCCTCAATCTTGCTGATGATTTGAACGATGAGCAACTCAATTGGAAACCGGAAGGCTACAGCACATCGATTGGGTTTCACCTTTGGCATCTGGCGCGTGAATCAGATTACCTCAAAGCCGCGATTCTGGAACATTATCCTCTCGAAGAAGAGTTTGGTGATGAAAAACAAATCTGGGAAAAGGAATCTTTAGCGAAGAAATGGGGCTTCCCCGAAGGGTTGTATGAGACCGCGGGAACCGGCTTGAGCGATGAGGTCGCAGCGATGTTGCCAATTCCAAAGAAAGAAGAATTGCTGGGTTATTTGCGAAGTTCATATGAAGCGATTGAATCTGCTTGTGTTTTTCTCGCACGATTGTCGTCATTTGGGCATAATGGAATGTTTGAAAGGATTGCAGACCCCGCACGCTTCGCGAATGGGTGAATGGATGCCTGCGGGGCAAACAGGTTTTGGTTCAGCTACGGAGAAGAGGAAATAATTGGTAGGGGCGACCCGCCCAGGGCAACAGCAAGCCAAGATTACAAAGTTGTCCAGCGCGAGATCAAGAAAGATTGCGTTGAAGGGTCGCCCTTACTGAACAGGAGCGAGATATGATCACTGATTGGCAAGAGGTAAAAATGGATACATCCAAAGGTAACGAACCGGAACCACTGTTATCTATTCAAGATTTGCATGTCTGGTACGAGTTGCGTCGATTCGGATTCGGTCACGCGGGCTATGTCAAGGCGGTGGACGGCGTCACTTTTAAATTGGAAGAAGGGGAAACGATAGCAGTTGTCGGTGAGTCAGGCTGCGGCAAATCCAGTCTCAAGTGGGTTACGTTCAACAAGATCCATACGGTGCGTTGCCACCCTTTATGAATGTTCAAAAGATTTTGGAAGAGCCGCTCATTATCAGTGGTATGAAAAATAAAGCAGAACGTCTTGCGCGTATTCACAAAGTGATGAGCGAAGTGAAATTGCATCCTGTGGATGATTTTCTACAGAAGTTCCCGCATACGCTGAGCGGTGGCCAACAACAACGGATTGTGATCGCGCGTGCCATGTTGCGTGAGCCAAAACTGATCGTGGCTGATGAACCTGTTTCGATGCTGGATGCCTCGGTACGCGTGGAGATTTTGAAGCTCATGCGCGTGCTACAAGAGTCACATGGACTTTCGGTGATCTACATTACGCATGATCTTTCTACAGTGAAATATTTTTCGCGGCGCATCTTCGTGATGTATGCGGGCAATCTCATCGAAAAAGCCGATACACGTCGCTTGCTCGAAAATCCATTGCATCCTTATACTCATGCCTTGCTCGCCGCGACTTCTGATCCCGATGCGAATAACGCCGATACATTTAAGGAGGTGCCACCCGGTGAGCCGCCGAGTTTGGTGAACCCGCCAATGGGATGTCGCTTCCATCCACGTTGTCCGCATTTCATGGCAGGCTTGTGCGATGTGAAATTCCCGCCGGACTTTGAACCGGAACCGGAACATTTCGTGGCTTGTTGGTTGTATGATGAAAATGCACCGCGCAGAGCGGAGCGACTGCTGGTCGAGTAGCCCGAGTGTTCTTCGAGGGCATATCGAGACCAAAGGGAGCACAATGAAGTACATATTTCAATCCAACATAAAGGTTCATGCTACCACGCTTCGTCTACAGGTCTCGACTTACACTCGACCTTCCGCTCAGCGCGAAGGAGATAGAAGATAAATGTTGAACTCTCCCCGTCTTCTTCTCAGCCTCGGCGTGATCTTGATGCTCCTGGGCGTTATCCTGCCCTTTTTGATGGTCATTCACGTACTGGAGTCCACGTTCTTTTTGAATTTCTTCTCGTGGGGCGCATCCGTGGCAGGATTGTCTTTCGGAACGATTGGGTTCGCGATGTGGTCGAGGGGGAGAGGACACTAACTCTCTTCTAGTGTATCGTCATGGCTTTGGACAAGTTGGCTTTGTATCTTTGATGTCGTATTGCTTACGTTCCTCATCTGTGAAGTCGCGGGTTAAGCGGGAGCAAAGATATTGGATTTCGTCATGAAGGTCAACGAACCAGAGTCGAGCAACGCCATCACTAGCTCCGGTCAGCACATACTTATCATCCGGTGAAAAAGTGGCACTCCATCTGCATAGCCAGCTAACATGCCTAATAAAACGGCGCAGTTCTTCACTAGTTGTAATATCCCATTGATTCTCGTTTAATCTATCATGGCAGAGCAGGGCATGCATCCATGTGTAAATACTTCTGACACTCTTCGGTTGTGAGCGCGCGCGTGAGGCGTGATTTTGCCAGTTTGATTAAGTCCTCTATTCTAAGAGCATATAGTTGTACCCCATTATCACTGGACGTAAACAAACGCGTCCCTGCGCGATTGAACAGGGCCAGAGTGCTTCCACCTGGCAAGGCGAGGAGTTCTTCACCGGTTGCGGAATCCCAGATTTTAATCCCCTCTCCCCCTGCACTTGCCAGCCATTTTCCATCGGCACTGTAGGTGACGCTCCCCACTGTTGAGTTATACCCGTGCAGATCCAGAAATTCCTCACCCGTTGCTACATTCCACACTTTGAGAACGCCGCTCCATCCGCCTGTAGCCAAGTATTTCCCATCCGGGCTGAAGGCAATTCCCCAAATTCTGGCTGTCAGACCCGGCAAAACATGAAGCTGCTTACTGGTGTTGGCATCCCAAATTCTCACTGTCCCGTTGCCATCATCGTCACTGGCAGTCGCGATCAGCGTTCCATCTGGACTAAACAACACGCGCGTCAGGCCTGCTGAGCCGCCAGAGAATTTTAGAAGTTCTTTCCCGGTTGAGGCGTCCCATACTTTGGCAACGCCATCCGCTTCCGCGGTTGCGAGCCGTTTTCCGTCCGGGCTGAAAGCGATATCCATCATTCCCCGAATAAAGTCATTGTTAACCGCATGTTCGCCACCGCCCATCAAAGTGAACAGTTCTTGCCCAGTGACGGCATCCCATACCCTCGCGGTGTTATCTATGCTGGCTGTTGCGATCTGTTTTCCGTCCGGGCTATACACTGCACGCCAGACTCCGTTTTGGTGTCCAACCAATGTGAGCAGTTCTTTGCCAGTTTCAGAATCCCACACTTGAACAGTTCCAGACTCGAGACCAGATGACACGATGCGCTTCTCGTCCGGAGAGAAGGCAAGATTCCAGAAATTGTTCCCAGGGATGGTCAATAGTTCGCGACTCCCAGAAGGAGAGATATCCCAAACGCGCGCCGCCTTGTCTTCTGCAGCAGAAGCAAGCAAGTTTCCATCCGGGCTAAAGGCAATGCGCCATACCGCGCCTCCATTCCCAAAAAGTGTCAGTATCTCTTTGCCGGTTATAGTATCCCAGACCCTTACTGTTCCATCCGCACTGCCACTTGCCAAGCGCGTGCCATCTGGGCTGAAAGCCAATTTTAGAGCTGTATTGGCGGTGCCTGACAATGTCAATTGATACTTGCCGTTGGCAGCATCCCAAATCTTCACCTCGTCTCCGACGCCGGTAGCCAGTTGTTTGCCGTCGGGA
>WNFX01001367.1_pt1 | contig 25161 bp, 20 predicted proteins | sample 5400111 | NCBI WGS metagenome assembly WNFX01 (sample SAMN13153363, study PRJNA577476) | soil metagenome | isolation source: 40 cm soil or saprolite under grassland replicate 1 | place: USA:California | collected 2016-06-15
AAAATTGCACCTTTGTAGTAAGTATGTCGGAGAAAGATTGGGATCACGCGTGCATCTCCCGCTTCGTGTCTCTTCATTGCACGCTGCATTTCTATATCAAAGTGATAGTCGGAGGCCATAAAATCAGGGCTGATTAAGAGCAGAATAATCTGAGCACTATTTAAATGGCTGTCGATTTCTTTTATGCGCTCGGAGCCAGCAGTGATCTGACGATCATGCCATTCTTTAATGAGACCCTGCCGTTGCATCAGTATAAAGTGTTTCGCGAGTTGGTCTCGTAACGCTTTGTCTTCCAGTGCGTAAGAGTAAAAAATTTCAACGGTTCTTTCGGTTTCTAGTGTAGACATCTTAGTTTCCATTTCCTCACATGTAAGACCATATATTTGTGGATATGATGCCTCATGAAGACCCCATTTCTCGACTGAAACAGCAAGGCTGCATTGCGAGTAGCTCCTCTGTACTTATCATCTGCTATAGTAATCTTACTGTCAAGATAGCACAGAGGTGATTTTTACGGAAGCTCTTCACAATGGCGTTTGCAACCGCTATATGGTATACTTGAGGCATGCCGCCAGTACCTTCAGTGAAACGAGGAGGCCCTCCGTGGAGCAAAAGAAGCCGCATGCTCGCTACGACGAATTCGCAGAACAATTCACTTCGGTGATGTTTGAACACTGGGCAGATATTCTGCAAGTTGTCAACCGTCAGTCTCCCCGCGTCGCCGCTCTACTACGAGTTGCAACGCCTGCGGGCCTCAAACGTATGAATGGCGTATGGCGAATACAGGTCACGACGAGGCGCGTGGTGCAGCACGAAAAACTGCATCAGCCGCGCGACAACGAGATTGTGGCTCGCGCAATCCAGTTGTTTTGTTATAGCAAGGCCCAGCTCAAACTCCCACACATCGTAGTTGAGTTCGAGGTCTGACGAACAACTGAACCACGAGGCTACAGATATTTCTTGACTCTTCCCTGTGTCATATAAAATAAATGAAAATGAAGTAGAAAGGTAGCCTCGTATGTCTACTGCTCAGCCGAAGGCGCGTCGGCGCTTTCCCGGCCTGGACCCGGTTGTGCTGCAACATCCCTACGACCGGGCGGCCCTTGGCGCGCTCCAGAGAGTACCAGGACTGGATATCGTGGTGCGCAAGTTTATCGAGCTGCTCCCCGAGCGCGTCGCCTATATCCAGCACGTGGCTCAGATGGTGCGCGTCTCTCCGTTGCAATGTCCCCAACTGTACAGTCAGTTGCAGGAGGCCTGCGCGATCCTTGATATACGCGAGCCCGAACTATATGTAGCACAGACTCCCATCCCCAATGCCTATACCAGCGGGCACGACAATCCCTTTATCGTCATCACCACCGGCCTGATCGACCTGATGAACGGGGAGGAGGTGCTGGCGGTGATTGCCCATGAACTCGGTCACATCAAGTCGGGGCATGTGCTCTATAAGACGATGGCGCGCGGCATCAGCTTCCTGGTGACGCTGCTCGGCGATATGACGCTGGGCATCGGACGCCTGATTGGGCGTAGCCTGGAAGCGGCATTGCTGGAGTGGGATCGCAAGTCAGAATTTACGGCGGACCGCGCTGGCATGCTGGTGGTACAGGACCCCCAGGTGATGCTCTCGCTGATGATGAAGCTCAGCGGCGGTACGCTGTTTCAGAGGGATCAGATGGACGCCCGCGAGTTCTTGAAGCAGGCCGATCTCTATGAGGAGACGGATGCGAACATCCTTGACCGCATGTATAAAATGCTGGTGGTCACGCCGTTAAGCCACCCATTGACGATTGTGCGGGCGCGCGAGATTATGAACTGGTCCGAGAGCCGGGGCTATAAAGATATCCTGGAGGGACGCTACCCGCGCACGCCTGGTTCGGCGGCCACTGCCAGCAATGGCGCGCAGAGCGGCCCCACGAGCACGACGGCCAGCGAGCCGCAGTTGATCCGCTGCCCCCACTGTGGACGCGAGCAGATGAACAGGCGCTTCTGCAGCCTCTGCGGGGGAGTGATAGCGTAATGCGCAGGCGGCGGGACATCTCTACCCAGTTTATCGGCTACCTGTTGGTGATGACCGCCGCACTCCTGTTCGGCTTCAATGGCAACCTCTCGCGCCTCCTCTTTGATGAAGGCATCACGCCCATCACCCTGGTGCAGTTTCGTATGCTGATCGGCGGCGGTTGCCTGTTCGTGGTCCTGCTGGTGGGTCGGCGCAAGGCGCTCATTGTGCGCCCTCGTCACTGGGGCTGGCTGGTCGCATTTGGACTCTCGCTGGCGCTCGTCACCTACACCTACTTTGTCGCCATCAGCCTGCTGCCCATCGCGATTGCCCTGGTGATCCAGTTTAGTGCGGCGGCCTGGATGACGCTCGGCGAGGCCATCTGGCGGCGGCGTCTCCCCTCGCGCTACATCCTCGTCGCGCTGCTGTGTACCTTTGGCGGCATCGTGCTGCTCACGGGCGTCTGGCGCTTCAGCTTCAACGGACTGAACCCTGTCGGCCTGCTCTACGCTGTTTTAGCGCTGGTGACGTATATCGCATATCTGCTGCTGGGGCGACGTGCGGGCCGCGACCTCTCACCACTCTCGACGACGACGTATGGGGCCCTGGTCGCGACCGTCTTCTGGTTCTGCGTGCAGCCGCCGTGGCGCGTTCCAGCAAGCACGTGGGTGCCCCAGAACTTTCTGCTGATCTGTATAGTCGGTATCTTCGGGATGGCGATACCGTTCAGCCTGATGCTTGGCTCCCTGCGCCGCCTCGACGCTACCCGCGTAGGGATCGCCGGTATGCTCGAACTGGTGGCTGCCGGCGTCATCGCCTACTTCTGGCTTGGGCAGCGTTTGGATCTTTCGCAGATTGTCGGGAGCCTGCTTGTGCTTGTAGGATTGACCGTGCTGCAGTACGAGAAGCCTGAACCACTCGAAGCAACATAGCGTCTTTTAGTCGTCTGGGGAGGCAAACCTGCGTAGTGCCTCTACCGATGGAACGAAGTAATAGGCGCCGCTGACCGCCGTTGTATATATGGTCAGGGCGTCACGTATGCCGTCCTCTGCACCCGCCATACGATCGAGCATGCGGGCCAGGAGATGTTGATCGTTGCTGAAGCCGATAAACATCGTCCCATGCTCAGTGGCCGTCCCGAAAGGGCTATTGCGGCGGAAGATATGGTGTTCTACCCCATTTTCTTCAACCACCGTTCGAGAGACGTGTGATTGGGCACCACGCACCTCCTCATCCAACTCTGTACTCGTCTCTTTGGTTCGTCCGATGACCTTCTCTTGCGCCTCAAGCGGGAGCGCATCGAAAGCAGCGGCATCGTGCGTCCACTTCTGTACCAGGACTACACTGCCACCTGCACCTGGCGACCCATCGGGGAATAATGCAACCTCGGGTGCTTCAGAGAGACGAGGATTCTCCGTCCCGTCGATGAAGCCGGTTAAGTCCCGATTCTCCTTGTAAGTCCACCCTGCTACTTCGTCAGCCAGGCGTGCTACAGGTGCAAGGGCAGCAATGGCTTCTCGCGCGACATCGAAGACGGTAAAGTAGGCATGGCCTGCTGCCCACACCCACAGGTCATGCTGGGTGGCGGGCATTGTGTACCCATCGACACCATGCACTTCTCGCTCGAAGTCCGTCACTCCTGCTGGCATATCCTTGGGAGCAACGCGCGCCCACAGCGAGGGCCTGAAGCCAACCACCAGATTCACTCCTCCAGTCGTCATGCGTGGTTCCCTCAGGCTGGCAATCACCTGAACCAGCGTGAGTGGATCGCCATGCGCCTGAAGATCGAACTCTAAATAGGAGTGCGAGCCGGTTCCCAGCGCGAAAATGCCATATTGTGCTACTTGCATTGTCAATACTCCTGTGAACGAAGTTAGATGTCACACCACACTCCTTATCACCACATCTCCCATCATGGTATCATCCCCGTCTCCTACCAGCAAGGCTATATCAGATCCTGACTGCAAAGCCAAAAGCTACCGGTGCCTAGCGGATCGATTGGTCGCGATAATGCGCGCGTCGCGAACGATCCTGGCTATAGCTCTCTTTATACGCCTCCGTCACAATCTTGCAGATCTCCCTGGGATCGTCCGAGAGGCGCAGCAGGAGCATGTCCTCCGGTGAGATTGTGCCTGCTCCGACCATCGCCTTGTTGATCCAATCAATGAGGCCACTCCAGAACTTTGAATCATAGAGGATCACAGGGAAGTGCTTCACCTTCTGGGTCTGAATCAAAGTCAGCGCCTCGAAAAGCTCGTCCATCGTCCCGAAGCCGCCGGGAAAGATGATAAACGCCTCTGAGTACTTCACAAACATCGTTTTGCGCACAAAGAAGTAGCTGAAATCGACGGAGACATCCAGATATTGGTTCGATGCCTGCTCGAAGGGCAGCTCAATGTTGCAGCCGATGGAGCAGGTATCGCCCTCCTGAGCGCCCTTGTTGGCCGCTTCCATGATGCCGGGACCACCGCCCGTGATGATGCCAAAACCGGCTCGTGCCAGCAGCAGTGCGGTCTCCTCCGCCGCTTTATAGGCATCCGTCTCAGGTTTCAGGCGCGCCGAACCGAAGAAGGCGACGGAGGGTGGGATGTGGGCGAGGACATCGAAGCCATCAACGAACTCGCTCATGATGCGAAAGACGCGCCAGGGATCGGTCAGTGTGAAATCGAAGTTCAGGGCGCGCTCAAGGGCGTGCTCTTCCTCTTTTACCTGCTCGGTTGGAATCGGCTCAGTCGGGCTGATCAGCGGCTGCGTCGGGCGTCGTAGCAGGCGTTCGTCTTCTGTGATGCGACCGTTCTGATTGTTGGGCGCGCGGTAGCGTGGCGAGTAGCGTGTCGTCTTTCGATTGCGGTTGTTCGATCCATTGCTAGATTTCTTGTCGGGGTTGTGATTACGACTCATATGTGTCGCGTGTTCCTCTCTCTCGTTCTGCCAGTTTCGAGGATGACGGGTCAGGAAGCGTTCACTATTTTAGGGTGAACGTTGGACACTATCCTTTCTGGGGATAGTATATCAAGGATAGCATATGTGGGAAGTGGTGAAAGGGATGAGCGCCATCAAAGTTCAGAGAGGCCCTGTCGGGCTAAGATTCTCAGGCGCTGCTGGTGCTTGATCGTCGCCTCCTCATATGCATCCTGAGTTTGTAAGAATTGCGCCAGGGTAGTGAGGGTATCAGCAAACTGGATAGCACACGTGCGAGTATGAGGATGTCCAGGTCCCAGGCGCTGCTCAAAGATATCCAGGCTCTCCTGGTACAGTTGCTCCGCCTCTTCATACTTGCCCTGCACTTTCGCAAGGAGTGCCAGATTGTTGATAGCATAAGCAATCTGGGGGTGCTGGGGATCTAGATACTGCTTCCAGATGTTTTTGCTGCGCAGGAAGCCCTCTTCTGCTTCAGAGTATCTCCCTTGCTTCATGCAGAGAATAGCAAGGCCGTTGAGAACATACGCTACATAGGGATGCTCGTGCCCTTGTCTCCGTTCCAAAATCATCAGGCCACGTTGGTACAACGACTCCGCTTCCTCGTAGTTGCCTCGCGTTGTCAAGAGGTTCGCAAGGTTGCCAGCAGACTGAGCGATATCGGGATGCTCAGGCGCAAGCTGCCGTTGTCGGATGCGCAAGCTGCGTCGAAACAACGGCTCCGCATCCTCATAGTTACCATACTCCGCATACAGCACGCCTAGATTATTGAGAGCCTGCGCTACCTCAAGATGCTCAGGCCCCTGGCTCCGTTCCCGAATGTCCAGATTCCGCTTGTAGAGCCGCTCCGCCTCTTCGTACTTGCCTCCCACTTTCCTGAGAATTGCCAGATTATTCAGGATGGAGGCTACGTCGAGATCATCAGGACCCAGCAGAGGCTCTCGTATCCCCAGGCTCTCCTGGTACAGTTGCTCGGCCTCCGCATATTTGCCGCGCTCAGAATAGAGATTGGCCAGACGGCAAAGGACATCAGCTACGTCGAGGTGAGCAGGACCCAGGATGGACTTTCGTATCTCCAGACTCTGCAGGTACCATTGCTCTACCTCGCTATATTTGCCGCGTTCATGCATATAGCGCCCTATTTGTAAGAGCATATTTGCGGCTTCTCTAGAAACGATCTTTTCCTGTTCGACCCACTCAGCACAGATCAGCGCATGAGGCAACCAGCGTTCACAGGCGTCCCACTCTCTCACCTCATGCACATCTGGGCAAGCTTCACTCACTGCCTGCACTGCTCGCTCTACCCACTGGCGTCTGGTTTGTGTATTCATCTGATCCTTAAATACTGCCTGGACTAACCGATGTACCGAGAGCAGGGACCCGGCATCGCGCGAGAGCAGGGAGTAGTTACGCAGAACACCGATAGCCTTATTGAGCAAATAAGGGTCTGCGCCAACGCTGGCAAGATTGGCACCAAGATGCCGTGCCCCCTTCGTGATGATTGTTTCAGGGATCGCGTCGGGGGCCAGGAATGCACAGAGTCGCAGGAGGTCAGCAGCCGTAGGAGAAGCCTGCTCTACCTTCTGAAAGGAAAGCGACCAGGTGGTTGCTACCGGCAATGGATGATCATCCACTGATCGCCCACGACGTTCGGCAAGCAAATCAGCGCGACGATCTTTGTAGAGGCGCTGATACGAAGCGAGACTGCATCCCGTTTCTTCGATATACGCCCCTGCTTGATCGAGGGCCAGCGGCAATCCCCCGAGTTCTGTATAGATGCTGCGCGCTATATCCTGTTCCTGTTGACCGACTTGTGAAAGTTTGGCATGGGGAGCAAGCAAACCAGCACGACGGAGCAGGAAGAGTGTTCCCTCTTCGGCTGGTAAGATATCTACCTCTATTCGACGAGCGAAACGGCCCATTGCCTGCGCACGTGTAGTGAGGAGCACATGTCCTCTCACACTGCAAGGGGGCAGAAAATCGCGCGCCAGTTCCAGATCATCGGCATTATCCAGGATAAGTAACCAGCCTCTAGAGGTGTATAACCACTCTTTAACGGCTGTGATGACATGAACACTCTCCTGCGCATCTTTCTGTGTCAGGTTGAGCAAGGTCGCAATGGTAAGGTACGACGCGGTGAGCGTTTCACGAGTGTCGGCCTGTGCCCACAGCACTGCCTGATAGTTGTGTCGATAATGATAGACATACTCTAGAGCGAGTTGGGTCTTGCCAATGCCCCCCAGACCGCTAATCGCCTGTGGTTGTGAGAGCGTGATTGTCTGATCCCTTTGCAGGTGAGAACGCACCTGTGCCAGTTCGCTCTTACGTCCCAGGAAGAGGAGATTGCGTGGGTAGGGAATGTTCTGGACGAGCGGGAAGGCAGCCCGAGGAGAACCGTCTGCCAGGAGTGCCTCAACGGCCCGCTGGATGCCAGCAGCGATATCGAGCAGGGCCATCGCTTCATCCGGCCATGTTGTCAGTGGTCTGGCGTTGATGGGTAAGGCTTGCAAGTGCATAAATGGTGTGTTGCGCCAATTGACCTCACTGATCAAAATCGGGATCACGACCGCAGAACCTTCTTCTTGCCGCTCAAGCGCCCGCTTCATCTCGATGCCAACGCAGTAGTCGGAGGCGAAGAAATGCTCACTAATCAACAGCAGAATGACGGAGGCAGTTTCCAGGCGGGTGTCGATCGCTTGTGCCCAGTTGGTGCCGGGGACGATGAGCCGATCATGCCACGGCGAGAGCAGCCCTTGTCGCTTGAGCAAGCTCAGATGCGTCTCCAGTTTGTCCAGCCAGGCCACATCTTCGTGCGCATATGAGCAAAACACCTCAACAGACATTGGAACTGCCGACATCGCTGTCTCTCCTCCGCGTACACTACATTTCTATGAAGCTATTCCATTATAGCATCAAATCTGATTTATAGAAATCTAGACGAATTGAGAACTTCTTATCAAAATGTGAGATATTCTCGTTACTGTTACCGAACTGTGTTGCTTGTGTCTCTTCTAAAAAGTAGGGAATGAAAATACCTGCTGCGCTCTCTGCAAGAAGCTGGTTGTGCCAATATGATGTAGTTGACGCAGTTTACACGTCAGATGACAATACGATGTAGGAGCGCAATTTATAAGCCCGCCGCGTTCAAGCCTGTAAAACGCTTCAAACTCGTGGAACGCGATGGGCGTATGAAATGCGGCGGGCTTATAAATTGCGCTCCTACATTATTGAAGGGTATTGGGTGGTACGGGATTATAATCAGCGCGCCTCTTCAGAACAACCGTCGCCAGTGGTGGCAGCGTCAGCATAATAGAGTGCGGACACGATTGCCAGTAGACGGGACCGCTCGGCATCGGCTGGCCGTTGAGCAGGCCGCTACCGCCGTAGCGCCCGGCGTCGCTGTTGAGGACCTCGTAGTATTCGCCGGGCTGTGGCACGCCGAGACGGTAGCCATAGCGCGGCACCGGGGTAAAATTGCACGCGTAGATCAGTGTGTCCTGCGCATCTGTACTGAAGCGCATAAACGAGATGACGCTATTGTCCGAATCATGTGGATCTATCCAGGAGAAGCCCGCACCATCGTTATCGAGAACGTTCAGCGCAGGCTCGCGCTGGTAAAGCTGATTCAGGTCGCGCATAAAGTCGAGAAGCTGCGCGTGACGTGGATCGCTGGGCGGCGCGATCAGATGCCAATCGAGGCTCTCCTTGTAGTTCCACTCGCTCCATTGTCCGAACTCGCCGCCCATAAAGAGCAGCTTCTTGCCCGGATGACCCCACATATAGCCATAGAAGGCGCGCAGATTGGCGAACCTCTGCCACAAATCGCCCGGCATCTTGTTGATCATCGAGCCTTTGATATGCACAACCTCGTCATGTGAGAGCGGCAGGACGAAGTTCTCCGAAAAGGCGTACATGAGCGAGAAGGTGATATTGTTGTGGTAATAGCGGCGATGTATGGGGTCCAGGTGCATGTATTCCAGCATATCGTGCATCCAGCCCATGTTCCACTTAAGCGTGAAGCCTAGCCCGCCGACGTAGGTTGGACGCGAGACCAGCGGCCATGCCGTCGATTCCTCGGCGATGGTGATCGTGCCGGGCACCTGTCCGTAAACCGCCTCGTTGAACTGGCGCAGGAAGTCCACCGCTTCCAGGTGTTCGCGACCGCCGTAATGATTCTGTGACCACTCGCCATGCTCGCGCATATAATCCAGGTAGAGCATCGAAGCGACGGCATCGACGCGCAGGCCATCGATATGATGCTCGCGCAGCCAGAAGAGCGCGCTAGCGATCAGGAAGTTGCGCACCTCGCTGCGCCCATAATCGAAGACATACGTACCCCACTGTTTGTGCTCGCCCTTGCGCGCATCGGAGTACTCGTAGAGATGTGTCCCATCAAAGTAGCTCAGGGCCGTCCCATCTTTGGGGAAGTGCGAGGGGATCCAGTCGAGCAGGACGCCGATGCCCTGCTGGTGCATGTAGTCGACGAAATACTGGAAATCCTCCGGCGTACCGTAACGGCTGGTTGGTGCAAAGTAGCCCGTCGCCTGGTAGCCCCAGGAGCCGTCGAAAGGATATTCGGTGATGGGCAGCAGCTCGATATGCGTAAAGCCCAGGTCTTTCACATAGTCTGCCAGGGCATGCGCCAGCTCGCGATAGGTCATAAAGCGATCTTCTTCGTCGGCGCCTTCCTGATGCCGCTCTGGAATGTGGCGCCAGGAACCCAGGTGGACCTCGTAGATAGAGATGGGCTCGCTGAGCGGCCGAAACTGTTCTCGCCGTTGCAGCCATGCCTCGTCCTGCCAGGTGTGTTGATGGATATCGGCGACGATGCTGGCTGTCCTGGGGCGCAGTTCGGTGAAAAAGCCATAGGGATCGGTCTTATCGACCGTGTAGTTGTTGAAGCGAGAATAGATGGCGTACTTGTAGACCTCGCCGGCCCGGAGTCCCGGCACAAAGCACTCCCAAACGCCCAGGTCGTTGTGGCGGCGCTGCATAGGCGTCTCCGAGCGATTCCAGCCGTTGAAGTCGCCGATCACCGAGACGGTGCGTGCATTCGGCGCCCAGAGCGCAAAATTGACGCCCGCGACTCCATTGACCGTGCGGAGCTGCGCGCCGAACTTATCGTAGATGTGGTAGTGCCTCCCCTGCCCAAACAGGTAGAGGTCGAAATCGCTAAAGATCGATGGTATGCCTGGCTCTATCTCAGGATTTGTGAGCTGCTCATCGTGTGCGACCTGCTCTTCAGGTTCGCGGCCCGGTTGTTGTGGCGTGTGTGGTGTAGTCATCTCTTTATCCTCGTTGTGTAGTTTGTAGCGTGTCTGTGCACTTCTAGCATAACATATAAAACAAAAATCTGGTAACTCATGAACAATGGCCCCTACGACAGCAATCTATTGAATATTTGGCATTGCTTCGGTCATCTGGTAAAATGAATGTTTAGGAAGGCAGTGTGTAGAAAGGAGATCTGGCATGGCTATTGATATACAGAAGATGAAAGAACGTCTCGAAGCGAAGCGCGCGGAGCTCAAGCAGCGGATAAGAGATCTCACCGAGGCCCATCCGGAGCCCGTTGATCCCATCGAGGCCAGCGAGGGGCCCCAGGATTTCGAAGAGACCGCGGTGGATTTTCTGGAGACGCAGCAGGAACAGGCTATCGCTGTCAACGAGCGGGCGCTGTTGACCGAGGTAGAGGCTGCTCTCAAGCGGATCGAGGACGGGACTTATGGCTACTGCGTCGAATGTGGCAAGCCTATCCCTGAGAAGCGGTTGGAGGCGATCCCCTGGGCCTCTCGCTGTGTGGAGGACCAGGAGCGATTGGAGCAGCGCAACCTCAGCCGGGAAGAGCTATACGACTCGAACACGATCTAAGCGGGAACTATTGTATTGAAAAAAGCGTGGATGGACTGGTGAAGCCTTTTCACCGTCCATCCACGCTCTTTTGCTAGGATGGTTCCTGGATCATTGATTGGAAGCCGGATGCGCTCTTGAGCATCACTAATGTGGCGGCAGGTTCCTGGAAGAAGAGATCTGGCTCGCCTCGAACGTGAATGACCAGATCGGGACGATGATCACCGTTCACGTCCTTTACTTCCAGTGTGACGACTGCCTTATCGGCGTTATTCCATGGCAGATGCGGACCTGGATAGATCTTTGCATGCGTGGCATCTCCGCCCGGCAGCTCGATGATGTCGATCTGCCCGTGCAGGTTCATCGCCACAAAATGCGTTGGGTGAGTGATCGAATCGCTATCCCCAATCACGGCTTCCAGGTGGTATGTGCGCGTTGTCCCATACGTCCAGTTATCGTGGATGCCTACGCCCCACGTCCACAACAGCGCCCCGAACAGGTAGAGCACAACCGCCAGCGTCATACCGATGCCAACCAGCAGGAGCCAGTGCACGCCCCTCTGCTGTCGTGCCGGAGCACGTCTGTTGCGCGGACGACGGTCGACATCGGTCCGTCCGGGCTCCATCTCCTCGGTCTCCGGTGTCTCTATCAGGCGCAGGCGCGAAGCGCGCCGGGGAATGTTGGCGGCAGGCTCCCTGATCTCCTCAGACTCCTGAAGAGGAGCGTGTCCATCTCTGCGTACTATCGATCGCGGCATGGGTACCGACATACGCCTCTCCTCCTTTCGTAGAGTAGGGTCCCATTCGGTATAAGGGCACCGAATGGCAATATGTATCAGCATTTTCGAGTCTACCTATTTGAGCATTCATGGTGAGTAGTCCCTTCTCGTCTCATGGGGAGTGAAACCGACGTTACATACAACCGGTGTATTGTATTGTCATCAAGGGAAGAAAAAGCACGAAAGCTACGAACTCTATACCTGGTGGGCGGATCATTTTTGAGAAAGGGAACAATGATTGCTAACTGATAGTCTCTATTAGAAGCGGTGTTTTCTCGTTAAGGAGGAAAACACAGTTTCTCTACAAGGGAAAACAATGGTGCCTCTAAAAATATTCCCGTTTGCTAAAAGAAGGGAAGAGGCAGCTTTTGCCCTTCCCTTCTTGTCATACTGTGTCCAGGCGATGTCTAGAGGCTCGCCGCGTTACAGGCGAGCATCGCCTCGACCACGGCCTCGCACCAGGGGCGTCCGCGCTCTACCTCGCCGTTCACGCGCGCCCTCAGCAAATCCGCCTGTGTTCTCCCGTGCTCAAGCTCGTTCTCTAGCAGCGGCGTCAGGAACTCGCGTCCCAGCCCGCACAGCCCGTTTCTCTGCAGCGTCGTCAGTGCAAGAGCAACGAGCTCTCTTGCCACTGCTCGGGCCGTTGTCGCCCTCCCCTGCAGGCACATCGGCGCGGAGAGTCCCCATACGGCGCTGCGCAGATTGTAGCGTGACTCTGCGTAGGTCGCCAGCGTGCGTCCTCGCAGGCCATCGGTGGCGCCAAGCGTGAGCAGGAACGCCTGCATAGAGCGGAACGGTGACTGGGCATCGATGCAGCGAAACTCGTTGCGGATCGTGCCAGCGAGCATATCGACCTGGATGCGCGAGGTCGTATGCATCGTCCCGTGCAGGAGCGTCAGCGCCCGCTGTGCATCATCTGTTACGACAAACGGTGGCAGGGCGCGTGCAAGCTGTTGCTCGTAGTACTGATAGAGCGTAGTAGCCGGAGGTGGTAGTCCGGCGCGCAAGGGCTCTCCTTGCAGAAAGAGCGCGGTGCGCGTACTTGTTCTTCCAGAGTCAATGCCGCCAATGAAGGGAGAGTTGCCGAAGAGAGCGCTCATAATCGGCGCGATATGGATGGAGGTGTTGTAAGCCTCGAGCGCGTCCTCGACATTGCGCTCCGAGATATGAAACTGCGTGCCCGCGCAGCGCATCATCACCGCCATATACGAGGCCGCATCTGTGAAGCTCTTCCGTCCATCCGGGCTCTTGATGTTGATAGCTCCATATGGATTCTCTCGCCGCGTCGCCAGATCGATCAGGTGGTAGCGCCGTCGCATCCCCGGCTGGGGCACGATCCATTGCGGCCAGGTGTTGGACTCTACTAGCGGCTGCACGCCGATGGGGACGACGATCGCATCCTCACCCGAAGCGACCAGAGCTTGCTGGATGCGCCGTGTGCGCTGCCGGAGCGAGGAGTAGAGCTCGCTGAGCGCATCGCGTTCGAGGAACACGATATCTCCGGCATCGTATTCGACAATAGAGGTGACGGTATCGAAACGCGCGCCGGGGAGCGCATTGGAGGCGATAAGGGCCTCGGCGCTTACGGGCATGCCTGTTTGAGGCGAGAGGCATTGTATCTCTTGTTCTATGTCACAGGTACGGTGAGGGTGGTCAAAGAAACCTTGATTTGCGCATGCCTGACGCTCTCTGGCGGCCTGCAATGCTAAGTGGAGTGTTGCCTGTGCTTCTTGAGGGGTTGGTTCTGGTGAGTGCGCGTTGACTTCAGCTCCCATAGAGACCTCTTCTTGTTGTGAGGGCCGGACGCAGGAAAGGTAGCGCGTTGTATCCGGCTTGACCATGTTACCAGTTCTGCTACGGAACGATGTACAACGATTGGATTGTATTAAAGATCCCGATATTCTTTTCTTCTGCTGAATACAAACTCCAATTACATAGTACTTTAAGTACATCTGAAAGACAAGGGCAAGGTACTCGATTTTTGAGGCGCGCTTGCCGAGAAAAAGTGACAGGTGAATAACTCTGTGATACAATAGCCGTATTCCAGCGATCGTTGAGAGAGAGGGGCGAAAAATCGTGACAGCCGGGCGCGCGCGTATCTATGATGCTATAGCATTGTTCATTGTCGTGCTGGTCATCGTGCTTGACCAGTGGACGAAATCTCTGGTGGTGGCACACATGAGCCCACCGGGCAACGGAAAGACGATTCCGATCATCGGCCACTATCTGGTGCTAGACTATATCCAGAACAGCGGCGCGGCGTTCGGCGTCTTCGCCAACCAGGCCGTGCTCGTCGTCTTCATCGCGGCGGCAATCTGCGTGGTAGCTTATCTCTATATCCGCATCCTTAATTCAGGCCCGCTCATCTATAAGATCGTCTTCGGCATGATCATCGGTGGGGCCCTCGGCAACCTGATCGACCGGGCGCATAATGGCGGCGTGGTGACGGACTTTATCTCCTTCCGCATCCCTGAAATCAACTACTACTTCGCCGTCTTCAACATCGCCGATGCCTGTATCTCTGTCGGCGTTTTCCTGCTCTTCGTGCTTGTCCTGCTCAGTGGCTTCCGGCGCGATAAGAAAGAGGATACGGCGACGGCCTCCACAACGAGCGGAACGCTCCGCACCACGGGGCAAGATGTCAAACGCTGATCTACATGCCGACTCAACATGGCGCGTGTCGCCCGAACAGGTGGGACAGCGCCTCGACCACTATCTGGTGCTCGCGCTAGATAATCTCTCCCGCACCACTGTTCAGCAGCTTATCGCAGCTGGCTCGGTACTCATCAATGGTCGCGTCAGTAAGCCCGGCTATCTGCTGCGCAACAATGATGAAGTGCAGGTCCTACGCGCCATGCCTTCCGCGCCGTCAAAAGAGGTCAGGCCACAGGCGCTGCCCCTCGATATCGTCTATGAAGACGACGATCTCTTGATCGTAAACAAGGCTGCCGGTATGGTGGTGCATCCCGCGCCTGGCCACTACGACGATACGCTGGTGAACGCTCTGCTGGCACGCTATCCCACGTTACAAGATAGCATGGTCGTGGAGGAAGATATACGGCCAGGAATTGTGCATCGCCTGGACCGCGACACCTCCGGCCTGTTGATCGTGGCGAAGAACGCGCACACCCAGGCCGCCCTGGTGGAACAGATGCAGCGCCACGAGGTGGTGAAGCGCTACCTCGCCCTGGTTGAAGGCATCGTCTCGCTCGACCAGGGGAGTATCGACGCCCCCATCGGTCGCAATCCGCGCCATCGTCAGCAGATGGCGATCACCTCGGTCGATAGCCGCGAGGCGCGTACGCACTTTCGTGTTATGCAACGCTTCTCGCGCCACACTCTGTTACTCTTGCAGCTCGAAACCGGACGCACTCACCAGATCAGGGTGCATCTCCAGGCCATAGGACATCCCGTCTCCGGCGATAACGTGTACGGAACCAGTTCTATGCCGCGCGGTATCACGCTGAAGCGCCAGTTCCTGCACGCGTACCAGTTGAGCTTCGTACATCCCACCTCTGGCGAGAAGGTGGAATTTGAGGCGCCTCTGCCGCCGGATCTACAGGACGTGCTTGATAATGTTGATCTCCTCTAGATAAGTGTTCAGCAAGAGCGCCAGGCAGCCAGAATGGAAGAGAAAGAGCGAAAACCAGGACAAAGAATTTGAGCGGTGACCTTTTCAATGACGCGCTGGTATTCATGACGTGTCGTCTCCTAGACGGCTTCACTTCGTTTATTGCTATCCTACCACGATTCGTGCGGTTCGCTCGTCTTGCGGGAAGTGCTTGCCCAGACTAGAGAGTAGAGCCTGGGATTCATGTAGCCTGCCTGAAGACTCCTGGAGGTACGTGAAGATGGCGTTTGAACGCCCGACTGAAAGCAGCTTCCGAACTGTACTTGAGTCGATGGGCAACCTCGCTCGCGCTCATGCGTTCCTCATGAATCCAGCTCCTGGCGAGAGACATTCGCCACTGTGTTACGTACTGCATGGGAGGCATCCCTACCAGGCTCGAGAATCGCTCAGCAAAGGTTGATCGGGACAGGTGGACCTCTCTTGCAAGAGCCGCAACGGTCCAGGGTTCCTCGGCGCGACGATGGATCAATGTCAGCACACGCCCTATGTCGGGGTCGCTCAGTGCCCCGAGCCAGCCACGCCGTCGGCCCTCGCCCTCCTCCAACCATGCTCGGATCGTCTGGAGGACGAGGATGTCTGCCAGGCGCGTCATCACGGCTACACTGCCCGGTCGGAGTGACAGAGCCTCTGTACCCAACATCGTGAGCGTCGCATCCAGCCAGACAAGCGTCCCTTCGTGCTCAGCACGCCGGAGGAGGAGAACACGTGGCAAGAGGTCCAGGAGGGGATGCGCGATTGGTCCCGCAAATCGTATCCCTCCGCAAATGAGCAACGCCTCTGCTCCATCTCCACCGTAGCACAGCAGGGCAGCATTTTGCCCGACTCGTTGGGAAGGCAGTGTCATCAGCGGAACCGCCTCTGCTTCTGGGGGATTAACAAGCTGATGCTCATCGCCGTGAGGCAGAAGGACCAGATCGCCCGCTTCAAGGGGAATTCGCTCGGCGTCGATGTGAAGAAAGCCCCGCCCCGCGACGATGAAGTGAAAGCTTGGGCCATCCTTGGCAGAGAAGGCCAGTCCCCATGGCGCTCTGAGGTCACTACGGGCGTAAAAGCTCCTCTCCAACCGCAAGTCTTGCAAGATATCAGTGAGGGGATCCATTTCGTTTCTCCTACCTGTCATGAGACGTTCCAGGCTCCAATGGACGAATTACCCTGTGAACGAAGAACTTGACTCCACTGTTAGATCACTCTTAGCTGCAAGCTGACGCATTTGTCGATATATTTTCGGACGAATTGGTAGAATACTGCGACGAATAGGCATAGACGTTCCAGCGTGTCTCAGCTATAGTATACTCGATGCAAGAACCAGGGCCACTCACCTGGTATAACGTGCCTGGTCGAGACATCAAAAAAGCTCTGTCTGTTCAAACCTATGGACCTCTTGGCGGTATCATAGGAATCCCATCAAAAACGAGAGAAAAACAGAAAGGATTCGTATCTTATGTGGGCGTTCCTCGTGACCCTGGCGTTGACGCTGTATATGACGGGTATGATCTGGAGCATGCAAGTACTTGAATATCCTCTCTTTGCATTGGTCGGACGCAAGGAATTTCCCTCCTATCATGCTGCTCACAATCGTGGCCTCCCCCTTTTTGTCATCCTTCCCTCCGTACTCGCTTTCGCTAGTGCGGTTGTGCTTTTTTGGATACGTCCAGCGGGCATCCCTCTGTGGTTGGTCATCGTGGTCGTTGCGCTTGATCTCGCGGTGCTCGTTTCCACTGCCGTATGGCAGGCCCCTTTGCACGGACGATTGGATCGCGAAGGATTCTCATCTGAGACTATCACGACGCTCGTCCGTGGCAACTGGGTTCGCACCATCTTGTGGACGGCCAATGCGCTCTTCCTCCTCGGTATGGTCGCGCTGGCTCTTCTCGCTGTAAAGTAGCGGCGAAAACGTTTTTGTTAGCAAAGGATCAAGGTACATCTATGAAAGTCTTTGTTACAGGAGCAACAGGTTTTGTCGGGAAGGCTGTCGTCAAGGCACTTCGTCAGAGAGATCATGAGGTTGTCGGGCTTGTGCGGGACCTGAACAAAGGCCAGACGCTTGAACACCTCGGAGTGACGCTTGCCGTCGGTGACATGCTCAAGCCCGATTCCTATGAAGGCATCGTGGCGACCGTCGACGCGGTAATCCATACGGCTCAGTATGGCATACAAGGCCGCTTCACACGCAAGAAATTCGAGCAGATTGAGCAGGGGGATGTGCTCATGACTCGGACCCTCGCGCGAGCCTGTCTGGCACACGACAAGAAATTGCTCTACACGAGCGGCGTTTTTAACTATGGCGATCATAGGGACGAGTGGATTACCGAGCAGACTCTCCTGCATCCTTCTCCGTTAGGTGAAGCACATACGAAGGTGGTGGAAGAGCTTCTTCTCCTCTTTCGAGAACAACACCTTCATGTCATTATCCTTTCTCCTGGCTTTGTCTATGGGCCTGGTGGGCTGTTCAAGCAGTCCTTCTACGATACGTTTCAGAAGGGGCAACTGCGTATCTTTGGCAAAGGCCAGAATTACTGGAGTATCATTCACATCGATGACCTGGCTGCTGCCTACGCTTTGGCTGTCGAGAGCGATGCCTACGGGGAAACCTACAACATCGTGGATGATCAGCCGCTGAGGCTTTGTGACCTCGTCAATACATTCACTGATGCCATGGGAAAGAAGCGAGTCGGTTCAATGGCACCCTGGCTCCTCAAGTTAATCATCGGTGGGCCACTTGTCGAGTCGCTGGTCACCTCGTTTCGCATCAGCAACGAGAAGGCAAAGCATGAACTAGGCTGGCAACCGCAATACAGCACATTCAAAGATGGGCTTCCAGAAGTGCTCAAAGCATTAGGGCCTGAGCAAGAAGCTTCCTCTGGAGAAAGGTGAGCGGTTCATAGGCATGAACTATGCAATGGTTGTTACATCTACCTGTCCTTCATACAGAGTCCAGGCATCGCCCCAGGATTCAGCTCAAGTCAGCCCATTTGGGCTATGACTTATGTCTCATATTGCCTAAATCCCCAACTTTATGTACAATATCCCCGCTGCACGCATGTAACTTTAGTTACCGCGCACTTATACTTTGAACCCACCCTACTCCAACGTAACTAAACACGTGGAAAAGTAGTTGATGAGAGGTCACAGCGGACCATAGGCGCTAATCTTCATTTCAGCAAATTCTTTGCCTGGGCCCGCGAGGAGAGGAGATCGTATCTATGCCACAATGGGAAATATCTGATCATGTTTCAACACGCAGCGTCTTACGACATCGCCCGATCAGAACCACTACCGGTTCTTCAGGAAGAGGCTCTGTTGTAACATCCGCTGCAAGTCCTACCGTTCAGCGGGCTTCACGTCCTCGCACTGCCGACGTCACCGGTGACGCCTGGCAGCGAGGCGATATGCTTGCGGATGAGGAACGGGAGACGTACCCGCCAGTTCGTATGCAGCCTGTTAGCAGGCGAACGGCGGTCGTGACCACCCAGAGAAGTCCTCAACGTCCGGGGACGGGTCCGATTACCAGGAAGGTCGTCGTCCCACGCCGCCACGCGCATCCGCTGCTCTATCTCGGCATCGGGATGTTAGGCATGCTGGTGCTATGGACGCTACTGAGTGCGGCACTGGGCTGGTTCAACACCGCGCTTGACGACATACGCTATGGACGGCCTCGCAGCTTCCAGACCGATGCATGGGTAGGCCATAACGAACAGAGCGGTGTGCCGAGTCACTTTATCGCACTTAATCTCAACGGTCATATCGAAATTATCGAGATCTCAGGTGGTGATGCGGCACACACGCATGTCTATGTCGGTCCGCAACTGTACGGCAAGGGCAACGATCTGGTGCCCGTAACATTGCAATTCGTCGATGTGAATGGCGATGGGAAGCCGGACATGGTCGTGGACTTCCAGGGTTCACGAACCGTCTTTATCAACGATCAGGGGGCCTTCCGCCCGATCCAGCCTGGTGAACGCCAGCAGGTGGAGCAGTTCTTACAGAATATGAAACATTAGCGTTTCATGAGCCTGGAGTTCAGGAACTCGATGATGAGTCTGTAGACCTCTACACGTTCAGCCCCATAGTTATCACGCGGTCAGACCGCTCAAGCCTGTGCGAGGAACCGCCGCCGTCGTCAGTCGGTACAGCTCCTCGGCACACGCGGATTGACGGTCTGATCTTTATGCTTCACGATAGAAAGGGATGCATCGAAGAGGAAATGTTACTCGTGTCGACCGGTCTTTGTGTCCCTGGATGTGCCGCCTCCCTGTGCGGCCTGCGAAAGGACGGCCCCCACGGAGAAACCGACACGCTTCCTGGCCGGAATCGTAATCTGGTCGCCGCCGCGAATAGACTTCACGCGCCTGGGGGCCACTTCACGCAGGTTCCAGGTGCCAAAGCCCATCAAGCGAACTTCATGCCCCTGGGCGATGCCCTCACGAACCACCTCGGTAAATGCATCGATCACCTTACTGGTCTCCTTCAGGTTCAGGCCGGACCTTGCGGCGATCTGATGGATCAGCTCATCTTTCCCGACGACGACTTGTCTCTTTACTGGCGCACTTGTTTTCATGCGTTTACTCTCTCCTCATCAACAGAATGCGAAGGAAAATATAGCCTCCACATATGACGACAATGCGCATTACCTCTTTGTACATCATCGCCCTACTTGTTTTGAGCGACTATTCACCTGCTGTGCGCATTGGGATGATCATACCATCCACTTTCACTATACAGAGACCCACCAAATAGCATCACTGTACACGCATCCTGTGTGAGTGCGCCTCTCGTTACCGTACTTCCATAAAAGATGGCTGCACAATGACGGCATTGATGACGATGGCGCCGAAGAGTTCTTTCAGCATGGAGCCCATACTTTTGCTGATGGCAAGCTGCATATACTCCTTTGTGCATGGAAGGAGTTTGAAGGACCTGTAAGAACACTGCACCTGGATGTGGATAGAGCAATTGCGCTGGCCCAGCATTGAAGCGGGAGAAAATTGGATTGTCACGTCGTCTATGATTGCCTCATCAAAAAGGTCGAGGATAACCTGGCTGGCAGCCTCCTCGGCCACAAGCTCGGTGTTCTCTACCTCCTCCGGCAGCACCTCAAAAATCCGGCCCCGGCTCTGTGCGTGAATGTGAAGAAGACACATTCGCTGTTCCCTTTCTACATAGGAATACTATGCTCTTGAACGTGTGTAGATGAGTAGTGGCACAGTAGTGCATAGGGGGGATCTGCCTATACCACTTAATTTCTATTGATTCATGGGTATCATTTTGAGTATACTTACAGCGGCTCCATTTCTCTGGATTTTGGTAACTTGAAATCCACTGAAAAGTCTACTCTAAGGGAATAGAGAGACATAATATTGCCTGATAGAGGTATACCGTGAAAAGTACAGGCACAGGCACATTTGCTGCCATGGTGCGCGAACGACTGCGCTCCGTTGGCTATTTTCAGAAAGATCTGGCGAGTGCGATCGGCCTGCATCCAAAGGTGCTGAGTCGCAAGCTGGGGAACAATGAGGATGCGCATCTGACCGTTCAGGAGGTGCGACATATCATTAAGAAGTTGGCGGAGTGGCAGGCGATCACCTCACGCGAAGAAGCGCTGCAACTGCTCGAACTGGCGCGGGTGGAGCCGCGTAACTTGAGCGCGCAGGACTGGCAGACGTCGCCGCTAGACCAGTTGGCGGAGCGCGGTGAGCTCCCCGACGCTTCGACAGGTGTGACCCGTCAACATAATTTACCCTTGTCCCTCACGTGCTTGATCGGGCGCGAAGAGGCTGTAGAGCAACTGCGCCACATACTGACACGTGACGAGGTGCGCCTGTTGACGCTGATTGGGCCGGGTGGCAGTGGCAAGACGCGACTGGCGTTGGAGGTCGCGTGTGAGCTAGTCAGCGCTTTTGCTCAGGGAGTATGGTTCGTATCCCTGGCTGCGGTACGCGATGCAGCGCTGGTGCCGCAGAGTATCATGCAGGCTTTGAATATCAAGCCTCCTCCCGCTCTGCCCGCCCTTCAGAGCCTGAGCACGTATCTACAAGATAAACAACTACTGCTCCTTCTCGATAACTTCGAGCACCTACCGGATGCCGCCGAAGTTGTAGGGGAACTGCTGGCGACGGTGCCGGGTGTGAAACTGCTGGTCACGAGCCGGTCTGTGCTGCACGTCTATGGTGAGCGTGAATTCGCCGTGCCGCCCCTGGACGTTCCAGACGTCAGATCCGTGCCATTGGAGCAGCTCGCCCACTACAGCGCACTCCAACTCTTTGTCGACCGCGCGCGGGCGGCGATACCAGATTTTGCCCTGACCTCCGAAAACGCGGTTACTATTGCTCAAATCTGTGCCAGGGTCGATGGCCTGCCACTGGCGCTGGAACTGGCGGCAGCCCGCATTAAGGTGCTTTTGCCGGAGCAACTCCTCACCCAGCTCTCGGCGGCGCGCCTTCCCTTGCTGACCGGCGGTGCCAGGAACATACCGAGTAGACAGCAGACGCTGCGCAACACCATCACATGGAGTTACGACCTGCTCTCCCTTGAAGAGCAGGCATGGTTTGCGCGCCTGGGAATATTCGGCGGTGGCTGGTCGCTCTCGGCGGCGGAGGCGATGATGCAGGCGGGAACAACCATGGAGCAGGAACATCCATCCATCTCGATATCCGTCCTGGACCGGCTCGAGCATATGGTGGACAATAGTCTACTGGTGCGGCAGCCAGCGACGGGGGGTCAGATGCGTTTTACCCTGTTGGAGACGCTGCGCGAGTACGCCCTGGAACGACTACGCGCGCGTGAGGAGATCGAGCGCTGGCGGGACTGGCACACCTGCTATTATCTCAACCTGGCAGAGCGCGCCGAGGTAGGCCTGAGGGGCGCGCAACAGCTTACGTGGCAGACCCGGTTACTGGCAGAGCAGGATAATATCCGCGCGGCCTTGCGCTGGTCGTTGCAACAGGCCGGGGCAGGCGCCATGATTAGTAACGCGGCAGGACTCGTGGACAGCGCAATTCCCGCCATTAATGGAACCGGAGCCAGTAGCGAACGCTGGCGGTCAGGAGCTACGTCTGCTGAACTGCCTGCTGCCGAAGTCGCCCTGCGCCTGGTTGCGGCCCTGCGTGCATACTGGGAATGGCAGGGCTATCTTTTCGAGGGGCGTGGTTGGGTCGATGCAGCCCTAGAGCTTGAGACGGGGACGAACGAGAGAACGCTTACCGCACGGGCCAGAGTATTGAGCGAGGCAGCGCGCCTGGTGTGCCTGCAAAACGAGCAGCACAAGGCGGTAGAGCTGGCCGAGGCTAGCATCACCCTGTGGAGGCAACTCGATAATCCTAAAGGGTTGGCGTTGGCGCTGTTCTATCGGGGCTGGTCAGCCCATGCCCTGGGCGAGCACACGCTGTCAAAACGCGTGTATGAACAGGCCATGCAGTTGCTCTCGCCCACTGAAGATGCCTGGTTGCGCGCCCAGTTGCTTTTCTACATGGGTGCAGTGGCAGGGTTTGCCTTTGAATTTGAGCAGATGCGCGCCTTCTACGCCCAGAGTAGAGAGCTATTCGAGCAGCTCGGCGACAGGAGCGCGGTCGCCGATGTGCTGAAGGACGAGGGCGGCATGGCGATCATCGAGGGAAATTATGCCAAAGCGATCGTCAATCTGGTGAAGAGCATCGAGATCAGCCACGAACTGGGGTATCGGCATTTTATCGCGACGGGGACGTGCCTGTTGTGTTTCGCGGTGGGCATGCAGGGGGAGCCTGACCCGCGTACGGCCAGCATACGGGCCGCAAAGGTGTGGGGTATCAATAATCAATTGAAGGCTACTATGGGTTCAGGCTCATGGATAGAGAAACTCCCCATCGCGCAAGAGATCATGCAGCAGGTCCGCGCCCGCATCGACGAAGTGGACTGGGAAAATGCCTGGCGCGAGGGCCGAGAACTGCCCGAAGAGCAGGCCATCGCGTTCTGCCTGACGCTAAGCGGTGAGCCTGCCAATGTTGCCGGGAAGTAGTGCTGCCGGGCCAGCCACGCAGACTCCGAGTTGCGCAACGTGTAGAGCGTGAGTTCATACTGCATCACCTGCAGTTCCGGCGCCTCTTCAACGTGGGCCCAGAATGCCTTTATGCTCTCGGCAATCACCTCGCGTAGATCTCCACCAGTAGCAATCCCCTTCTGCTATTACTTTTACCTGTTATGAGCCCCGAAGTCTATTCTAGTGACGGCCTTGCTGCTATAATTGGATTACTAAATTGCCCCAGCGAAAAAGAGGAAGGCAGGGAGGAAAGGTCGTAGCTTTTATGGATATGCTGAATGAATCATTGTTTCTAACGAGCACACCGAGAGAGCTAGGTGCAGGCTTTCATAACATCGGAAGTGGCGTGCTGAGGGGTTCTAACAAGGCCATGATCGATAAGCTAGAGGCGCACTACGGGGAGCGCTGTGGTCATGTCCCACTCGACGCCCGGCGCATACGCGTCTTAGTCGATACTCCCACGCCGGACATCGATGCGCAGGTCGCCTACCTCAGCCAGCTCTTCGGGAAAGACTTGAAGGCCATCACGTTCGAAGACCTGAAGGCGGAGCAGGAGGCCCTGTCGGTCGAGCATGTGCTGGTGGTGCCATATATCAATGTACCCGAGGCGGAGCAGCGCATACGCGGGGCCGTGGACGGAACTTCGTGGGGTATGCCCGGTAGTATGGTCCACCTGTTGAAGAATAAAGCCGATTTTTATCGTTTTGCAGATGAGCTAGAACTTGATGGCGTGGGCACGCCGGACTATAAAATTTCAAACATTTATGATATCATTACCGATGCCGTCGCCTTTCTCGCTGACATAGAGGATATCTATAAAAAAGCTGGCATGGCCCAGAAATATCCACCAGGCATCGTGTTCAGGACGGCTGAATCCGATGGAAACTATGGAAGCTGCCTGGTGTACGAGCGGGGAGGCGCGATCATTGTGCTGCCGGATGGGGATGCCGACGATACCCAGTCCTATACCAACTGGCGCGACGCGATCGTTGCTTCACAGAAAAGCCTGCTGGCGACGATGAACGTGCAAAAGGAGCAGCGTGTCGTCATCAGCCGCTACATCGACATCGCGGACTCGCCCGGAATGTCGGTTGTCATACTCGATGGGCGAGTCGAATCGCTGCGCTGGAATGGTCAGTTGCAGGGGCAGGATAGTAAAGCATGCGTCGGTACAAGTTCATACATTCCCAGGACCTCCTACCTGCGCCAGATTCAGCAGCAGTACGAGGACCGGACGACTATCTTCTTCGAAACACTTTTACGGCAGGCAGCAAGGAAATGTAGCATTGATTTTGCAACTATACGTGGTATTGCGAATATAGACATCATCATTGCCGGCCCGCACGAGAAAGAACTGCAGAAGAGAAGGAAGCAGAGGCCCGTCCACTACCTCGCCGAGTGCAATCCACGCTGGACAAACTACACTGACGCGATCATGACCATTATCGGCGTCGATAGAAAAGAGCCAACTGTGAATAACATGCGAACGGTGATTCGCGACAGCATCTTTACCATTGATAAATCTTACCTCCCGGCAAACGTTGACCCGCGCACCGTGAGAGAATATATCTATAAGATAGATGATATTCTGAAGCAAGATGGGACGAGGATCATCTGTCGCATGGCAAAAAATCCCATGGGACTCATCTTCGCCGGTAATGTGAAAAGGGCGCAGGAGGAATTTAACAGCGTCGTAGCCATGCTAGCCGACCGGTAGCTAGCAGGCAGGGTGTGGCGCCCCGTCTTCCGGCAATATGTGAAAGTGGGCGGTATTTGATCTTAAACAATCAAACATCGCCCGACATCTGGTGGTAGAGACATCTCTACCGGTGAGCGTTGACTCCTGGCAAGAGTTGCAAGAGCAGTTGCCGGCTCTTGATGGTCTGATCGAGCACATATTTCACTTCATCGATACCGAAGCCACCACTGCCCTTGACCTCAGCCCCCCCCGTCTCCTTCAGACGCAGCTTAACATT
>WNFX01001369.1_pt1 | contig 25138 bp, 20 predicted proteins | sample 5400111 | NCBI WGS metagenome assembly WNFX01 (sample SAMN13153363, study PRJNA577476) | soil metagenome | isolation source: 40 cm soil or saprolite under grassland replicate 1 | place: USA:California | collected 2016-06-15
CCCGGTCAGAACGACCTTGGCGCCGGCGCGAGCGAATTCGATCGCCGTCGCTTTGCCGATGCCGGAAGTGCCTCCGGTCACGAGTGCAACTTTTCCATTTAGTTTTCCGTTGTTCATTTTGTTGTTTTTCATTTTCTGATTTTTGTTATCCGCATAACGCGAAAGCGGGGTGATGGTCGATCTCCGGGAAGCGGTGCGGCACTAACAAGTCGTCGTGTCGCGCCTGCCGCGCCGTAGCTTTGCGAAGGCGGGTGTCGGCCGGCCGGAGATTGAGCTTCTCGATGTGCGCTTCGACCAAATCAGGAAGAAGCAAATGTGGGAACAATGAGAGTTCCCAGGCCCTCGTTTCTTCCTCATCGAGGACGAGATGGACGATTTCGCGCAGGTCGGGATAAGCCTGTTCGTAGTCTTGTTGTAACTGCAGTTTCAGTTGCGCGATGGCGACCGAGACCGTCTGGAGGAAAACTGCTGCTGCTTCTGATTGCTGGTCAGTTTTCATGGAGTTGAGTTTTTCTGGTTTCTGTCGATTTATATTTGACTAGTCGTCTATAAATATGGCAAAAAAAAGAGTTACGAAGCGACTGCATGGGCACCCTTCACGCCCAAAACATCCCTTGCGACTTGTTTAAAGTCGCGAAGCAACTCGAGGTCATTCTGAATCCGGGCCTGGGCAAGCGTGCCGTGATAGCAGGCAAAGAGCGCCCTCGCCTTCGCTTCGGGATCCGGCGCCACAATCAACCCTTGCGCATGCGCGTCCCGAATAGCGGACTCGAAATACTTTATTTTCCGATCCCAGATGCGGTCAACGGTGTCGCGCACGCTCTGGTCCTGTGTGCTCACTTCGCTCCCGATGCTCAACAGAGGGCATCCGAGGATGGAGCCGCACTCTTCTTGCAGTTCGGCCAGACGGTCGTGCACATAATCGAAGTAGCGATCAAACCGTTCGAGAGGCGGAGTTGTTGGAGAAAAAAGAGCATCCATGTTCGCCTTGTTTTTGTTCCATTCTGCCTCCAATGCAGCGACAGTGAGTTCTGACTTCGACTTGAAGAAATAATAAAAGCTTCCCTTTTTTGCACCGGCCCGCTCGCAGATTGCGTCTACCGAAGTGGTGCCGTAGCTGTTTTCCCACATCAAATCCAACGCCGCGTCAGTCAGGCGTTCCTTCATGTCGCTCACTCTTGGCATATCGACCATTTAGCCTCAGTAGACCGACTAGTCAACTACTTTGTTCAAATTTTTTGGGCGGCAAGTGTCACCGCGCGAAAAATTCGTTTCACTTGGTTGGCGTTTCTTGGCACTGATGCCGCAACCGGCGCACGCTAAATAAAAAACGGACATACTGGCAACCACATTTCATCGAGCTGAATTCTCTGGCGGATAATTCTTGGCGACTTCTTCAAGAAACGCTTGAGTCGATCAAGTGCGCCGGCCTCATCACTCCTCGTCACGCGAGATCGAGCGGAAATTTTTGATCAAGCGACTGCCGGTCAAAATTCTGCGCTCGCGCCATTTTCCGATCGCGCAAGGGTATCTCGCAAACGAGCCGCGCGGTCGTCATGTTCGCCTGCGGAAAAAAGGCAAAGCGGCTTCGCTCACATTCAAGATAGACCGCGGTACTTCGCGCGAAGAACGCGAGATTCGATTGAGTCCGCAACAATTCGCGATGTTGTGGCCGGCGACGCGCGGTCGTCGATTGCGCAAAACCCGTTACGAAGTTCCGTGGAAAAATCTCAAGATCGAAGTCGACATCTATCACGGTCGCAACCATGGTTTGGTGGTGGCGGAGGTGGAATTTCCGAACCACGCGAGCTGCCGCCGATTTAAACCGCCGCGTTGGTTTGGGCGCGAAATCACCGGTGAAAAGCGATACAGCAACGTGAGGTTGGCCCGAGAATAGGATGAGCTACGAACTAAAACACGGTCAGACGCTCGGCGATAATCTCCGCCGGATTTGCCGCAAACAAATCGAAGGCGCGATTGCGATCACGACCGGCGAGAAGAAGCCCAGCGATACGCCGGTCCACGAAATGCGCAAACACTTGAAGAAAGCGCGTGCGGCTCTGCGCCTGGTCCGCAAGGAGATCGGCCATGGTCTGTTCCGGGAACAGGATCGTTGTCTGCGCGATGTGGGACGACTGACATCAGAGATCCGCGATGCGGAGGTGCGTTTGCAAACCGTGCGACAACTTCAAGGAATTACCCAACGCCGGCGGCGCGGTTCTTACGCAAACCTCGAAGGCATGCTCATGCTCGAGTTGGAGAATTTCATGGCTGCGTTTGCGGAATGGCAAACTCAAGCGCTCCCAATGCTGGAGCGAGCGCATGCCAACATCGATTGCTGGCCGCTCGATCAATTCAATTGCAAGCAACTTCGCTGCGCGGTGCAAAGGACCTACAAAGGCGCGAGAAAAGCTCTCGCAGCAGCGGAAGCGACACCCAGCGTCGAAAATTTTCATCAGTTCCGCACCAGAGCAAAAAGACTCTGGTACGAGCTGCGCATCTTGCGACCGATCAATCCGGTTGTGCTCAAAAATCTCACCGACGATCTGCGAGCGTTAGGCAATTTGCTCGGGCGCGCGCATGATTTGAGTTTTCTGGGCGATCGACTTCGCGGCGGGGACCAAAAATCGGAATGGGAACGCGAAGGGCACAAGCTCCTCGCCGTAATCGAAGTAAGCCAAGGCGACTTGCAGCGGGGCGCCGCGGAGCTGGCCGAGCATTTTTTTGCCGAGCGTCCACGCGATTTCGGCGCCCGGGTCGCGAGCTGGCTAAAGGATTGGGAGAACGAAACCGCTCCATCCCTCGTCGAAGAGCTTGTTACTTAGTCTTCCGAGAAAACTTGGGCGGGAACAGCCAAAGCAAACGGCCATTTCGCCATGAGCGATCCAGTTCCACCAAGGCGACACCGGCTTTGGAGAGTTTGAGCGAAGCGCCGGTCAATTGCGAGATGGTGTGACTAAAATCGGGTTCGTGACCGACAATCATCAAGCTTTCCGCCGGATATTTTTTCAGCAGACGCTCCAGTTCCTGCCGGTCAAAGCCGGGCTCAAGCAGTTTTTCTTCGCGGCATTTTACTTTCAGATGTTCCGCCGCAATTTCTGCGGTTTGTGACGCGCGCGGCAACGGGCTGGTAACGATCAGGTCCGGCCGCGCTTTGACACGTTTCAAAAACGCCGCCACTTCATGCATTTCCTTTTTTCCACGCTTCGTCAGCGGCCGTTCATCATCAGATTTTTTCCAGTCCGGCCAATCGGCCTCGCCGTGTCTGAGAAAATAAAGGTGCATGTCGATCCTAACTCTTAGTCTTGGTCAGAGCACGCGCCACCTCGGCCGGCGCGTGCGCGGATCGGTCTGCCAGAGGCGGACGCCACCGAGATACGCGTTGCGATTATGTCCTTGTTCAGCGCTTTCCGGTAGCTGGCTCAGCTTCTTCGTGTTACCGCCACCGAGCACGACGTAATCAGCGATGAATGATTTCTTGAGCTGAGCTACCGCGCCCATTACTAGGCGCTCCCATTCTTTTTCGCCCAGTTCGGCGATTCCGGCCTTGCCCAAAAAATCTTCGATAATTCGATCGTCGCAATACGGCAGATGGCCTAGCTCGAGTGGCAGAACCATGTCACGCAAGACGAGGGTTGAGCCAAGTCCGGTACCCAAACCGAGGAATAGCATGCGCCCGCCGCGGTAACTGCCCAGCGCTTGCATCGCGGCGTCGTTCACGACTCGGACCGGTTTGCCCAGTGCTTTCTCGAAGTTGAATCGGACCCATCCCTTACCGAGATGCTTGGGTTCATCGAGAATTCGACCGTCGCGAACCGGTGATGGAAACCCGATTGAGATCGCGTCGTACTTCCAATCTTCCAGTTCTTCCTTCACCTGCGCGACCATCTCACGCGGCATCATCTTCGGTCCCGATTTAAATTTTCGTTTCTTCGTGCGCGAAATCATCAGCTTCACGTGCGTGCCTCCGACATCGATGACCAGGATCCGTTTCCTCATGACTGCTTTGGTGGTGGTGGCGGCGCAACCGTGATTGGAATCAATTTATCCGCTGGGGGAGATTTCTTGCGACCAAGTTTCTTTGCCCGCTCCCGGGTCACTTCGCGGAAATGCCATTGTGCTTGCGAGCGAGGCTCCGGGCCTTCCGGTTTCAAACGCCGGTAGCTCCCGTCCGGCTGCAGCTCGCGCGATTTGACACGGTCGTTTAGAAATCGGGGAAGCACCTCATTGACAATATGATTGCGCAACGGCGGAGTCTCGATTGGAAATGCGACTTCGACCCGGCGGAGAAAGTTTCGCGGCATCCAATCGGCGCTGGAGAGAAAAACTTCGGGCTGTCCGCCGTTTTCAAAATAGTAGATCCGGCTGTGCTCGAGAAACCGGCCGACAATGCTGATGACGCGAATGTAATCGCTCAGACCGGGAACCTTCGGCCGCAAACAACAGATGCCGCGCACGATCAAATCGACTGTCACCTCTGCGGATGAAGCTTCATAGAGTGTCTCGATGACCTCTTGATCGACCAACGAATTAAGTTTGGCGACGATTCGGGCCGGTCTCCCCGCGCGCGCGTGATCGCGCTCGCGTTCGATCAGGCCGATGAGGCGTTTCTTCATATCGAACGGCGCCACCATCAGTTTTTTCAAGCCCGGATAACCTGCGAGCCCGGTCAGGGTGTTGAAAACGATTGCCACTTCTTCAGTTAGCTGCGCATTGCTGGTCAACAAACCGAAGTCAGTGTAGGTGCGGGCGGTACGTTGATGGTAATTGCCTGTCGCCAGGTGCACGTAACGCCGGAGCTGGTCAGTGTCACGCCGAACGATCAGCAATGCTTTGCAATGCGTCTTTAATCCAACGACGCCGTAAATGACGTGGGCGCCTGCTTCCTCGAGCCGCCGCGCCCATTGAATATTGGCCGCTTCATCGAAACGCGCGCGCAGTTCCACAATTGCCGTGACTTGTTTGCCGGCATTTGCCGCTTCGATCAACGCTTCGACGATCGGCGAATCACCGCTGGTGCGATAAAGCGTGATCTTGATTGCAAGCACTTGCGGATCGCGCGCAGCTTCTTCGACAAGATCGACAATCGGTTCAAAGCCGTCGTAGGGATGATGGAGGAGCACATCCTGACGGCGCATCACTTCTAACATGTCGGCGTGTGGCGGTAACGCAGGATCGCGTCCCGGTTGAAAGGGGCGGTCTTTCAATTGCGCGAAGGCATCGTTTGTCAGAAGCGGAGTCAAATGCGTCATCGAGAGCGGACCGTCGAGTTTGTAGACGTCGGCTTCGGTCAGATCAAAAAACTCGAGGAGCAGTTCAATAAAATCTTTGGGGCAATCGGCTTCCACTTCCAAACGAACGGCGTCGCCGCGACTGGAACGCCGCAGCTCCTGCTCAATTGTGCGAAGAAGGTTTTCCGCTTCTTCGTCATCGATGTAGAGATCGCTGTTGCGGGTCACGCGAAAGGCATGGACCGCGTCGAGAATTAAACCGGGAAATAATTCGGCGATGTGCTGCCTGATCAGCGAAGCGAGATAAATGTACTCCCACGGTTCATCGTCCCCTTTGCCGCGGGGCATTAAAATCAGCCGCGGAACCACCCGCGGTACTTGAACGATCGCGAGCAAGGGTTCACCACGGCGCTGGGCCTTCGCCCGCACGAGCAAATTATGGCTCTTGTTTAGTAGATCCGGAAACGGATGACTCGCGTCCACCGCCAGCGGCGTCAGCATCGGAAGAACTTCCTCCTGAAAATATTTTCGCGCCCAGGCCGCGCGTTTCGCGTTCAACTCCGAAACATTGCGAACCCGAATCCCGTTTTTTGCCAGCTGGGGAATCAATTCCTTGTTCCAAAGTTCGTACTCGGTCGCGACCAGCTCGTGGGCGAGCCGTTGAATTTGATTAAACGTCTCGGTCGGACTCAAGCCGTCCGCTGCGACATCGCTCGTCTCGCTCTCGATTTGTTGTTTGATGCCGGCAACACGGATTTCGAAAAATTCGTCGAGATTCGAACTGAAGATGTAAAGAAATTTCACCCGCTCGATCAGCGGCTGGGTCGGGTCCTGCGCTTCCTCCAGGACGCGACGATTGAACTCGAGCCAGCTCAGCTCGCGGTTAATGAAATTCTTCGGATCGCCAAAGCGCTCGTGCGCGGATTGTTGGCCGGTCATCGGCACAATCGTCGGGCTCTCCTCCGTCTCGGGCTTCGATTGCGCCTGCGCCATACTCTTTAAGATGGGCAATCAGGCGCGCATGGCAAAGCGGGTCTTACTCGCCGCCGGACCGCATATTCCGAGAAGCGGCCACTGCAAAGTCAAAGTCCCTGCGCGACGCGTTCGAACAAATAGCCGATCAGCGCAGTGGCGGGGAGCGTGAATATCCAGGCCCAGATGATTCGTTCGACTACGGTCCAACGCATGCCGCTGAATCGTTTCACCGCGCCAACGCCGATGATCGAAGTCGAAATGACGTGCGTGGTGGAAAGCGGAATGCCATAAAGGCTGGCCGCTTGAATGATCAATGCCGCGCTTGTTTCGGCGGCAAAACCGTTGACCGGTTGCAACTTCACCACGCGATGACCGAGCGTTCGAATGATTCGCCAACCGCCGGCCGCCGTGCCGACCGCCATCGTCAACGCGCATAGAATTTTCACCCACAACGGGAGAACAAATGTTGGCGTGTGCAAAAACTGAAGCCACGCCGGCAGATGATCGAACCGGCCGGCCTGCGTTCCGGTGAAAAGGGCAAGCGTAATGATGCCCATTGTTTTCTGGGCGTCGTTGGTGCCGTGACTGTGCGCCATCCAGGCCGCGCTCAAGATTTGGGCTTTTCCAAAAAATTGATGGATGAAATGCGGCGTGAGCTTGTGCAGGATCACGAACAACAAAAACATCACCAGGCCGCCGAGAAGGAATCCAGCGATCGGCGATGTGATCATCGGCACGACAACTTTCGGCCAGACGCCGGCGTTCCATTTAATGACGCCCCAATTTCCTTTGGCGGTGGCCAGCGCCGCGCCGCATAGACCGCCGATGAGCGCGTGACTCGAGCTGGACGGCAACCCGAACAACCACGTCGTCATGTTCCAGATAAATGCGGCAAGGACAGCGCTGAGCACTGTGCTCATCGTCACCACTTGAGTATCAACCAGGCCTTTGCCGACGGTCGAAGCGACCGCGCCGCCGAGTAACGCGCCGGTTAAATTAAAGAATGCCGCCATCCCGATCGCCTGTCGCGGAGTGAGCACTTTGGTCGAGACAACGGTGGCGATGGCGTTGGCCGCATCGTGAAAGCCGTTGCTGTATTCAAAGATGATCGCCGCGAGAACGACGATGAGAAAGAGCAACATGTCGATCTTGGCCCGCGTTCGCGGCGGTTAGGTGTTCTTCAAAACAACCTGGAGAATCACGTTGCCGGCATCGCGGCAACGATCGATCACTTTTTCGAGCAGGTCGTAAAGATCGCGCAAAAAGATGACGTGCTTGGCGTCGTAATTGCCTTGGTAAAGATCGCGCAACAGCTCGAGCTCGAGGTTGTCGGCTTCGCCCTCGATGTTTTGCAATTTCGCGTTCATCTCGCGCGCGGTGCGAACGTTCATTCCCTTGCGCAATTGTTTCACCATCGCGAGCACAGCCTCGGCGGCTTGATCGAGAAGTTGAACCTGCTTGGCAAAACTTGGCGTCGGCAAATCCTGCGGACAAATCAGCATGCGCTCGCCAATTTTCTCAACCGTCTTTGGAATTTTGTAGAGCGAAGCGGCGAGCGCTTGTATGTCTTCGCGTTCCAGCGGCGTGATGAATGTCTTGGTTAACTCTTCCGTCAGCTCCTGGGTGATTCGTTTATCTTCGCGCCGGCTCTCAGCGAACGCCGCCAGGTCCCGCACCGAGTCCTTCTTGTCGATCTTCGCCAGCAGATCGACCAAGTGATGCACGCTGGTATCGGCCTGCTGCGCGCTTGCTTCGAGCAGGTCATAGAATTTTTGGTCGTGCCCGAGAAAGCGGCCAATTGAAATCATAGCGTTCCTTTCGTCTACAGCATTGCCTCGCTCCTGATCAACATCGCAATGATGAAACACGATCAGCGCGAGCCAACACCAAGGCAATCAAGATCGGCGATCCGGTACGCTTGGCAAAGCAGGACCTAAAGTCGTATCCGCGGCGAGACAAATCGAGCGATTCGCGCGCATTTGCTAATCAAAACCGCGCACAACAAGGCTCGACTATTCGCGACAGTTTACTTAAAAAACACACAAATCCTCATGCGGAACTCGGTTTCACGCGCAGGTATATGCCTGACGGCGTTACTCTTGTGCAACGTCCAGCCGGCTCGCGGCCAGAGCACCTCCCGCTCGAGCCCGACCAAGTCGACGACGACAACATTCATTCGCTCACGCTCGGTCTGAACTACTTACATTCATGGCGACGCGATCAAACTGATGGCGGATTATGTTCATACCTGGTCGCGGTTCCGTGAGGCCCATCCGCAATTTGGCGATGACAATTTCGATGAAGTCATTCTGCGCTTGCACCTAATGTTTTGATCGAAGTCCGTTGTCGATCTGACGCGGGAGCGCGCAGCACTAGGTGAAGAATTATTCGGCCGGAACGACCGGCTGGTGCCGAATATCTTCCGCGGCGGCAGCGTAGACCGCATCCTCCGCGATGTTGGTCGCGTGATCGCCGACCCGCTCAAGGCAACGGGAGATAAAAATCAGATTGAGATAACCGCGTAGCTGCTTCGGGTCTTGCGCCATCCGCTCGGTCAGTTTGCGGTTCGCCATTTTGTTCATGTAATCGAGATCTTTATCGCGAGCGACAACCGCGCGGCCAAGATCGACATCCTCGCGCGCAAACGCGTCGATACCGTCTTTAAACATGGCCATGGCGTGCGTCTGGATCGGAACCATTATCTCGATTTCGGGAAGAGGCGGATGTTTGTTTAGCTTGCGCGCGCGCCGTGCGATGTTGGTGGCCTGATCGGCCACGCGCTCGATGTTGGGCGAAAGCTTCATCGCCGCAATGACACGCCGCAGGTCGGACGCGACCGGTTGGAATCGCAGCAGCACGTCCACGCCGTCCTTGTCGATTTGCTTTTCCAATTGATCGATCTCCTCGTCATCGGCGATGGCGGTCGCGCATAGATTATCGTCTCGTTTAAGCAACCCTTTGATCGCGCGATCAAGACTGCGCTCAGCCAGTCCGGCCATCATCAGCACGTTGCTGCGCAGTGAGGCAAGGGCTTCGTCGAATGTCCCCAGAATATGTTTTGGCGGAGTCATATCGATCCAACCATCAACCGAATCGTCCGGTAATATAATCTTCTGTTCTGCGCTCGGTCGGATTCGAGAAAATTTTTGTGGTCGACCCAAACTCGATCAATTGGCCGAGGTAAAGAAAGGCGGTGTAATCGGAGCAACGCCCGGCCTGTTGCATGTTATGGGTCACGATCACCACGGTGTAGTTTGCGCTTAATTCGTGGATCAATTCTTCAATCTTCGCGGTCGCAATCGGATCGAGAGCGGAGGCCGGCTCGTCCATGAGAAGAACTTCCGGCTCGACCGCGATCGCCCGCGCGATGCAGAGACGTTGCTGTTGTCCGCCGGAGAGACTAACGCCGGGTTTGTGCAGATCATTTTTCACTTCATCCCAAAGCGCGGCCATCCGCAGCGATTGCTCGAGTCGTTCGCGCAGGAACGCGCGGTCGCGCACGCCGTTAAGTTTTAAACCGACCAGAACGTTGTCCGCGATCGACATGGTCGGAAACGGATTCGATTTTTGGAAGACCATTCCTATCCGACGGCGAATCACAACCGGATCGACATCCGGCGCATAAATATCTTCGCCGCCAAAAAGCACTTTACCTTCGACGCGCGTGTTCGGGACCAATTCGTGCATTCGGTTGAGCGAGCGCAGAAGTGTCGACTTGCCGCAGCCGCTCGGACCGATGATCGCGGTAATCATTTTTGATGGAACGGTGAGGGTGACGCCGTCGATTGCTTTTTTCTCGCCGTAGAAGATCGACAATCGCTCCACTTCAAACGCCGGCGCTCGCTGGGGAGCAGCATCTGGCTCTGAGTCGGAAGCCACTTGTTGCTGTGGCGCGGAAGCGGGCGTGATCATCGGCGGCTCAATCGTAACAGCATTTTCCATCAGAGAACCCGTGCAACTCGCTCCCGGGTGAGAACGCGAACTAGAATATTAACCAAGAAAATCATTACCACCAACACAAGCGCGCCCGCCCACGCTTGGCGGTGCCAATCATCGTACGGCGAAATCGCGTAGCTGAAAATTTGCAGAGGCAAGGCCGCGATCGGCTCAGCCAGATCGTGATTCCAGAAACGGTTTCCGAATGCGGTGAAAAGCAGCGGCGCGGTCTCGCCCGCGACCCGCGCAAGAGCGAGGAGGATGCCGGTCACAATTCCTTTCAACGCTGTCTTCATCACCACGTAGACAATTGTTTTCCAGCGGCTGATGCCGAGCGCGAGCGACGCTTCGCGATAACCAGTGGGCACCAGCAGCAATACTTCTTCGGTCGTGCGCATGATGAGCGGAATCATGATAAAACCGAGCGCGAGTCCGCCGGCGTAAGCGGAAAAACTTTTGAACCGCAACACCACCAAACCATAGACGACCACGCCCCAGATGATCGACGGCACACCATTGAGCACGTCCGCGACGAAGCGAAGCAGCCAATTTGACCGCACCGTTCCATACTCGGCGAGATAAACGCCGCCGAGCACGCCGGCCGGAACGCCGGCCAACGCGGCCAGCCCGAGCAATTGAAACGAACCAACAATTGCATTCGCCATCCCGCCACCGGCAACGCCGACCGGTTTCGGCAGTTCGGTAAAGAACGACCAGCTCACGGCGCCGGCGCCTTCGCGCAGAAGATGAAAAAACACAAGCGCGAGCGGCGCGATCACCAGCAATGCGCAAACGAACGCAATCATCGCGGCGAGCGCACTCTTCGTTTTTCGCCAGGAAGGATATTGGTTGTTCTTCATTGGACTGCGCGCGGCGGCATTGTCGATCCCATCGTTCTCAAAAGCATCTGGGCGAGAAGGTTTGCCAGAATCGTGATTCCGAAGAGGACAAGACCAATCTCGAACAGTGCTTGCAGGTACACATCCGTGGTTGCTTCCGTAAACTCATTTGCAATCACGCTCGCCAGGGTGTAGCCCGGCGCGAAGAGCGAAGCGCGGATTTGCGGCGTGTTACCGATCACCATTGTCACCGCCATCGTTTCGCCCAGCGCGCGGCCGAGTCCGAGGATCACCGCGCCGAAAAGGCCCTTCCTGGCGTAACTAAGTACGGCAATGCGCGTCACTTCCCATCTCGTCGCGCCGAGCGCGTAGGCTGCTTCACGCTGCAAATTTGGAACGCTCCGCAAAATTTCCCGCGACACCGAAGTGATGATCGGCAGAATCATAATCGCAATGATGATGCCGCCGGCGAGCATGCTTGTTCCGTAAATCGGTCCGTCGAACAACGGCGTCCATCCAAAGAGTCGCTTAAGAACCGGAAATGGATGATCCCGTAACCATGGAATCATCACAAAAATTCCCCACAAACCGAGAATGACGCTGGGAATCGCCGCCAGCATTTCGATGAGCGAAATGATCGGCTGCCGGATCCAAAGTGGCGCTAATTCGGTCAAAAAGAGCGCGGTCGCGATGCTGAGGGGCACCGCGATGATAAGCGCAATCAGCGAAGAAACGGCCGTGCCGTAAATGAATGGAAGGGCGCCGAATTGCTCCGCAACCGGGTCCCAAGTCGATATGGTGAGAAAATGAAATCCGAATTTCTGGATCGCGAGCGAAGAGCCGCGCGCGAGTTGCCATCCAACCAAAAACACCAGCACCACAACTGCGAGCGCCATCGCGAGCGTCAGCCACTTGAAGATTTTGTCGCCAACGCCTGACGCCGGCGCCATCCGATCGATTGTCGATCTTGCGGCGAGCGTTGGCGGATTGGCAACAACTGGCATGGCGCGGCACGCGTTACATCTTAATTTCGTCCACGCGTTTAAGAACGCGTTCGCGCAATTCATTTGGCAATGGCGCGTAATCGAGATCCTTTGCCATATCTTCGCCTTTGGTCAGGGCCCATTTTAAAAACTCGACCAGCTTCCTTCCCTTGGCGGGATCCTTCTGCTGCTCATAAACCAACAGCCAGGTGGCGCCGCAAATCGGATACGAAGTGGCGCCCGGGGCGTTTGTAACTGAGAAACGGAAATCATCCGGTATCTGCGCTGTTGCCATCGCCGCGGTGATTGATTCGAGCGACGGTTTCACAAATTTTCCGGCGGAATTCTTCACGTCCGCGTAGGGCATCTTATTTTGGATCGCGTAGATCAACTCCACGTAGCCGAGCGCGCCTGGAGTTTGTTTAACCTGGCCGGCCACGCCTTCATTGCCTTTGCCGCCGAGACCAGTCGGCCAATTCACGGATGTATTGGTGCCGACTTTTTGTTTCCACTCTGCGCTGATCTTGCTCAGGTAATCCGTCCAAATGTAAGTCGTGCCGCTGCCATCGGAGCGATGCACCACTACGATTTCTTGATCAGGAAAAGTGATGCCCGGATTTAGTCCCGCAATTTTGGGATCGTTCCACTTCTTGATTTGCCCAAGACAAATTCCGGCGATCACATCCGCATCGAGCTTCAAGGCAGGATTTCCGGGCAAATTGTAAGCGACCACATCTGCGCCGGCGACGGTCGGGATGTGTAAAATTTTTCCTGGCGCTTTGGCCAGGTTCTCATCGCTCATCGGACCATCCGATGCGCCGAAGTCCACCGTTTGCGCGGTAATCTGTTTTTGGCCGCCGCCCGATCCGATCGATTGATAATTGAACCGCACTGACGAATCGACTTTGGCGTATTCGTCGAACCACTTAGAGTAAATTGGATAGGGAAACGTCGCGCCTGCGCCATTCATTGTCAGTTGCGCCGACGCCGTCGCCCCGGCGAAGGCGGGGCCGGACGCGATAACTAGCCCAAGAATTTTGCTGCTGAACTGGTCAAGTTTCGTCATGCGACGAAGTTGCCGCAGCCGACTTGGGCCGGTCAAAACGTTTACTGTTACGTTTGTGTGACAACCGGCAGAATGACGCGAATCGTCGTTCCTTTTTCCAGCTCACTCTCGGCCTCGACCCGACCGCCATGCAGCTGGGCGATATGTTTCACAATCGAGAGACCAAGGCCGGTGCCCCGAAAGCCTTCGGGGCGGCGCGCTTTGTCCGCGCGATAAAATCGCTCGAAAATGCGCGGCAAATCTTCACCGCCGATTCCAATTCCGCTATCACTCACGCTAAGCGCGATAGCACCATCATGACGCTCCGCGCAAAGGCGAATCTCGCCGTTTTCATTCGAATACTTCACTGCGTTATCGAGCAAGTTGTCGAACACCTCGCGCAAGCGAGCTTCGTCCGCGCGAATGTTCGGACAATCGCCGTCCACATCGACAACCGCTTTCAAATTTTTGGCCGCAAACTTCTTGTTCCAGTCCCGAGCCAGATCATTGAAGAAGCGCAGTAAATCGATTTCGCTCAATTCGAGCGTTGATCCGCCGGACTCTATTTGCGCGAGCGTGAGCAAATCGTTTGCGAGTAAACCGAGCCGCTTCGAGTGTTGGTCCATCACTTCGAGAATCCGCGCGGTCTCGCTTCGCGGCAGTTTCGGATCGTCGATCATCGTCTCGATGTAACCGCGCAAGATCGACAACGGCGTCCGCAGCTCGTGCGAAACATTTGCCACGAAATCGCGGCGGATTTCATCGGCGCGTTTCAACTCGGTGATATCGTGAAACAAAACCACCGCGCCGGTGAGGGTGCCGTTGTCGGTGCCCATCGGCACGGACGTCATTTCGAATTCGCGACGACCGATCACGAGTTGGCCCTGGCTGGGTTTGCGTTGCCGCAATGTTTCGCCCACGATCTGTTCGACCGCGGGATCGCGCACACTTTCCAAAAGCGGAGCGCCTAATGAATCTTCGCCGACTCCGAACAAATCTCGAAAGGTTGGATTCATCAGAGCGAGCCGACTTTGACCGTCGACCACGAGCAAAGCGTCTTGCATTGCGGACAGAATTGCTTTTTGCCCTGTCGCGCGTTCTCCGATCTGTCGATCCAGCTGTCGTTGGCGGATCAGAATTTCCTCTAGCGCAACGCTGACGCGACGCGCTCCTTTACCACCGTCCACTAAAAAGGTACGCGGTTGTTCGCCGCGCCCCACTTGTTTGACGAGTTGCTCCATTTCTCTCCAGGGCGCGATCCATTTCCTCTGGACGAGATAAGCAATGGCGATTGTCGATCCAACAATCGCAGCTAGCAGAATCCAAGACGTCATTTCTCGCGCAGGCGATAACCAAATCCGCGGACGGTTTCGACAATGTCTCCGGCTTTGCCGAGCTTTTCGCGCAAACGGCGCACATGGGTATCGACCGTGCGGGTGTCGATCACGCTTTCATAGCCCCAAACTTCGTTCAGAAGGCGATCGCGCTCCTGGACGCGGCCGCGCCGTTGCATCAGCGTTCGCAGAAGTTTGAACTCGAGACTGGTGAGATCGACCCGCTTGCCGCTTACCAGAACTTCATGGCGTGCGGGATCGATAGTGATTGGTCCGGCCGAAAGCCGATCGTGAGTTTCCTCGCCATTACCTCGGCGCAAGATCGCTTTGATCCGCAAGACAACTTCGCGCGGACTAAAAGGTTTGGTAACGTAATCGTCCGCGCCGAATTCCAAACCGACGATGCGATCGATCTCTTCCGCTCTCGCGGTCAACATCAAGATGGGAATGTGGCGGGTGGTGGCGTCGCTTTTCAAGACATTGCAGACCTCGAGTCCGGACATTTTTGGCAACATCAGATCGAGAATGATGAAATCCGGCTTTTCTGCGCGCGCCTTGGTCAAACCAGCGGCACCATCGCTCGCGCTTGAAATGAGGAAACCGTCGGCTTTGCGCAGATTGAGCGTGAGAAGATCGACAACGTCCTTCTCGTCTTCAACGATGAGGATGCGTTTGCTCGACACGGCGTCCATGCGCGCGAGACGTTGCCCGGTCAACCTACTTTGCTTCGCCCGAGACCCCGGATTTTACGCCGGCTTTTTCGTTCAAGGTCTGGGTGAATTCTTGCAAACTGGAAACGATTTGGGGCGCCTTGCTCAACACGCTGGTGGCCAGTTTTTCGGCGTAATCGGGCCGGCGTTGCGACATTTCCGAGAGCGCCATCATGACGGCCAGCGCGTTGTTAATGGAATGTTTGATCTCGCTGAATTTTTTTTGCAATTGGGCCAACTCTTCAGGCGAGAGGGTGCGATTTGTCTCATTCATAAATCGGGATTTTCGCTGGAGAAAACGCGCGGCTGTGCTTGACTAAAAGGTTCGAGATTTGTCGTCCCGATGCCTGCGCAAGTTATCAAGATCAGTGGTGCGCGCCAGCACAATTTGAAGAACCTCCACGTGGAAATCCCGCGGGAGAAGCTGGTCGTCATTACCGGCCTGAGCGGTTCCGGAAAATCGTCGCTCGCCTTCGACACGCTCTACGCCGAGGGCCAACGCCGATACGTCGAGAGCCTTTCTGCTTACGCCCGGCAGTTCCTCGACCAGATGGAAAAACCGGACGTCGATTTCATCGAAGGCCTTTCGCCCGCAATCGCGATCGAGCAGCGCAGCGCCGGCGCCAATCCAAGATCGACAATCGCGACCACGACCGAGATTTACGATTACCTGCGCGTCCTTTTTTCGGCAATTGGTCAGCCGCACGATCCGGCGACAGGCAAACCGGTTCACCGGCAGACGCCGCAGCAGATCGTCGATCAAATCCTCGCCTACGAAGCGAACAGCAAAATCACCGTGCTCGCGCCGTTGGTGCAAAATCAGAGCGGCGAATTCCGCGATATTGTCGAGAAACTGAAGCGCGAAGGATTCGTGCGCGCTCGGATCGATGGCGAAATCATTGAGCTCGATCGCCCGGAACCGATTCGGTTGAAAAAAAGCGAACGTCACACCATCGAGGCGGTGGTCGATCGGTTAGTCGTGCGCGATGGAATTCGGGTTCGCCTGACCGACTCGGTCGAAACCGCCCTGAAATGGGGCGGAAACAAATTGTCGATCTTGCGATCGACTCAGAAAACGTCCAACGCTGAATCGGAAGCGTGGGAAGAGCTGCGCTATTCAACAAACTACAGCACGGGGGACTCGGATTTTTCCCTCGGCGAGCTGACGCCGAAATATTTTTCATTCAACAGCCATCTCGGCGCGTGCCCAGCATGTCACGGCCTAGGAACGCAACTGGTGATCGACTCCGAGTTGATGATTTCAGACGAAACAAAAACAATTGCCGAAGGCGCGATTACACCATGGCGGCGCGGGACGAAACGAATGCAGGCTTATTATCGTCAGCTGCAAGGCGCGCTGGTGAAACATTTCGAAATCGATGAGGACGTGCCGTTCGCGGACTTGCCTGACGAATTTAAGAACGCGCTTTATTTCGGCACCAACGGGACGCCGATCGAGATGAATTTCACCGGTAATGGCCAAAAGAAGCGACCGTTCGAAGGATTGGTGCCGCAAATGCAGCGGCTTTACGAGCAAACCCAAAGTGAATTCACCCGCAATCGAATCCGCGCGTTCATGAGCCGCGAACCGTGCAAGATGTGCGGCGGCGCGCGGCTTAAACCCGAAATTCTCGCGGTCACGATCAAAAATCGACAAGGACGCGAGCTGAACATTCACAAATTCAGTGAGCAAACAACGGAAGCGGCTTCGCGTTACATCGACAATCTCGAGTTGACGCCGGCGCAAAAGAAGGTCGTCACCGATGTTGTCCGCGAAATTCAATCGCGCCTGCAATTTCTGGTTGAGGTGGGGCTCGGCTATCTGACGCTCGATCGCGAGAGCGGTACGCTCAGCGGTGGCGAAGCGCAGCGGATCCGGCTGGCGACGCAGATCGGCTCGGGTTTGGCAGGTGTCCTATATGTACTCGACGAGCCGAGCATTGGCCTCCATCAGCGCGATAACGCGCGTTTGCTCGGCACGCTTCGGCGTCTACGTGACCTCGGTAATTCGGTCATCGTGGTCGAGCACGACGAAGAAACGATCCGGGCGGCCGATCATATTGTCGACCTTGGTCCGGGTGCCGGACCTCGCGGCGGAGAGATTGTGGCGCAAGGAAAACTGGAAAACATTTTGGACGCGAAGAATTCCCTCACCGCCGATTACCTCTCGGGCCGATTGCGAATTCCGGTTCCTAAGCATCGGACCGAGCCACGCTTTGCTCGAAATCGATTAACCAAGAGCGAAGAAGGCTGGCTGATCCTGAAGGGCGCGGCCGAAAATAACTTGAAGAACATCGAGGTGGCTTTTCCGCTCGGCTGTTTCACCTGCGTGACCGGCGTTTCCGGAAGTGGTAAATCGACCTTGGTGGACGACATTCTGCGGCGCGCGCTGTTCCGACAGTTTTACAATTCGAAGGAGAAACCAGGGACCTACCGCGCGTTGCGCGGCGTCGAACAAATCGACAAGGCGATCGTGATCGACCAAAGCGCGATTGGGCGGACGCCGCGGTCAAATCCAGTCACCTACACCGGCGCCTTTGGTCCGATTCGCGAGTTGTTCGCGCAGCTGCCAACCGCCCGCGTGCGCGGTTACGGGGCCGGCCGTTTCAGTTTCAACGTCAAAGGTGGGCGCTGCGAGAATTGTGAAGGCGGCGGTTTGATCAAGATCGAGATGCATTTTTTGCCAGACGTTTATGTGCAGTGCGAAGTTTGCCACGGCCGGCGATATAATCGCGAGACGCTCGAGATCACTTACAAGGGAAAAAACATTGCCGATGTGCTCGATCTGACCATCGATGAAGCGGCGCGATTTTTCCGGAACGTGCCGAGCATTTCGGACAAATTGAACGCCCTCCTCGATGTCGGGCTCGGTTACTTACAACTCGGTCAAGCCGGGACCACCCTCTCCGGCGGCGAAGCGCAACGCGTCAAACTGGCGACCGAGCTCGCAAAGAAAGCGACCGGCCGCACAGTTTACATTCTCGATGAACCGACGACCGGACTGCACTTCGCCGACATCGAAAAGTTGCTGCAAGTGTTGATGAAACTGCGCGATACCGGCAACACCCTTATCGTGATTGAGCACAATCTGGAGATGATCAAGTGCGCGGACTGGATCATCGATCTCGGGCCGGAAGGCGGCGAGCGAGGTGGCGAACTGGTGATTGCGGGCGCGCCTGAAGAGATTGTCGATGTTGCCAAAAGTTACACCGGCAAATATCTGCGGCCGCTCTTGGATAAGAGATGAAAAATATTCGACACCTAAGCCTGGGAGTATTCCTGGCGCTTGCTCAGTTGGCGTACGGACAGTTTTCGGCGCAACTCACCGAAGCGTCGAAACCGCTCGTTGAAGGCGTGCCCGAAGCCGCGGTCGTTCGTTTGCAAACGTTGCTAAAGCAGAACTTATCGGAGGCGGATTGGCGCGCGGCCGCGGAAAAACTTCTCGAAGCGATGGTCACAGCCAACCAAACCGCAGATGCTTTTGACCTGCTGGCGGATCCGCGATTGCGTCAAAGTCCGTCGGCGAGTTTTTGGCGCGCGCAATTGCTCGCCCGGTCGCAGCGCGAAGCCGAGGCGTTGCCTGTCTATCGCCAGATTGCAGCTGATAGCAATTCCAGTTTGCGAATGGACGCTTTGTTCGGCGCCGCGGAAATGCTGCGCGCCCTCGGGCGAACCGATGAGGCGCTGCAAAGTTTTTCCGAGCTGTTTCGCGATCCGAAATGGAAAGTTCGAACCCAATTGCGGGCAGCCGAGCTTTATCTGGACAAACCGGATCCAGTGAATGCTCGGCGGTTGCTCGAAAAAATGCAGCCGGCCACAACAGCTGAAAAAAGAGAGCGACACTTTCTCCGCGGCCGCCTCGAGATGGCCTTGCATCGTCCCGACCGCGCGATCACGATTTTCGAATCAGTCCTAAAAAATCCCGAAGGGGCGACACACGAAACACTCACCTCAGCTCTCTTCGCATTGGCCGACGCGCATCTGCAATTGAAAACGCCGGAAACTGGCGATGACGCGTTGGAGAATTTTATCGAACACCGGCCCTCCGATGTCGATCTTGCGCGGGTCTTCGCGAAATTGGACGAGCTTTACCGCGCCGAACGAAAACCTTCCCGCGCTGAACTTGATCGCTGGACAAGAGATCCGGCCGAGCCGCGGCGCGCGTTCGCGCAATGGTATCTGGCGCGATTCGATCTTCGACTCGGGCGACGTGACCGAGCACTGGAATATTTTGCCGCGCTACGGCGGACTCGCCCACAATTGCCAATCCTCGCTTCCGCGTTTCTGGAATTCGCGAAGCTCGAACTGGAGGACCGCCATTTCGAAGAGGCGCTCGCGATACTGAATGATGCACGCTCGTTACGACCGGAACCGGCCGCGCTCGACCGCGTTAACTTGCTCACGGCCCAAACTCAATATCACGCGAAGCGTTTCGATGCCGCGACCGCCGGCTTTGAGCAAATCGGACGTTCCGACGACTCAACCCTGGCGTCACTGGCGATGTTCAACGCCGCGCTTAGCTGGCTGCAAAAAGGCGATGAGGCGCGTTTTTTGGCGAACGCCGAGGAATTCGGAAACAAAACTAAGGACGAAAAATCCGGCGCCGACCTGCGCCTGGAAGCCGGCTTGATGGAAGCTGCCAGGGGTGATTCTCGGGCAGCCGATTCACTGCGTAATTTTCTGCGCGACTTCCCCGGGGCCGAACGAGCCTCCGAAGCATGGGTGGCACTGGCGGAGCTGGCCTTTCACGCGACTCCGCCACAAATCGACGAAGCCCGCAAGGATCTGGCCCGTGCCGCCGAATCAAAATCGACTCCGGCCGCGCAAGAACGCGCCGACTATCTCACGATTTGGCTGGAAGATGCAACGCCAGGCGGCGAGGCAAAGGTCATCGAGCTGGCGAAAAGGTTCATCCAGCAACACGAATCATCGAGTTTGGTCGCGTCGGCGCGAATGAAGCTGGGCGAGATGTATTATCGGGCAGAGGATTTCGCAAACGCGGAGACGCAGTTCGAATTGTTGACCGAACAAAATTCGACTGGGGAGTTCACCGAACGAGCATTGTTTTTTGCAGGCGAGTCGGCGATGGCGAGCATGGCCGCCCAGTCCCTCGATCGCGCGCTGGTGCTGTTCGATCGAGTGGTGCAACTCAATGGGGAATTGAAATGGGCAGCGCGGAATGAGCAAGCGGTGATCGAACGCAAACTGGGCAAACCCCAGGACGCTCTTGTTTTGTACGACGAAGTTCTAAACGGCGCGGCTCGCTCTGGGGAAAAACGCGAAGCAATTTGCGGCAAGGGCGACATTTTTTTCGAACTGGCCGCGACCGACCCGCAGAACTACCAACGCGCGATTGAAGCTTACGATAAGCTGGCATCGGATAAAGATGCACCGGCGCATTGGCGCAACCAGGCGCTCTTCAAGAAGGGGCTTTGCTTGGAAAAAAAAGCTGATCGCACTGCCGCACTCGCCAGTTTTTACACCGTTATCGATGAGGGAATGCGCCCAGACCGGCCACATGAATTTTTCTGGTTTTACAAGGCGGGCTTTAATGCGGGCCAGTTGCTGGAGGCGGACGCGAAATGGGAATCGGCTGCGGCCGTTTACGAGAAACTTGCGGCTGCGAGCGGGACGCGCTCGGATGAAGCGCGAGAGCGATTGGATCGCCTTCGTCTCGAGCACTTTTTGCGTCAGGAATAAACGGTTGAGGCGCCGCGTTTTCCCTTGCCTTTGGCACTAGACAGGCTCAACCTTTCGGTATGACAACTGTAACAAAGCCATGTGGCTTGTGCGGTTGGTCGGTTCGATGCGCGATGGTCGCGATTTCAGTCGCGTTTTGCGCATCGGCTTTTGCTGCTCCAAGCGCAAGCGTCGCAACCTCAAAAAAGCAAACTGTTGTGAAAAGTAAGAGGTGCGTCGCTTTAATCACAGGTTCGCAATGCCGGCAGCCCTGTGACAGGCTCGGTGTAATCCCGACCACTCCGTACCAGCTTGACCGCGTAGGCGGCCACGCGGCGACAAACGATTGATTTTGGCGAAGTAATAACTTCGCTGGAATTCGTTCCCGGCGCCCTCAACGCCGGCACGCAGGATTATTTCCAAGCCATAAGCGCGCGCAGCTTCCGGCCCACTTTTTCGATGCGATCGCTGTCCGCAGCCTGGCGCAGTTTCTGGTAGCGCTTTCGACCGGTTCTCATTTCGCGAATGAACTCGCGCGCAAACTTTCCAGAACGAATATCGCGTAAAACCGCTCGCATTTGTTTCTGAACTCGCGCGTCGATGATTCGCGGACCGACGGTCAATTCACCCCACTTGGCCGTATCCGAAATCAGTGCGCGCATGCCGCTCATTCCGGCCTCGTGGATTAGATCGACAATAAATTTGAGCTCATGCAGACATTCGAAGTACGCGAGCTCCGGCGGATAACCCGCTTCCACCAGCGTATTGAACGCGGTGCGAATGAGCGCGCTGGTCCCGCCGCAAAGCACGGCTTGTTCGCCGAACAAGTCGGTTTCCGTTTCATCACGAAACGTAGTTTCAATTACGCCAGCTCGGGTACAACCGATCGCCTTGGCCCAAGCCAACGCAGTCCGTTTGGCCCGGCCACTTCGGTTCCGGTAAACAGCAATCAATCCAGGTACTCCGCGACCACTGACGAATTCGCTTCGCACCATCGGTCCGAGTCCTTTCGGTGCGACCATCACAACATCGACATCTTTTCGCGGAACGATTGTTCGATAATAAATCGCAAAGCCGTGAGCAAAGAGAAGCGTTTGCCCCGCTCGCAAATTCGGAGCGATTTCCTTCTTATAGACTGCGGGCATCTGTGTGTCTGGCAGCGCGAGAAAAATGATGTCACCCCGCCGTACCGCATCAGCCGTCTCGAAAACCTTGAGACGATTTCGTTTCGCACGAACGCGCGATTTGCTTCCACGATAGAGACCGACTACGACCTTCATCCCGCTATCGCGCAAGTTGAGCGCGTGTGCGTGCCCTTGTGCGCCAAAGCCGATAACGGTGCACTTTTTTCCTTTTAGCCAGGCAAGATCGACGTCTTTATCGCGATAAATGCGCACGAGCATACATCGTCGAGCAAATTGCAATTGCCAGCGATTCTGGCGCCAAGTCAAACAGCTTGGCGACGTCAGCTCAATGCTTAGTTGACGACGGTTTAATTACTCGCCAAAGCGCGCAGACGCGAGACTTGCGCCAGCGCAGCGCGCGCTTCGTCGTTGCGCCCCATTCTCTCGAGAATATTCGAGAGCAAAACGTACTGACTCGGTTGATCCGGCTGACGGCTCACCGCCCGGCGCTGAACCCGGAACGCTTCTTCCAAATGGTTCTGCCTTAATTTAATGAGCGCGATAAGATGCAATGCTTCGGCGTCGTGCACGTCGAGCCAGCTGGCACAGGATAAAGCAGTGTCTGCCCGAGCGACGTCGCCCATTTCTGCATAAAGGCGGCCGAGTGCAACCGCCGATCCGTAATGCCACCAATGTTCACGGGCAAAATTTCTAACAAGTGGAAGCGCGGCTTCAGGCCCGGCCGTTTCGCGGCGCAGCTCGGCTTCATAGCTGATCAATTCCCAAATGCCAGGATGAGCCGCCCGCGCGCGCGCTAGGACGGCGAAGGCGCCGTCGTCATCTCCGGTTTTATGTCGAACATAAGCGAGGTTCACAGCTGCCATCCATGTGCGCGGATATTCCTTGCTCACTCGCGCATCGGCATTGAACAACGACCGAAAAAGTGTTTCTGCTTCGGCCGATTTGCCTTCGTGCAGCAAAATGTTGCCAAGATTTACTCGAGCGGTCGGGTAATCCGGTGTGATCTCCAGGACGCGACGCAACATCTTTTCGGCGACTGTGTAGTCGCCGCGTCGCGCATAAACTTGAGCGAGATTAACCGCGACCCGTGTGCTCTCGCCTCCGGCGGCGAGCGTGCGTTGATAAAATATTTCCTCGTTGGCCCAATCGCCACTGCGCATAAAGCTGCGAACGCTCAAAGTTCCGGCAATGATTAACGCGATTGCCGGGGCTAGGCGTTGATAGTGAATGGGCAACTCAATCACGCATCCGAAAAGGAAAATGAGAAATCCGACAACTGGAAGATACAACCAATGTTCCGCGACGGTCGCATTAAGCTGGACGATGTTCGAAATCGGGAGGTAGGCAGTAATAAACCAGCCGCCACCAAAGATCCGCAGACTTTGTCCACGGCCTTTCTTGATGGCGCCGTAGACGAAAACTGCGAACAGGAGTAATCCCAGGATCGACAAGTACTCGCCGCTGATCGTTTTTCGCCACTCTGCATTCGTGTGCCAGCTGGCCGGATCGACCACCGTGCGTTCCATATGCAAATTAGCGGGAAAGATCATCAGCCGCCCATAATCACCCAATGCGCGCGCCATCAAAACGGCACGAACCGGCGCAGTCCAGCCTGCTTGAGGCGGTGAGGTGGAACGCTCTCCGGGTAGTTGCCGAAGACCGGCGTAAATGCCCAAAAGCAATACGCAACAAATGACCGCGCCAAGGTGGCGTCGAAACAGGATACCTTTTTCAACGCACAGCAGATGCGCGATAAAGAGAATGATCCAAATGCACGCGATCTCGCGCGAGAGTAAGGCAAGCAACCCACTGGACGCGGCCAAGCCGTAAACCGTAAAGCGCAGAACTGGCCGCGACACGCTCTGCGCTTTTAGAAACAGGAGCCAGCCGGCCGCAGCGAACAAAAAGGCGAGGCTGTCTGCTCGACCCGATATGTAATCGACTGCTGCGCTGTGAACCGGATGAACGACCCAAAGCACCGAGAGCAGAAAGGCACTGTTAAAAATCCATCCTATTTGTGTTTGCTCACGATCGCGAGCCGGGATCGGTAAACGCCTTAAAAATAGGGAAGCCAATAACTGTTGGAGCAGAAAGTAGAGCAGAATGCCGCTGCCGGCGTGCAGGAGCACGTTGGTGAGATGAAACCCGAACTCGTCCATATTCCAAAAGAAATAGTCGAAGATGAAGGAAACGTTTTGAACCGGGCGATAATGGGCCGAGAACGAATCCAGGAACAGATAGTGACGGAAGGCTTCCGGGATCAGGAGTGGGCTCTTGATGAATGGATTGTCGCGCGACAAATACTGATCGTCCCAAATCCGCGGTCCTTGCAAGGCGGGCAAGTGCACCAAAATCGCAACAAGCCCAAGGACGAGGCAGCGAAACCAGTGAGCGTTAAATGAACGCGAAAGCACGACCTTCCAGGAGATGGCCGCGAAAGTCTGCGCCGCGTCTGGCTTTGATCGCTCTTCTTCTGGCCTAACGAGCGGGATTGAGACACGCATGGGAAACGCCAGTCCGGCTCGGACTTTCAGTAAAACGCAGGAGCGTCCCTTCCGTTTGAAAAGGACGCTCCCGTCATGATAGCAAAGCTGCGTTTAAGGCCCGTAGGGCGACCAGAAGCCGGTATCGGCCACGTCGGACAGATCGCATATTGGTCAACCGCTCCATCAATCAGCCGAAGATAGTTTAAGATCTTGGATGCTTGCGACCACGATCATGATTTCCACCAGGCTGAAGCCAGCGTGTTTGGTTTGACGTTTTTTAAACATGCTTGCTTTTATTTTTGATTATTCGTCGGCGAGGCGTGATCGCCGGACTTCGTGTCCTTTTCTCGCGACTCATTCCCTGCCACTCCGGCTAGACCGCGAGTGACAGGAGAATGAATCGTCAGATTCGTTACGGACCGTAAGGCGACCAGAACCCGGTGCTGGCCACGTCCGACAACACAGTGTAGTCGGCAGGTGGCACCTGCGGGATGGTGTCTACGACCTGGTCACCATAAGCGGTACCCAGAAGGCTCTTGCCGTTGTTGTACAGCTGCGAACCCTTTTTCAAGTAGTTTGTCCAATCCGCGACGACAACGGAATCGCCGGTCTTTCTGTTGGTCTCGATCGCGTATTGGTCAACCGCTGAGTCGATCATGCGCAGATCGTTCAGAATTCGGCTGGCTTGCGAGCGTTTGCGCGCCCGGAGGAACCCCGGGACCGCGATCGCCGCGAGTAACGCGATGATCGCAACCACGATCATGATTTCCACGAG
>WNFX01001370.1_pt1 | contig 25114 bp, 21 predicted proteins | sample 5400111 | NCBI WGS metagenome assembly WNFX01 (sample SAMN13153363, study PRJNA577476) | soil metagenome | isolation source: 40 cm soil or saprolite under grassland replicate 1 | place: USA:California | collected 2016-06-15
ATCCAAAGCTAGTGAAGCGTTTGAAGGTGCAGAAAACGTACATTTTTGTGCTTGGACGCTATCTCGCACATTTTTTTGATGGACCAGAGTTTGACCGACGTGCTGCATGGGGAACGTGGCCCCAGGTGTTACGGTTGGTTAATGAAGTGTCCTTTGGTGCTGAAGATGCTAATCCAATTCAGTCGTTATACAACAAACTGATTAAGGATACTCCGCTGACTCCGTCCAGTCCAGTCCTTGATGTGCAGGAGATAACGATAGGAGATAGCAATGTTTACGTCTATCCTGATTTTAAGACGTATAAAAATCGAGTTGGATAGATTGAAGGAGGAGAGTAAAGGTGTATGCTGAGAAGCTGTACACATCAAACTTTGCGCCCCTACAATCACTCTAATACCCTACGGTGTCAACCTCGTCAAATCTCTCGGGAACATAGCCGCTAACTTAATGGTGGGTAGCCCTATTAGCTGCATGAGCAACCGTTCCAGACCAATGGCAAAGCCACCGTGTGGGGGCATGCCGTACTTGAATGTCTCAAGGGAGGACTCAAATGGTTCAAGCGGTAAGCCTGCTTTCTGTAAAGCAGTAATATAATCGCTGTAAAGATGCAAGCGTTGCCCACCGGTCACCAGCTCTGTACCGCGAAAGAGCAGGTCAAAGGAGTTTGAGTATTCCGGTCGCTCAGGGTCAGGATGGGTGTAGAAGGGGCGTTTGCGCATGGGATAGCCTGTGACGAAGAGGAAATCGCTGCCAAACTCCTGTTTGGCCCACTCTCCCAGCCAACGCTCGTCCTGTGGAGAGAGGTCAGGCTCGCCGCGCACATCGACACCATAACGTTGAAGGATCAGTTCCTGCGCATCTGCAAAAAAGATGTGCGGAATCTCTGTCGGCACGGCAGGCATATGGACATCAAGTAGCTCCAATTCAGCATGATACTGCTCAGCGAGCGTACTCAAAATGCCAGCAATGACTTCGCGCAGCAGAGCCATAATCGTGAAGTGGTTGGCGATAAAGCCCATCTCCACATCCAGACTAACGTATTCGTTGAGGTGACGCGTAGTATCGTGCGGCTCAGCCCGAAAGACGGGGCCAACCTCAAAGACACGTTCGAAAACACCGACCATTATCTGCTTGTAGAACTGTGGACTCTGCGCCAGGTAAGCTGGGCGGCCAAAGTAGTCAAGTTTGAAGACGTTAGCACCGCTTTCAGTAGCAGAGGCAACAATCTTGGGCGTCTGTATCTCGGTGAAGTCGCGAGCCATCAATGCACTACGAAAGCCAGCATAGCTCCCGCGGACAAGCGTAGGATTGCCCGTTGGGTAGGATGGCGATAGGTCACGACGGCATGATCAAGCAGCGTACCGATGCTAGCAGAGATTTTACGCTTGTTCAGTGATACAGGCAGCACTTCAGTTACCGGTGTGAGCACTTCGATGGCAAGGTGATGTAGTTCGAGGCCACCGGGAGCCTGTGGTTCGCTCACAACATCGCCTTCGAGAGCGATAATACTTTCGAGACCGAGGATGCCATCCTGAAGTGGGCCGAGTTCGGCTTCGGTTTCGGCTACAGCCTGGACAAGTCTCCAGCCATCACGCAAAACTAAGAAGTTGATGCCGCCCATGCGCCGTAGGGAGTGCAACCAGCCAGCAAGACGCACGCGCTGGCCAATATGTTGACGAATATCAACGGTAGAAATCCGTTCCATCATTGAAAAAGTTCCTTTCATGTCTTTTACACACAACAAAAAACCCTCGTCCTCTCTCATTGGAGGACGAGGGCTGTATCATACAAAGCCTATCGTGGTACCACCACCATTTACCCCGACATGGGGCCTCTAGCAGTTCGTTCTTTACATAAAAGAAGGAAACCGTCGCGCTCTAACGGGCGTGGCCCGAAACCAGCTACTATTACGAGGTTCGCCGGTTGGCTCAAGGGTGTTATTGAGGAGGGCCGACGGCAATACTTACAGCGAATCTATTGCTCTCTGGACGTCAGGAGTTCTCTCAACCTGTCCCTATCATGGCCGATGTTTATTTTGTTACAGAAAATATAGCATGGGGTATGCGCAATGTCAATGAACTTGTGAGTAGAGGGTGCGGTTCATATTTTGCAAAGCATGATGACCGCAAAAGCATGATGACCGCAAGGGTCATCACTACTATACACGAATGGGCTGGCCTGTGGAGCCCGTATATAGTAGTGATGACCCTTGCGGTCATCATGCGGCGGGGTGGTGATCTAAAGGCTTCTATCAGCCTAATGCTTGTGCTATACTTTACTCATAATTTATCATCACCTATCTACTGGTACATATCTTCACACTTATATTTGTACGGGAGGCGTGGACATGTCACTTGCAGGGCAAAAAATTGGCCGCTATCTTTTACAAAGCCCACTTGGTAGTGGCGGCATGGGTGAAGTTTACCTGGCAACCGATACACAGATCAATCGACAAGTAGCCATTAAAGTCATTCGCGCAGGCACGACTACCTATCCCAATGCGGAGGCAACCAAAGAGGCGACCCGGCTCTTCTATCGTGAGATGAGAGCTATCGCCGTCCTCGACCATCCCCACATCCTCCCTTTGTATGATTTTGGTGAGGAAGGTGTGATCACTTATATGGTCATGCCGTATCGTAAAGAGCGCTCCCTTGCCGATTGGTTGCAACAGCGCAATAGCACTGAATTGCTCTCTGCAGGTGATGTTGGACATCTCATAGGCCAGGCAGCCAGGGGTCTCCAGCATGCACACAGCCACAACATTATTCACCAGGATGTCAAACCCTCTAACTTCCTGATGCGCAACAATGAAGAGGAGCCGCATCGCCCCACCTTGCTGCTGGCCGATTTTGGCGTTGCCAAGTTCACCAGCGCGACTTCGAGCATGAGCCATACCATCCGTGGTACACCGTCCTATATGGCTCCAGAGCAGTGGGAAGGCACACCGGTTATGGCAACCGATCAGTACGCACTGGCGGTCATGGCGTATGAGCTACTGACGGGTACTCCTCCTTTTCAAGGCGGCGTAGGGCAAATGATGTACCAACATTTCCATGTTCAACCGCAGCCACCCAGTACACGCAATCCACGCATTCCCCAAGAGCTTGATCTTGTACTGCTGCGTGCCCTGGCGAAAAAACCAGAGGAGCGTTTCCCTTCCATCGCTGCCTTTGGTCAAGCCTTTCAGCAGGCATTACAGAACATGTCTACATCTACCCTAGCCAGGGTTCCTCCACCAAAGGTTTCCCCACCCCCAAGCGAAGCACTTCGCGCCACGCTCGCCATTAGCGAGGAAGAAGCACGAACAGGCACACGCCGTACACTTACCTTGCCGGGAGGGCAAAGAGTAACGGTGGCCGTCCCAGCACATGCTCAGCATGGTCAGCTTATCCGCATACCGGCTCAAAGGGATGCGTCTAGTGGTAATACGACAGGGCCATTAACCATTATGCTTGCCGTTACACGCACAGAAAAGCTGAAGCCACCACCTGTCCCTGAACGGGCTGAGGAAAGAACTTACCTATCACCTCCTCGTCAACTTGAACAAAGCCCCGTCGTTTCCAACTCTGCCGTTAGCAAACCGGTTACCAGGTCTCGTTGGCGCCTTTCCAAGGGGAGAGTAGCATTGTTGCTTGGGCTGCTAGTACTCGTTATTTTCGCAGGTTTTGGTGTTTTCTATGTCGTAAGGAACGCTGCATCCCCAAATCCGTATCCACCACATACCGGAACGCTCCTGCTCGACGACGCATTGAGTAATAATGGCCTCACGTGGGCTCAAGGTAGCGATAGTAGTGGTAGTTGCGTATTCACTGGAGGAGCCTATCATGTAACAAGTATATCAACGGCGAATACTAATGATCATTTCTGTACTAACGGGGCTTCGAGCTTCAGCAGTTTCGCCTATCAAGTGCAAATGACCATCATCACGGGTGACTCTGGCGGAATTATTTTTCGTGCTGATGCCGCGGCCTCAAAATACTACATCTTTCGTATTGGTCAAGATGGCTCCTATGAACTTGGCAGCTATGGAGATCAACAGCAAACGCTGAAAAATGGTACCAGTTCAGCGATTAATACTGGCTTAAATCAGTCTAATTTGATAGCTGTTGTAGCCAACGGTAGTAACATAGACCTTTACGTCAATTTGCATCATATCGATAGTGTGAGTAATAGTACATTTACATCTGGTCAAGTTGGTGTGGCTGCTTACAGTACGAACGGTACCACTGAGATTGCATTCAATAATGCGATGGTGTGGGGGTTGTGAGACCAATTTGCGTTCTAACAGATAACATTGTTCCGGGTTCGCATGCGCCTCTTGCCATCCAAATTTGTCCATTAGAACGCAAATTGGTCTCATGCTTATGCATACTCACGCTTTTTCTGTCTGGCGAGGATTGTTCAGCAGGAGGAAGGCTACCAGAGCCATGCTCGCGGACAGGGCAACACCGATGGCGAAGGTGATCTGTGGCGTAATCCAGGGGCCAATGAGGGCTTGAGCAAGCGGGCCGAGCATGATGGCAAGCGAGATGGCTGATCCACGCATGCCCATGACCTGACCGCGATTTTCGTCGGTGGTGGCACCGAGGTAGATGCTGCCCATAGCTGGCTCGACGAAGGCGCTGCCCAGTCCTGCCAGGGCCGCTCCCGCTATCAAAAGCGGATAGAGAGGAGCTGCGAACATGAACACGTTCAGAGCACCGAAGAGCAGACTGCCGATAACGATGAGCGGCTTTTTCGGCATCGTCTCCGAGAGGCGTCCCAGGAAGAGCGGGAAGACAGCCAGAGCCATGCCATAGACACTGAATAACATGCCATATTGTGCCGTGCTGTAGTGAAGCACCTTCTCAAAGAAGAAGGGATACTGCGGGAACACGAATGGGTAGGTGAAGATCATGCCGAAATCGATGACGAGGAACGGAGCAACGAGCCAGATCAAGCGAGCAATGCGCCATTCCTTCGGCTTTTTGGCGAGTGACCCGCGATCGGCTTTGTGCAGTCTCGCCTCTGCCCGCACATGCTTTGGCAGGGTTTCTGGCACCATGAAGACAGCCAGCAGAGATGCCGCCAGTGCGATGGCAGCCGAGAGCAGGAAGGGACTGGTAAAGCCCAGGGTTTGAGAGAGGAAGCCTCCAATGCCAGGGCCCAGTGCGAAACCAACTGCCTGTGCCGTCGTGAGAAAGCCAATCCAGCGCCCTTGTTTCGAGAGGGGGATAGTATCGCCCACCATCGACATAGTGGCAGGTGTCAAGCCAGAAATCAACATGCCCTCAGCAAAGCGAATGAGCACGAACAGCAGCGGGACATTCACGAACGCAAGGAGCAGGTTGGTGACGATAAAACCGGCCAGAGAGATGAAGAGGATGGGTTTGCGACCAATGCGACCAGACCATGTTCCCATTGGCGTGCTAAAGAGCAACATCCCCAGACCGAAGGCACCTTCCATCAAAGCCAGAGTTTCGGGTCCCAACCCCAACGCTTGCAAGCGCTGCGGGAAGACGGGAATGATAATGGCAAATCCGGTCATCATCAGGGTGATGCAGCCTAGCAGGAACGTCAGCGCGACGGTGATTGACCTCGATTTTTTGACAGGGGTAGCCGCGATGGGTAGTACACTCACCACATCCTCCAGAGGGACATTGACTGTTTCATGTTCGAGGACCGCTGTATTCATCTGTTGCATCCTTTCCGATCTCGCAGAAGTGAGCGACAACACCCTTGCGACATATCCTCTCCCATCCTTGACGCTTGTTGTTCTCTTTCCTTCTCTCGTATATGACTTGCAATTTGCAAGTATCTTCTCTCTATCTCTTCTTCCTGGCCTTCCCAAAACCGGAAATCACAAAAAGGGCGACCGTAAGGGTCGCCCAAGAGGCATCAACCTAAGCGGGATGAGAGAGATATCGCGTAGGGGCGGGGGCGGCGTGGATGCGGGGTGGGGGCCCTTGTGGCCGCCCGCCGTGGCCCTGCATGCTTGCCTGCACATCCTTGCCGCTCCCTTCCCCCACGGGCGGCCACAAGAGCCCCCACTCCACCCAACACCACCCCCGCCCCTACGCGAGACCCAAGCCCATCTCCTCTTTTTGTGATTGACCCTACACGAATTGACTCAGAAGACTCTTCTCACCTGCAAAGACGGAGCCGCCACTTTGCACCGTTTCACGAATGCGTTGGATCATCTTTTCTTTCTCAGCTTCCATCAGAGCTATCCAGGCAGCAGGGGCAGCGGTTTGCGGATCGTGCTGGGCACTCCAGTTCGCCAATTCCACCAGGACAGGGATAAGATCCAGACCTTTTTCCGTCAGGACATACTCCTCTTTTCGTTTATCTGAAGGAGAGGGCTTTTTCACGAGAATGCCTTGTTGCTCCAGACGAGCCAGACGGCTGGCCAGAATATTGGTCGCCATCCCTTCTTCTGACTCTAAAAACTCCCCGTAGGTGTTCTTCCCGAAGTAGACGATATCACGGATGATTAAAAGTGACCACGGATCGCCGAATGTCTCCAGGGCAAAATTGATGGGACAGTCTGAGCGTCTGTGCTGTGTGTGCTTCATAGTGAAAGGCTCCTTCGACTTCCTCTGGTCGCCTTCGATGGTGTCAGCACCGAAGGTCAAGCTACCAGCATCAGCGAGATATCCAACATTTCCGCTTTTACTTGCTGGTCTAAGACTAGTATAGTATATTCACTTGCAAATTGCAAGCAGTATTGCAGCTATGAGAAAATAGGTAAGCAGGTGCATCGATCACTTATTGCGTCCGACGGAACAAATAGGCTGAAAGACGCAGGCGCGGCACTTGGCGGCACGCTGTTTGGCTAATGGTGGTGGCTGTTGTGCGCTGCACCGCTCCATTTCAGTGAGCAGTTTGAGGACTTTTTTGCGGAGAGCAGGGGTATATTCGACGGTAAATTCACAGTCGGCGTAGCGCAGGATGCCATGTGTAGGGGGCTGCTCAAAATAGTCTTCCAGGATCAGGCAATAAGCTCCCACCTGTATCGTGTGATTGGAATAAGGCACAGTGGCATTCTGCACATTCAGTTTGAGTTCGACAGGTACGGGCCGACCATCCGGCAGTTTAATGACATAATCAGGCTTGCCGATGAGGGGATAGGTGCTGGATGAGAGCGTTTCCCCCTGACCATCTGCATCCTCGTAGACAAGCTCACCCTCCGGCAGGCCTAATGCCCGTTGCCGCTCTGTAATGAGACGCCGTCGTTGATAGCGGCGTTCATTCAACAATAGCAGCCCAAGGGTCAGCGCAATGAAAAGCAAAGCCAGTCCAATGGAAAGTAATAAGCCACTAATCATGGTTTGTACCCTAATGCAGCAGTAAGGCCACAGCAATAAATAGTACCGCGATCACTAGCAACACCAGCGCAATCCACACCAGCAGGCGTGCATTGCTCACCGCACGTTCTACCATAATACGTTCCTCTTCGGCCTCCGCCACTTCTTCGGCATGCTCCTGGTGTTGTTCCCGCCCCTCATCAAAGGCTCCCTTGCGTACCAACAATTGCTCAACCACCTGGTACTCAGGCACCGCAGGAGCCTCAGAGCCATGTTCATGCTCTAACTCGACTAGATGGGCGAAAAGCTCCTCGGTATCCACCTGGGCCAGAGGCTCGAACTGTTCATGCCACCATGCCAGAGGACAATATTCAAACTCGGCTACCTCGCTGGCGGTGAAGAGACGCTGTTTTCGATTGTGTGTTGACACGTGCTGCTGCATGGCTGTACTCGTTTCGGGCTAACTCAGGCGACCGATGCCTGTACCCCTGCCAATCCAAGCGTATCGGCGATACTCGACATGGCCGAGATCACAAAGCCGATATGTTCATCCAGGTCTACATCTAATTCGGCAGCTCCCTTGATCAGATCATCGCGGTTGACACCGGCCGCAAAGCCCTTGGTCTTCATCTTTTTGCGTACAGAACTGACTTCCAGTCCAATCACACTCTTATTAGGCCGCACCAGGGCGGTAGCTGTAATCATGCCTGTGATCTCATCGCAGGCATAAAGTGCGTGTGCCATCAGGTTATTGCGTGGATGTGTGGCTACATTCAGATCATTATGAGCTAAAATAGCATAAGTAATACGCTCATCATAGCCACCCTCGCGCAGCCATCCTGCCAGTACTTGTGTATGTTCCCGCAGATCGGGATATTCCTCATAATCGCAATCGTGCAATAGCCCCGTCATGGCCCACAGTTCCTCATCCTCACCATACTTGCGAGCATAGAAGCGCATCGCTACCTCAACCGAAAGCATATGCTTGCGCAAATTCTCATTTTTCACATGACTTGTCATCAACTCATAAGCGTCATTACGTGTCGGCATTATGTCTCATCTCTCTATATTAGGGTCTATATGCAGGGTTTTATGGTGTGTGTCCCTACATTGTTCTCAACTATCAGCCCGTATTATAGCATAGTTGTCTTCTCTGTACAGACCGCCAGGGCAATCGCATCTAAATTTTATGGAACCCGTTGCAAAAACTCATAAAGGTTTTATGGTAGAATGTGAATACTATGAAACAAAGACCACGGGTAGGTGTAGGAGTGTTACTCAGACACAACGGTAAAATTCTGCTTGGCAAAAGAAAGGGGTCACATGGAGAAGGGACATGGGCTCCTCCAGGTGGTCATTTAGAATTTAAAGAAGAACTTGAAGTGTGTGTCCGAAGAGAAGTACAAGAAGAAACAAATCTAGCAGTAAAGAATGTTCACTTTGGAACCATTACCAACGACATTTTCGAGAATGAAGAGAGACATTACATTACCGTCTTTATGGTTTGTGACTATGCTGAGGGTGAATTAAAAAATATGGACCCTCAAAAATGTGAAGAGTGGAAATGGTTTGGATGGGATGAGATACCACGTCCGTTATTCCTTTCATTTGAAAACTTATTGAAGAAAAAGTTTACCCCATTTGCTTCGTAATTCTTTTCGCACATTCCTCCAGTATTTTTTATGGAGCGGCAAAGTATTTCACCAAACGAATGGTATCAGCCGATATCTCACTTTCTGGGTGTATTCTGTATATCCAGCGAGATTTTCTTTCAAGAGTTTTTCCTCATCAAAAATTCTCCATAGAATCGCGGGCAGCATCAGGACAATCACGAGCAGTCCCCACCAGGAGCCGAGCGCAATCGGTATGCCAAGAATATACAGAAATGATCCGGTGTACATTGGATGCCGCACGATTGCGTAGGGTCCAGTTGATATGACTTTTTGGTCGGCCGCCACTTCAATGGTGGCAGAGGTAAACGTATTTTCTTGAAAGACAAAAAAGATGGCCATCCAGCCGAGCGCGACAAGGACATCTCCCGCGATGGCCGCATACGGCGGCATCGATGACCACCCGAAGCGATGATCGAGTGCGGGGACAACAAGCAGGGCGACAAACGCTATCGATACGATGGACATGATGATCTTTTGGCTTGTCCTCTCCTCGGCAGCTGGCCCTCCAGACGACCGCCGCTCCAAAAGCTCCGGGTCTTTTTTCATAAAGTACGCAATAATCACCAACCCTGACGCGCCGAACACGACCAGGAAGGCCCACGCCTGCCGGTAGTTGAGCGTCCATGCCGGAAGAAAGATGAGTACTGCCATGGCGATGAGAACGGACAGAAGCCCACCGTATGCTTTTACCTTGAGATTGTTCATGTTTTTCGTTGCATCTGTCATAGTTATCAGGTACACTACTATAGGTGAGCATTTTTTCTTAGCGGGACAACCTGCGTTGGCGGTGAGCACGCTCCTGTTCTACAACCAGAGGAGTGGAGCCGCCCTCTCAGGACTCTGTTGGCGAATGACATTGTGAATCGTCTCAAGCTCATGCAGCGGCCGAGCCTGGTAGAGCAGGATGCCCTGCCAAGCGTGCGAAGTGAGAGCGACGTGTCTTGCCACGAGGGGTCTGGGTCAGCACGGCATCAATGCGCACGAGGTTGATCGCCACGGCGGTCAAGACATGTTGCAACTGCACCTTGGGGAGCCCATCATAGCGCGCACGTCGGATCCCCATACCTCGCACCGCTTGGGAAAGTGTGCCCTCGATGCCCGCGCGCCTGGCATACTCCTGCGGGAACTCCGGCGTCTGCTGTTCGTCTCGCCGAGCCTGCAAGGCTTCATGAGCGGCTTGGGGACGCACATGTAACACCCGGCCGGTGGTCAACGACGCGCGTGCAGTCGCGGCGCACCGGACAAGCGGCACAGGTCTCTTGGGCAAAGACCACTTCTATCCGTTGCCCTGAGCGACGAAAGCTCTGACTGGTGTGGCCTTGGGGACAATACATCTCACTTAAGGCCCTCCCCCAGAAAGCTCAGAGGCGAGAGGATCAAGCAGGGCAACAAAATCGAGAAACTGATCCTCCGGCTCAAAGGGCGCAGGTGGAGGCACCTGGCGCTTCTTGGGTTTATGCTTGTTGTAGACCTGCTTGACCTCACGTCGGTTGATGCGCAAGCGACGCTCGGGCAAGACGTGCTGGGCCATCTTGTGCCGCAAGCGTGCCAAGAGCGGCGCGGTGGCCTCCTCGGGCTGCCATCCGTGAGGGCCAGCGAGATCATCTCGGTCAATTCAAAGAGTCCTTCCGTAAAACTGAGGCGATCGGGGTCTAACTCGGCTTCCACGGCGGCTTGCGCCAGCAAGACACGCACGGCATAATGGGCCAAGTAGATTCCGTAGAGCTCCTGGCGCACTCCTTCCGGAGTCTTGGAGCGGAAAACCTTGCGTTGGGCCCGCTCGTGCGTTTTGATCTCATCGATCACCAGTTCGATTTCCCAGCGCTCATGATACAAGGCGATCAGTTCGAGGGCCGGGGCCACGCGCGGATTGAGCAGGGTTGTCACTAAGCGATACACCTTGCCTGGCTCTCCCAAGCGCTCATCGGTCACCCGGTAGGAGATGATGCGCACCCACATCCCCCGACGCACGGGATAGTGCGCATGACCTGGGCGCGTCGGGCCCACCCAAGCCAGCACCGAACCATCGGCCAGGCGGCGTTGGTGACTCAGATGTTCCCACACCCCGGCTTCCAAGGCCCCCAAGACATGAGCCCTTTGCTCACGTACGTGCTCGATGAACCCTCGCCGCCCGTGATGCCGGCGTCCACCATCACCAGCATGTTGGGGCCTATCTGCTCGAGCAAGCGGTGCGCTCCATGGACTTCCGAGACATCATAGCGCTCGATTTCCAGCCCCACCACCGCATGAGGCCCACACTCGGCCAAGAGCACACAGCGCACCTGCGGATAGGCCCCGGGCCCATACTGATTGCTACTGCGCCCAAAGGGCGCCGCATTGGCAAAGGTATCGGCGGTGTTGAAGAGCGTGCCATCGATGGCCATGAGCCGATAGCGACCAAAGAAGGCGACTTCAGCCTGCGCGAGGGCTGGGCCATCACCTGACAGCGTTCGCGCATGAGGGCCTGCAAGCACTGGCTGCCCAGTTCCTTGCGACGTCCGCTCAGCCCCGAATCGCTGATGCTGCTCTTGGGCTCAGCCGGATGCAGATCGCTCTCGTTTGCCCACCAGGCTTTGCCACACCTGGCATTGGTTGCGACGGCGGAACCGCGCCATGGCCATCACAAACAACACCAGAGTCAAAGCTGTACTCAGCCGCACGCGCCGTACTTTGGTGGACCACGGCTCACTCTCTCGCACACACTTCTCAATCCCCTCCTTGGGGTAGACTTCACTGAGCATGGTCATGCTCACCTGTTGACACACCTTGTCATCGATCTCCATTTCGCGTAATCTGTACATCGAAAGCTCCTTGTTTTTTTGCTTTCTGGTAGTCTGCCAGATTGGAGCTTTCTTGTCTTCTTTTTCCCCCTTTTGGCTTTAAGTGAGATGTATTGGGCCTTGGGGACACGTGGCTTGCTGCGCTTGCCAGTCGAGGGGGAAATGAGCCAGGTCGAAGCCCTTGCCCGCTTTGGACTGCCAACTGGTGTCGGATAAGACTGGACCGACCAACCTGATCCCAGAGGTCTGTTGGCTGCTCACCAGCAACTCGGCATCGACGTAGCCTGTCTCCACAATCTGTTCCTCAGGCAAGAGATGATGCTGAGCGAGGTCCTCTTGAATGACCGCCGTCATTTCCACGTCTTGCACATTGGCGACGGTCGTCTGCACATCGACGATAAGCTGAGGGATGGCTCCCGCCTGAGCCTCTTGCGTTGTCTGCAGTGCACACGTTTCGGTCAGATGCACTTTGAACCCGAACCACGTCGTCTCGCGCTTTTTGCCCGTGCGGGCTTGGGGGTCAGAGGGGCAACGCACAATCCCCTCGCCTTCACTGGCTTGTGGCCCTGCTCGCCACTTGGCCTTGCCGCCCGCCAGTTCGTCAGACGGCTGCCAGACCTGCCGGAGCACCTGCACACTGGCGGCTTCCTTCAGTTCAGCAGGCGCATCCGGCTGCTCGAGAGCTTGCAACAGATGGGCTCCATCTGCTCCCATTTGCTGGGCCGTCCGCTGGCTTTCTGCCTTTGGCAAGCGATAATTCTCCACGCGGTGGCTGTAGCGCTCCAACCAGTCCGAGGGGATCTGCCGCACCAGCCAATCAGGAGCCAGGGTCGCCAGATCATCGAGGGCCGAGCGCCTCGTCTCGCCGACCCATTCCAGATTGGAGAGCGAGCGGACCCGCGCCAATACATGGGTGGAATCGCTGCGCTGCTTGCCCCCGGCTTTGAGCCAGCCCCGGGGCTGGCACACCTCCAGGAGCCGATCGAGCACCAAGCTCTCCGCGCCTTCATCCACCAGACGCGTGCGAAATTCACACAACAGGGAGAAGTCAAAGCCAGGATCCGTCAGTTCTAACCCTAAGCTGTATTTCCAATCCAGGCGCTCGCGTACAGCCTTGGCGGCTTGTCGGTCTGTCAGATTCTCCGTGTATTGCAGCACGGTGACCACCGCCAGCCGCCAAGGCGCATAGGCAGGCGGCCCTTCGACGGGGTAGAGGGCCGCCAACTGCTCATCCTGAGACACTTCTCCCAGCGCGTCACGCCGCCGCATGGCCAAGGTCCCTTTCGGGCACGCAGCGCGTGCGACACGCGCCGTTTCCTCTGGAATGGGTCCCAACGCTTGTGGATACATCGACATGGCTCTTCTCCTTTCGCCTACTCTCTTGGCTGACTTTTTCCTTACATTGTACCATTTCAGTCTTTCTTGCATTCGCCAACAGAGTCTCTCAGGGGTAGGTTTTTTTGCCAGAGCAAGGTGAAGCGCGTAGGGGCCCTTGTGGCCAAGACATTTCAAAGAAGACGTGTTGCCAGTCAAACGAAGCCGATGCAGGAGTGTCATCCTGAGCGCGAGCTTTGGATCTCTCGCCGGACAGAGATCCAAAGCTCGCGCTCAGGATGACAAAGCGAGATGGTCTTGTATTTGAAATGGATTGGCTCTTGTGGCTGCCCGCCGTGCCTCGTGGAGACTAACGCATTCCCACACCCTGTGGTTGCCATGTTCTGTTCGCCGCTTGTTCCGGCTTGCCTTCCTCTGCTGATGGAGACGGTGGCTTCTGCCTTCTTACCCTTTTAAGCATGTAGATGAAGAAGATGAGGATAAGGATCGATTCAAGAATGTTGAGGACTTCCACGAACGGAATGGTGATTGCACCCAGCTTGAGGTTCCAGTTATTCAGCGTATCTCCGACGGGGCCGGGAATAAGTGCCAGCACAGCCGTGCCATTCCAGATAAAGTGCTGGAAGACGGCATAGGTCCAGCAGGCAAAGGCCTTGCGGAAACGATGCGTTTCGGCACGGGTCAGATAGTACCAGCCAAGGGCAACCATGGCCGCCCCAAAACCGTGCAGCAGTCCCGCACCGCTACGCTCAATGGCAACTTCCAACCAGGAGTGATAGCCAGAGCCGATATAGCCCACTGTCTCAACCATGGCAAACCCCAGACCGGCTCCCATGCCCAACACAAAAGCTTCCGCGGCACTATGCATACGCCTAATAAAGAACGCTACTGCCAGCGGCTTGACCGTCTCTTCAACCACAGGCCCGATGATGGCTACGACGAGAAAGATGAGGTTAAAGGTCGCATAGCTGCCACAGCCAGGAAGGGTTGGATCACCAATGCACTGCTGGAAATTGGTCGCCTGCCCTCTTACCAGCAGAACCAGAAACCCTAGCTCTAACAACAGAGCCAAGCCAATACTGAATGTCGCTCCATTGATCAGGGCCGTAGCAAAACGTCGCCACGTCGTCGGCCACTGCGGAAAACGCAACTGCCGATTACCGATAGCCGCTATAGTCAGAGCAGGAAAGATGGCGGCCAGGACAATCAGAAAAGCGGTCAGAGAGGTATGGGCAACTTCCTGCCCATTGGCGCGTAAAACATAGCCAATGCCCAGGATAAACAAGTAGGGAATGAGAAAGACCCAGAACCACGGCAAGGCAAATTGGGCGGAAGGCTTTCTCATGATTCCGCGAATACTGTGGTATATACCAAAGCCACCACCGCCAACTCCGGCAATAATGAAGGCTAAGAAGGTCATAATGCCACTGAAAAGCTGACTCCTTTGAATCACTACTCCTACGCGTGAAGTATTCAAGAAAACTAGAAAGAGGAGTACGATGCACGCCAGACCACCCAGTACAGCCAGAATAGAGCCAACCAGAGTAATGATGCACACAGCCAGATGGAAGCCATCTCTCTTTGGTCGCGGTGGTTGCCATGCATAGGGATAGGGCTGATAATACCCATTGTAACCTGGATAAGCTGGGGAGCCTGCATAGGGTGGGTAGGCAGCTTGATAGGGTGGATGCCACTGTTGTTGCACTGGTTGTGGTGGTGAGTATGCCTGTCCAGGGAACGGTTGTTGTGCAGGTATATACCCTTGCTGTCCCTGGCCTTGTGGTGGTGGATAGGGCATGTAAGTAGGTCGGAAGAGCGGCGCATCCGCCGGATAGGCAGGTAGCCCACCTGTTACATGTTCCCGGTGAGAAAACTCCTCAAACGCTTGCGGTGGCTGGGAAGTATCCTTTTCCTGCGTTGAAGGAGAGATAGCTTGATAGGGTTGGGTATCATCCTCATCGTTTGGTCCCCATTGTCCCCATAACTCCGATGAAGAACGACGGTTATTCGCATTGGGGTCAGGAAGCGGCCCCCTATATTCAGCACTCACTATGTTTGCCTTTTCTTTCTCGGTAGGAGGTTTATGTGTTTCTTGTGTCTTTACGTATGATTATACTATAGGGTTTATTATAGATTACGAATCAGAGCATACCGCAAAAGATATCATTTGGAAAGAGCCATAATCATAAGATGAAAAAAGTGTGAAGCGGCTTTGCCCTTGTTTAAGGGCAAAGCCGCTTCACACTTTTTTCATCTCTCTATCTCTCTACCAGTTGCGCCTGAATGGCATCTCTCCCCAGAATCTCTTCCAATTGTGGGCGCACCTTTTCGTAGTGCATCATATTATAGCTTGGTGTCAAAAGCACTTGCCACTCACCATTGACTACCAGAATATCATAAGTGTCGCGTCCGGATCGGTCGCGAATACAGTTCCATGTATCTTGCACGCGCATGATATCATCGGAAACAGCTTTCTCATCTCCACCGCTCACACGAATGGTAATCCAGACATGGTACTGCTTGCGGTTCATTTCCTCTTCCACTTCTTCGGAATGGAAGAGTTCGGCGGTATCACAGAGAATCGTTGGCTCATCGTTGCGTATCTGTACCTCGCCGCGCACAATCACTACCGTATCCTCAACCCACAGATCTGTCGTCTGCTCATAGACCTTGGGAAAAACGGTCACGCTAATTGAGCCATGCATATCTTCCAGCTTGACCACACACATCATATCACCCTTTTTGGTGGTGATGCGCCGTGCTTCGACAATCATGCCACATAAGGTCACTTTCTGTCTGGAAAATTCTTCATTAATCATGCCTGTGTTGTGAGTGACCCGATCCTTCATCGCGTCACTCAGATACGCCAGGGGATGCTTTGAGGTGTAAACGCCAATCAGTTCTTTTTCCCATATCAATAGCTGTTTGCGGGAGATCTCTTCGACATTCGTTTTCAGCGCGAACTCAAAGGCACTTTCGGTCTCCTCTATCTCACCGAAGAGACTGATCAAGCCACGCTCCTGAGAGGTACGCTGGGTCTTGCCCCACTTCATGGCTAGATCGACCGAGGCCAGTAGATGGTGACGCTTGCCCAAGCCATCCATCGCCCCGGCTTTAATGATCGTTTCGATGGCGCCCTTACCCACAAATTTGGGATCAACCCGTGTACAGAAATCGGCCAGTGATTTGAAAGGCCCACTCTCGTTACGCGCCCGCACAATTTCGCCGATCGGGCCTTCACCAATGCCCTTGATCGCCAGCAGGCCAAAGCGCACACCACCGTCCTCGACCGTAAAGCCTCTGTCGCTCTTGTTCACATCCGGCCCCAGGACCTCGACGCCCATGCGTTTGCACTCGGCGATGGCATTAGCGATCTTTTTGGCGTCCGAAGCTTCAGTGGTCATGGTCGCAGCCATGAACTCTGCCGTATAGTTGGCTTTGAGGTAGGCTGTGTAGAAGGCTACCACGGCGTAGCTGGCGGCATGGGCCTTATTGAACCCATAACCACCGAAAGGCATAATCAGGGTAAAGAGCTGCTCGGCTACCTCCTGTTTCACACCGTTTTTAACGCACCCTTGAATAAAATCGCCCTTATAGCCCTCAACCTCATCCATCTTCTTCTTACTCAAAGCTTTACGGAACTTATTCACCTTACCCCACGAAAAACCTGCCAGGTTGACGCCAATGAACAGCACTTGGTCCTGGTACACAATGATGCCGTAGGATTCGGACAGCCATTCTTCCAGGCGTGGATCGAGATACTGGATTTTCTTACGTCCATGCTTAGCGTCGATGAAGTCGGGAATGCTATCCATAGGGCCGGGACGATAGAGTGCGATCATGGCCATTACATCCTCGACACAGGTAGGCTTGAGTTGTTTGATGTACTCGGTCATCTTCGCGCCTTCAAGCTGGAAGATACCTGTCGTTTCGCCACTTGCTAGCAGATCAAACGCCTTTTGACGTTTGGCATTTTGTTTCTCATCGCCTGGCACCGGATCGAGCGGAATTTTTTCCAGGACAACCTCTTCACCGCGTGCCTGCTGAATATACTTAAGCGCATTATCCAGGATGGTCAGGTTAGAGAGACCCAGGAAGTCGAACTTGATCAGCCCCAGTTCTTCCAGGTGTGCCTGCTCATACTGGGTGATGCGTCCTTTGCTAGGATCTTTGGGATCACGCATTTGCAAAGGGACAAAGTGCTCCAAGGCTTCGTTAGCAACAATCACACCTGCGGCATGCACACCGGTTGTGCGCACTGAGCCTTCCAACTTTAACGCCTGATCGATGATTGCCTGGGCCTCTTCATTCTGTCGGTACAGATCGTTAAGTTCTTTTACTCCATCCAATGATCCTTGCAGCGTCACCTTTGGGCCTACCGGAATGAGACGTGTAATGCGATCACCCAGGTCTTGTCGACCCATCACACGTGCCACATCTTTCACAGCAGCTTTAGCCGCCATGGTGTTAAACGTGACCATCTGTGCCACGCTATCCTCACCATACTTACGCGCCACGTAGTTGATAACTTCTTCACGCCGATCATCAGGGAAGTCCATATCAATATCAGGCATATCCGCACGCTCTGGATTGAAGAAGCGTTCAAAGGGTAGTTGATAGCGCAAGGGATCAACATTGGTAATGCCCAGCGTGTAGGCCATTATGCTACCAGCTGCCGAACCACGCGCCGAACAGCGAATACCGTGCGAACGTGCATAGTTCACAAAGTCCCATTCAATCAAGAAATATGGCACGAAGCCTTTTTGAGCGATCAGATCGATCTCGTAGTTAAGCTGCTTCTCAATCGTCTCGTTCATCTCGCCAAAGCGTTCTTTGACACCTTCTAAACACAGGGCGTGCAAGTAGTCTTTTTGTGAACTATATTCCGGAGGAATGTCATAGTTAGGCAATTGGGCCTTGTAGGCCAGCGGATCAACGCTGCACTGCTCGGCGATCCGCACGCTATTGAGCAAGGCGTCTGGTAGTTCGGAGAAGAGATGCGCCATCTCCTCTGGGCTCTTGAGAAAGTATTCGTTACTATCAAACCTCATGCGTTTGGGCGTCTCGAGCTGCTTGCCCGTTTGCACACAGAGCAGGACATCGTGTGAGTGGGCATCGTCGGCGTGAATATAGTGCAGGTCATTGGTTGCTACCATCGGGACATGCAAGTCTTTATGCATCTGGTAGAGCATCTGGTTTAGTTGGCCCTGTGGCGACGGCTGTCCATCATCGAAGATGCCATGATGCTCTTGAATTTCGAGATAGAAGTGTTCCTCTCCAAAGACATCCTGGTACCAGCGTGCCATCTTGTATGCCTTCTCCACATCCTCTTTGAGCAGCATTTTCGGTATTTCACCGGAGAGACAGGAAGAGGTCACAATCAAGCCTTCGCTATATTTTTCCAGAACCCCCTTATCAATACGCGGTCGCAGGTGCCACCCTTCGGTATGGGCAATGGTGGTCAGCTTCATGAGATTGTAGTAGCCAGTATTATTCTTCGCCAGCAGCAGCAAATGATGATAGTCGTCACTGAAGCGTTTGGAGTGGTCATGCATATCCTCGGTCAGATACGCCTCGATCCCAATAATCGGGTTAATTCCACCTGCCTTACATGCCTTGTAAAATTCTATAGCTCCATACATTGCACCGTGATCGGTGATTGCCAGATGGCTCATCCCCAGAGCCTTTGCCTGCTGTACCAGCTTCTTAATGCGGCTGAACCCATCCAGTAACGAGTATTCAGTGTGAACATGCAGGTGTGCAAAGTCAGTACCCATAGTTTTCCTCCGGCGCGGCTTTCTCTCTCAAGCATACTAGAACACGGGTTCATCGTCAAGAGATTAGAGAGAGTAGATTATTATTCCCATCAGATACAACGTACCAGATGGCTTGTACTCACACACATGAGGATTATGGATTTTACAGAATTGGCAGAGCGGCGTTCACTGCAGTGAACGCCGCTCTGCCAATTCTGTAAAATCTGATAAAATATCCTAGTCCCTTGACGTTATTCTCACTAGACAATACAATATGGTCAACTACACAACATTTCCCAGATCATGGAGGAACATTCTATGCCCTTATACGAATACTATTGTTCGGATTGTCGCTCAAAATTTGAACTGCTGGTCAGCCGTCAGCACGCTGACGACGTTGTCTGTATGAAGTGCCACAGCGAAAGAGTCCGTCGCCTGCTCTCCGTCTTTGCCTCACCACGTTCGGGCGATGAGTATGGGAGCTATGAAGAAATGGCGGCTCCCTCTACCGGAAGTTGCGGCTGTGGTGGTGGCAGTTGTGGCTGCAACTAAGCAGGGGTTTCTCTTTAATAGAGTCAGTTACCGGCGCGGCGTATTAGAGGCCGTCATCCTCTATACGCTTGGTCGTCTGGGAGCTTTAATTACACCTGCTGTCTTTCCCGATTGGATTTATGTAGCTGCCCCGTTGCTTTTTCTCGTCCTACAATACCTGCTTGGGCCGGTCTGGGCCACGCGCCGCATTGCCTCAACTCGACGCGAACGGCTCAGTAGACGCTTCTGGCTACTCGGCCCACATCTAGCCGCCATCTGCCTGGGCATCGACATCTTGATCAGTCTGACCTGTGGTCTCTCGGTCAATGTTCTTGGCGGCGTGCAACAAGGTCCGGCCCTCTGGCGTCTCTTCACCAGTGGCTCCAACCATCTCACCTTGCTCGATTTGTGCCTGTATGAGTTGAAGGGCGCCTTAGCTCTTTTTGCCCTCTTTACCCTCGATGTAGTGTGTACACGCCTGGCAATGGGCGGCTTCTTGCGCTTCACCATGCCCGCTAGCGGCAATCGTGTGACCCTCTAAGAGAGAGAGTAAGTGGCTATTCTAAGGCATAGCCCATTACTACCGCATGCACATAATCAGCCACATAGTGCCGTTCATCGACGCCATCCAGCACCATGCACTCCACCACCGGCACCATGTCGGCAGCCACCTCGTGCAGCACACTGATCACCGGACGCTCATTGCGTGAAGCATGCGGATCGATGACAAACTCAAACAGCGCATCCGTTAATGCCTCTTCATCAACATGCAAACGAAAAAATTGCGACATGAGAATAAAACCCTTTCTAGCTCTGTGAAAAAGAAGAAAACATCCTCCTTCAAAAAAGGAACTTCCGTTATTATACATATCATAACATATATCATGGCTGATCGGGGTCTATGCCAAGAGAGAGGCTAAAAAGCAATATCAACAGTGAGGTTGAGAAAACATAACATTTTTTGCCAATTCATGCGATGACTCAACCCTAAAGGTTAAGGAAGCTCAACAAATTTCATTGCTTTCACAGCAAGGGTTCCCCTATACTACTGATGGATCAATGCTTGAATATCTAAAAATGTTTTGCTCTATTATCTCTAAAGGAGAGGACGAAAGTTGCGAAAAAAGCTATTGCGTTGGCCCGTTGGGCTGGTGGCTGTGGCACTCCTACTAGCAGTGCTAGTCACAAGTTTACCCTTGCTGCATCATGGAAAATCTACAGCGGCACATGCCTCAGGTGGCGGCGGTGGAGGTGGTGGCGGCACGGCTACACTCTCTGTCTCATCAAGTATTGTACAGCCGGGAGGCATCATCACGGTCAGCGGACAGGGGTTTACCAGCCAGGAAAGTGTTGGTCTGTTTGTTGATACCCCGTACTATGGTCCCTTTACTGTGCTTACTGCTGATGCCAACGGCAATATCTCAGGTAAAGTGAAATTGCCCACTTCTGGTATGACACAGGGACTCCACCTGTTAGTCGCCAACGGTTTTTATAGCAATGTGATTGGTGAGACGCCTCTGACTTTTGTACCTCATCTCTTCACTGCTTCGGGAAAGCCTGGGTTACCTGTGCAGGTTACTGGAGGCGCATTTGCCGCCAATGAGTCGGTGCAGATAGAGATGGGCACTACACTTGAAGGTACTGCTGTCACCAACTCAACAGGTGATCTGTCTTTCTCGTTCAATGTTCCAAGTAAGCAGACGCAGGGTACCTACCTACTCACTGCGCTGCGGACGAAGCAGAAACCAAAGGCGGTGACATCGCAATTGTTGATCATTCCGGCCATTATCAAAGCACCGGCTGGTATTCATGATGGGCAGTTGGTCAAAGCCTCCGTAAGCGGTTTCCTTTCACAAGAGAATGTGACGGTTAGCTGGAATGCCAGTGGTGGACAGCAACTAGCCACAGTGCAGACCGATAGCAAGGGTGCGGCTCAGGTCTGGTTTACTCCGTCGTTGGTGGCGGCAGGCCCCTACACTCTTACCGCCGTGGGTGATACCAGTAACATCCAGGCGACTGCGCCAATGAATGTTGGCCCTGGTATTGAAATTCAGTTTGGGTATGGTGGCTCCAGTACAGCTACAAAAGGATACTCAGGCGGGGGCTATGGTGGCTACGGTGTTCCTGGAGGTACGATCAATATTCTTGGTGGTGGCTTCACGGCGGGAGAAACCGTCAAGGTCTACTTCCAAACTGCTACCCACGGCGTCGTATCTGCTACCGTTGACTCAACCGGCGCATTCTCCGTTAACCTGACGCTCCCTACAACCTATAATCCGGCTACCTCTTACTATGTCTATGCGGTAAGCACCAGTGGCACTGACAAAGCTCGAACTCCCTTCTTCTTTATACCACCAGGGATTTATGCCGACTCGTATGGCTACGGTAGTTCACCGCTCCAGATTGATGGCTATGGCTTTGCTGTGAATGAGACCGTCAACCTGTTCTGGAACTATCAGCAAACGGGTCAAACGCAGTTGACAAGTGTCACGGCGGACAACTATGGTTCATTCTTTGTCACGGTCACACCGCCGAATACGGCCTATCAAGGTAGCGTTACTGTGGCGGCGGTGGGCGTGACCAGTCACCTGACCGCGACCTCCTCAGTAGCTCAGTATGCGTTCATCTCGGTGAGTCCGGCTATCGGCAAGCCCGGCACCACTGTGCAAGTGAGCGGCATGACCTTTGGGGCAGATGAGTCTGTATCTGTAACGTTCCAGGGAGCCACGGTAGCGACCGCTACAACGCAAGCTGATGGCACATTTAATACCTCATTTGTGGTGCCTGCCCCTACTGGCTCTGGTGATCAGTTTGTACAGGCTAACGGCGCACAGAGTGGGCAGTCGGCAGGGGGCCTCTTCTCATACAAACCAACGTTGAAGATTACGCCTAACGTAGGCACTGTCGGCACGACGATTACCGTCAATGGGAAGCTGTTCAGTGCCTACACACAGGTGACGCTTTTCTGGAAGGATAGCACTTCAGGGAAGCAGCCACAGTATACAAATCTGGGAACGTTCTATGCTGATAGCAATGGCACCTTCTCAGCTACGGTGACCGCACCTTCCAACCTGGTGAGCGGGAAAACGTATAATGTGCTGGCAAACGATGGAGTTTCGCACCTGTGGGTGCAAGCTGCCTTCACGGCTCAGTAGGAGCTAAGGTATCAACTCAAGGCACAAAAAAGAATGGCAGGTTTGCCCTGCCATTCTTTTTTGTGTCATGAATTGATTGGTGATTATACTGAGGGCGTTTCATAACTGGGAATCCTCCCAGAGATGAGCTAAAACGCGTTTGGGAGAACGGATGAGATCAGGACGGCCAGCGTGCCAAGCAGCCAAAGCGCCGATGCGCCAGCTGAACCGCCAAGCGGCACAACGCCATCGGTATCTCAAAGAGACCGAGTCACCCAGGTAATTATCAAAATTTACACCTATGTTTCACCTGTCACGACGATGAAAATCCCTCTCGAGAAACACGCCTTTTGCAATGACGCGCCCAGTGACGCTGCCGGTGACGCTTCCATGACGCTTCATCCATATACTGTGGTCTATGAGCAGACGGAAGTTGGAGGAAAGCCAGGGTACCGATGGACACATTCCGTTTTTACAGAAAGTCTTGTCAGACCCCCTATAAATATAAGGAGAGGAAGTCCTTCATCAGGTGGTTGAGAGCCACGTCCTAATATAACATGCTCCGTGCAAGAAGGAGAAAAAGGAGACAGACGATGAGTCAAGATATTCTGGGCATTCATCATGTAACGGCAATTGCTGGCGACCCACAGCGCAATATCGATTTCTACACTGGCGTGCTGGGTCTGCGGCTGGTGAAACTGACGGTCAACTTTGACGATCCACGCTCCTACCACCTGTATTATGGGGATGAGCAGGGTCATCCTGGCACCCTGCTGACGTTCTTTGCCTGGCCAGGAGTCCCAAAGGGACGGCAGGGAACAGGGCAAGTGACGGTGACGTCCTTCTCCATTCCTCAAGCGTCACTGGACTATTGGATCGAGCGCCTGAGCCAACAAGGCGTCTCCTCCACAGGACCCGTGTCGCGCTTTGACGAAACCGTCCTTTCCCTGCAAGACCCAGATGGGCTCGCCCTCGAACTGGTCGCTCACCCTCAGGCACAGCAGCGTCCAGCCTGGAAAGAGGGACCCGTGCCTGCCGAATATGCGGTTCGAGGAATTCACACCGTCACCTTGTCGGAGGATGGCTACGAGCGGACGGCCAAGCTCTTGACCGAGACCTTGGGCTTTCGTCCCCTCGGCCAGGAAAACAACGTGTTTCGCTACGAAGTCGGTGAGGGGGGATCAGGGGCGTATGTGGATGTGCGCTGTGCTCCGGAGCTGCGGCGCGGCCATGTGGCAGGTGGAACGGTCCATCATGTGGCCTGGCGAACGCCCACCGATGAACGCCAACAAGCCTGGCGCGGGGTCCTGGCTGGTCTCGACCTCAATGTCACGCCGGTGTTGGATCGCAAGTACTTCCACTCGATTTACTTTCGCGAGCCGGGAGGCATCCTATTTGAAATCGCCACCGATCCCCCCGGCTTCACGGTGGATGAGCCCGTCGAGCAATTGGGAACCCATTTGGAGCTCCCACCCTGGTTGGAGCCGTATCGAGAAGAGCTGGACCAGGTGTTGCCTGCACTCCGCTTGCCAGCAGCAGGTACAGGCAAGCCAAGCTGAAGGGACTGGGTTCATGTTGCAATGACGCTGCCAGTGACGCTGCTGGTGATGCGCCCATGACGCTTCATCCGTATACTGTAGTCCATGAGCGAATGGAAGTTGGATGAAAGCCAGAGTGCCGATGGACACATTCCGCTACAGGCTTTAATTTTATTGGAGGTGAGACAATGACAGTGACGCAGCAGACGATGACTGACGATCAACGCAAATCCGTAGCGCTCGAATATCTCAAACGGATTGATCGAGGCGAAAACTTTTTTGATCTGTTCGCTGACGATGCTCAGGTGTACCTTCCCAAGTGGGGTCTCGCCAACGGTCGGACGGAGTTCGAGAAGCTCTTCGCAGATCTTGGGACTATCCTTTCATCGATCCGACACGATTATGCCTACTTCAACTACATCATCCAGGGTGACTATGTGGTCGTGGAGGGAACAAGTTATGGAGTTACGGCCGACGGCACCGAGTGGCGTGCAGGCGTAACTCATGCTGGTCGCTGGTGCGATGTCTTCGAGATTCGCGACTTCGTGATTCAGCGCTGCTTCATCTATCTCGATCCCGACTACGCTGGGGCTGACACAGCCCGATACCCATGGCTGAGGAGGTAAGAATGGCAATGAGAATCTTCACCTACGATGCCCTACCCGGTAGGGTCATCTTCGGGCCCGGGGCGAGCCGGCAGAGGCTTGCTGAGGAGGTGGGTCGGCTGGGCGCCCGCCGCGTCCTGCTCATCGCCACCGAGCAGGAGAGGAAGCTCGCCGAAGAGTTGTCGGCACCCTTAGGCGAGCGTCTCGTCGGCGTCTTCATTGACGTCAGGCCGCACGTGCCTGTCGAGGTGGCTGAGGAGGCCAGGGAGTTGGCCCGCAGACTCAAGGCGGATTGCCTGTTGAGCGTCGGCGGAGGATCGACGACCGGCGCGGCCAAGGCCATCGCACTCGTGGAGCCGCTGCCCATCGTCGCGGTGCCGACCACCTACGCCGGCTCGGAGATGACTCCAGTTTGGGGCCTTACCGAGGGGCAGCGCAAGACGACCGGAACCTCACGCGACGTTCTGCCCAAGGTC
>WNFX01003382.1_pt1 | contig 25101 bp, 20 predicted proteins | sample 5400111 | NCBI WGS metagenome assembly WNFX01 (sample SAMN13153363, study PRJNA577476) | soil metagenome | isolation source: 40 cm soil or saprolite under grassland replicate 1 | place: USA:California | collected 2016-06-15
GAGAGATCCAAAGCTCGCGCTCAGGATGACACGCGTGAAGCGGCTTGGTTTGACTCGCAACACGTCTTCTTTGAAATGGATTGACCCTTGGCGTCCCTCCAGGAGCGCGGCATGTGATTCGTGACGACGGCCAGTCTGATACAGAGGGAACTCAATTTACAACGCTCAGTCCAAGTATACCAGATGGGACAGGAAAATCCGTAACGTTTATCGTAACGCCTGCAAGACGGCTCACATGTTACTCTAAAGACAGAGAAACGAGCACATGAAATTTTCATAAAAACGAAAGAATCCAAAAATTGGCATGAATTGATGGAACTTCCCTCACGAACCAATTGGTACACTCATCGGGGCTGCTTTCTTCGGCATTGGCTACGGGGCCTATATGAGTGTGGATATGGCGCTCACGACCGAAGTGTTGCCGCCCACAGACGAGGCTGGCAAGTTTATGGGCATCTGGTCGGCAATGGGCGTGTTGGCACAGGTGATTGGAATGACGATCAGCGGGGTGCTCTTGCAGGGTCTGCCGAACCATCTGGGCTATACGGGGATGTTTGGCGTGAGTATCGTTTGCTTTGCAGTGGGGACGGTGGTGATTCGGCAGGTGAAGGGGGCAAGGTAACTGCCCATTCGATTGGCCAAATGTTCTGTAGTGAAGGGTGAGAGAAGCTATCCTTCTCTCACCCGCCAGTGCAAAAGCCAGCAGCCTCGCTGCCCTCGAGCGAGTCGGGCCCCCGAGTACTCACTCACAGGCTGGATGCAGTTGCAAAGTGAAGGAGAGCCTGTTTCCGTCTGCCAGACATGCGCGATGAGTCGCCCCTGGCGCAGACCCTGCACGTAGGCATGGGTGGGTTGATGGACACCACGTTTTCGTACGTGCGCGCCAGCCTGTTCGTGCCCCTGACCTTGAAAGACCGGGTCATCGGGATGCTGGTGCTGACCTCGCGTGAAGCGGATGCCTTCACCCAGCATCATGCCACGCTGGCGCAGGCCATTGCCAACCAGGCCGCCATCGCGATTGAGAACGCGCGGCTCTATGCCCAGGCCCAGGACCTGGCGGCGTTGGAGGAGCGGCAGAAGCTGGCGCGCGAGTTGCACGATTCGGTCTCGCAGGCGCTCTACGGCATCGCGCTGGGGGCCCATACCGCCCGCACGCTCCTTGAGCGCGACCCGGGCCAGGTAGCCAAGCCACTGGACTATATCCTGGCGCTGGCAGAGGCGGGGCTGGCCGAGATGCGGGCGTTGATCTTTGAGTTGCGTCCGGAGTCGTTGGAGACGGAGGGGCTCGTCTCGGCGCTCATCAAGCAAGCTGCGGCACTGCATGCACGCCACACTGTTCCGGTCGAGACCGAGCTGTGCGACGAACCGGACCTGCCGCTCAAGGTCAAACAAGAACTCTACCGTGTCGCACAGGAGGCCTTGCACAATACCATCAAGCATGCCCGCGCCAGCCAGGTGAACGTGAGGCTTGGCCGGACGGCTGAGGCGATCATCCTGGAGATCCGCGATAATGGCCGAGGATTTGATCCGCTGGGCTCCTTTCCCGGGCATTTAGGTCTGCTCTCGATGCAGGAGCGGGTCAAGAATCTGGCGGGAGTGCTCTCGATCGAGAGCACTCCCGCCAGGGGACGACGATCCGTGCTTGGGTCCCAGCCCGCGAGGTCATCCAAACCTGACACTCCCTGTCTTACCAAAGCGACACAGCCGCAGCGAATTACTGACCACCGTGACCGAGGACAGCGCCATGGCTGCCGCCGCGAAGATGGGCGCATTCTCTCGCAGGAACGGGATGAGCGGCGAAAGGATCGCGGTCGGGATGAGGATGACGTGATAGGCAAGGGCCCAGAAGAGGTTCCGATGCCAGCATCCGCCTGCACGAGCGCGGGAGCATCGTTGATTCCATCACCAGCAAAGGCGACCATCAGGCCTTGTTCCTGTTTTCTTTTTTCAGCCTCTATGTACCAGGGTGCTAGACCGAACCGGCGTGTGCCGACGAAACCGGATCCGGCTGATAGCGAAGACGAGTCCTATGCCAAGCAAACCTAGCAGCAGAGGCGTCGCTATCGGTTCAACCGGCAAGTTGGCATCGGGTGGAAGTTGCATAGAAGGAACGAATAGGATTTGTGCAATTGCTGAAGCCGCCATCGCGTTATGAGTTCGTGCCAAGTCTTGAATCGTTGCATCGTATGCGGTCTCTCCCTGTCCGACGTTTCGATCAATTGCTTCTGCCTGACGATCCGGATGCAGTTTATTCCATGCCGCAACAGACTGTAGTTGAGAGCTGGTCATATCCCCACCGGGCACGACAACACGGTCGAGAGAATTTACGGTATTGAAGTTATAGCGTGGGATGAGAATAAGTCCATCGCGTGATGTGATAGGTCCTTGCTTTGTGGCAAAGACATAAGCCTTCGCCGCAAATGACGACGTATAGGGATCAAGAAGACCAGCGAGGTCCATCTCGCTCACCCCGTCATAGAGCAGGACACCTAACTTCTCCTGGTGCCACTCGAACGCCGCATTTTCAAGTACCGATGCAAGAGGAAAGTCGGGATACTTAAAGTTTGGGTTATCGAGGTAGCTGGTATGCACATAGCCGATCTGGCGTGCGACGTCCTGGGCAACTGAATGTCCCACCAGCCGCGATACCGCATGAAGTGTCGCATCAATACCTGAAGCAAGATTAGTCGAGGTAATAATATTACCATCGTCGACGTAGCGCACGTTGTGCATCCACTTGACATTTGGGAAGCGTGTCTCAACAGTATTGAAAAAGTTCGTGTTTGTCGTAGCTTTATGGCCATTAAGAAGACCGGTGTCAGCGAGTGTCACCGTACCAACGCAAATGCCATCTATAATCGTCTGCTTTCCAGTGTTTGCACGAACCCAATTGACAACCGAAGAGTCCATGATCTGCGTGGAACCCAAGGCTGGGATAGCAATCAGATCGGGTTTCTTGCCAATTTCCTTGTTGTATTCAGCGAAGGAAAAGTGTGGGACAAAGTCGAGTCCGGTATCTGGGTCCAGGTTGGAAGCTAGGAGGGAGCGCCACTCTCAAATGGGCTTGTCCTTTCTTTTCCTCTCTGTGTCGTGGCAAAGCTCATGGTTTCACTTCCTTTTTTTCTAAACTCAGCAGTTCTTAGGTTGATGCGTATTGGGCCCTAGTATTGACAGAGGAGAAAAGATGTTTTATTCTCTTGGCTAGTTGGTTTGCGTCAATATCTGGCGGGTTGGAGGGTATGCCCACGAACTCTTATGAGCATATAATTCTTTGGGCTCTCAGGTTCGATAGGGATAAACTGTTCATAAACGCTCAGAGATTTTAGCGAGGAGCAATCTTATTTATGCAAATACCTTTGGTAGATCTACGGGCACAATATCAAACGATCAAGCATGAAGTCATGGCTTCCTTCGAGGATGTGTTGGAGCAGATGCATCTGTTTCTTGGCCCCCAATGCCTGGCCTTTGAACAGGAATTTGCCACGTACTGTGGTTGTCAGTATGGTATCGGTCTTTCCAATGGAACGGATGCTCTTACTCTGGCTCTACGCGCCTGTGGCATTGGGGCTGGTGACGAAGTTATCACTGTGGCCAACACTTTTATTGCCACGGTGGAGGCAATTGCGCTGGTGGGTGCTACTCCTGTCTTTGTGGATATCGATCCAGAGACGTATACCTTGGATTGGCGACAACTCGACAGTGTTTTGACCTCTCGGACGCGTGCTGTGATCCCGGTTCATCTGTATGGACATTCTGTCGATATGCAACCTCTCTTAGATTTCGCGCAGGTGTATGGTCTGCGGGTGATCGAGGATGCCTCTCAAGCCCATGGTGCAACCTATCACGGTCAGCGTGTGGGGAGCCTGGGAGATATCGGCTGTTTTAGCCTCTATTATAGTAAAAATCTGGGTGCCTATGGGGAAGCGGGTATCTGTGTCACTGATGATCCTACCCTTGCGGAGCGTCTCCGTGTATTGCGTGATCACGGCTCTCGTGTGCGCTATGAGCATGAGGTTCTAGGAGTCAATGCACGGATGGATGAATTGCAGGCGGCAGTCCTGCGAGTGAAGTTGCGTTATCTGGACACCTGGAATGCGGCACGTCAAGCTCATGCCTCTCGCTATACTGAGGCGCTTCAGGGACTTGTGGAGACGGTGCCAGTATGTAGACCATGGGCAACACATGTTTACTATGTCTATGTCGTGCAGGTTCCGCGTCGCGATCAGTTGCGCGTTGCGCTGGAGCAGGAAGGAATTGCAACGGGTATTCACTATCCCATCCCTCTTCATTTACAGCCTGCCTGTGCTCATTATGGCTATGAACGGGGAAGCTTCCCCGTCACCGAAGCAGCAAGCCAACATATTGTCTCTTTGCCAATGTATCCAGAGCTGACGGATGAACAGATACAAGTGGTTGTCAATGCGATTAGGAAGTGCTTTTCGTTAAGAGTTTCATAATTTGATCAGAGAGTGAAATACACATGTTTGGAGGGAGTCAGTGGCGAATACCTCTTTTTATGCTCATCCCACGGCTGAGATAGCAAGGGATGCCCAGATTGGCGCGGGAACGAAGATATGGCGCGATGTGCAGATACGAGAGCAGGCTCACATTGGTGAAACATGTAACATTGGGAAAGGTGTTTACATTGACAGAGATGTGCATATTGGCTCAAATGTGAAGATACAGAATCACGTCTCAGTCTTTGAGGGCGTCACACTTGAAGATGGTGTCTTTGTTGGTCCTCACGTCTGCTTCACCAACGACCAGTTTCCTCGTGCTATTACTCCCGATGGAAAGCTCAAGGGTACGGAAGACTGGGAGATTACACCCACTCTAGTAAAGTATGGGGCTTCAATCGGTGCGGGTTCTCTCATTGTCTGTGGAGTCACTATTGGGGCATTTGCCCTGATTGGAGCAGGCTCAGTGGTGACGAAAGATGTTCCAGCGCATGCTCTGGTCTATGGTAATCCTGCTCGCCCGCAGGGCTATGTCTGTCGCTGCGCCCGACGTTTCTCTCATATGCGCGAAGAGGGTGGGAAGTTGGTAGGATGGTGCGAAAGTTGTGGGCAGGAGTATGTTGTTGGGGAGGGGTAATCACTTATTCACCATTTAGCATAATTAGCTCACAATCAGCTCCAGGCGTGTTCGGAGTGCCTGCAGTAGAGTCGTGCTACATGCTTCCAAGATGATCACGTCACATGAGTCTATGACTAAACAGCCTTATCCTTTACCTGGAAGCATATAGCTCACCTGCTCCTCATCCCCTTATTTAAGCGAGCGAACTTCAATTCAGAGTAACTGCGATAATAACGAAAGTAAAGAGAAGCTTTATTATCTGCTCTAGATGATGTATTAAATCGATGCATTTAGATATTTTGATTAGTTAGGGGGCAACTAACGTGTTTACGCAAAGATACATTCGATAACACTTCGCGAAAACAAAGCTGTTCTTCATCTTCACTTATGTGACATTGATGTCATTGATCCTCGCGGCGAAGCTCCAGGAAATTCCAGTTCATCCAGATGATGTGATGCCTCGACACTGCTCTAGAGTTGTGTCTGATAGGTAATGGTTGCTTCACGTCTATTATCAGCATAATCGCAAGTCTATAGCTGTTGCTGGCATGTGCGGCTTCATTAGGGTGAAGATATGATATCGAGACATATGCATGTCTCAACATACGGACTATAAGGGAAGTTTTTGGTGATTTTGGTTACACAACCTCATGTAGAGGATACTGCAAAGCAAATTCTACTGCTTCCAATTCATTAGGCACTTAAAGTGGGAGATCCCCCACTAATGTATAGAAGATACTTGCCTATGTAACTGGAAATAGGCTATTGCTGGTGTAGGTTCATTGGGGATGAACCTTAAATATCTTGAAAAGGAGAGGGGTCCTATGGAAAGTACAATTATGACAAAGCGAGGAGAGGAACTAACTTCCTCTACGAGTCTGTCAAGTATTTTGTGGAAGTAATTTTTCATTGAGGGAACCTGCCAGCAAATTCAATAGCAAACAGTTCAGAGCTGGTGTCCAGTTCCGGATCGGCATGGTCCATTTCTTGGCGATGTTCTGGATCGCCAGGTAAATGACCTTAAAGACCGCTTCATCGGAGGGAAAGATCCGGTGATTGCGCGTCACCTTGCGTAAGGACATGTTGACGGACTCGATGGCATTGGTCGTGTGGATGACCTTGCGAATGTCTTCTGGGAAGGCAAACAAGGGGATCACACGGCTCCAGCGGGCTCGCCACATCTTACTCATGGTGGGATAGAGCCGATCCCATTTTTCCGCAAACAGTTCCAGATAGACCTGCGCTTCCCCCTCGGTGCTGGCCGAGGAGATCAGCTTCAAATCAGCCGCCACCTCTTTGCGGTGTTTGTAGGACACATATTTGAGCGAGTTGCGCACCAGGTGCACCAGACAGAGCTGGACCCGTGTCTGGGGATAGAGGGTCTCAATGGCTTCTGGTAAGCCGGTGAGCCCGTCCACGCAGGCAATGAAGAGATCCTTCACGCCACGGTTCTGCAGTTCGGTGAAGACCGAGAACCAGAATTTGGCTCCCTCTGTTTGCGCTATCCACATTCCCAGGAGTTCTTTTTGTCCTTCCATATCGACGCCCAGCACCAGAGAGATGGACTTCTTGATCACCCGTTGGTTCTCACGCACCTTTTTTCGTTTTGACCACTTCCACAAAATATTATACACCCTCCCGCTTCAATCTTTCTTCCTGCTGCAAGTGCCCTTGTGGTTACCTTTGAAAATGGAAATGGCGTAGGCTCAGCATTCTCATCACCTATGGCAAACCAATCAATACCTCAACAACCAGCATATCTTCATGCACTGCTCGAACAAGAACAGCAAACTGTACTTCTTTTCCTGTTCTCACCATCAATTCTTTCTCTACCTCGGCGGAAACTTCAAAAGCGAGGCCATAGGGCTGCCAAGCTCGATTTGAAAGGAACAATATGGAACGCGACGTGAAATCTTATTTTATTCGTACAGACCATCCCTTCGAAAGAAAGAGGAACGTGTCCAGGAATGAGATCCTTTGTACTCCATGAATAATCCATCCATTGGTACTGGTAACATGCGTAGCAAAGATAGTCGTATGCAAATAAATCGTTACAACAGTGGGGTGTGTAGCAAACAATCGTTTCATCTTTCTTGATGGAAGCAAAGCACTGAAATGAAGCAATTCGTGGAGGAAAGGGATATTTTTTTGGGAGCGAACCTGTTACGCTTGAAGCTGGGGCATTTTCGACTGGATCGCACGATTTTGCAGCGACGCTACAGTATTGTCGAAGGATCGCTGTTACTTATCTCGGCACATATTGCTTCGAATGCGCTGGGCGTGGTACGTCAAACGATTTTGAATATTCTCTTCGGTACGGGACCCCAGGCCAGTGCTTTCTATGCTGCCGCGCAATTACCGAATACCCTTTTTAATTTAGTGGCAGGAGGTGCGCTCACTTACGCGTTTATTCCCGTATTTATCTCCTATGAGCACGCCAATGGGCCGAGAGAAGCATGGCGTCTCGCCAGTCTGGTTTTTAATGTGCTGCTCGTCTTGCTGACTGTTCTCGTCCTGTGTGGAGAATGGTTTGCACCCGCCTTCGTCAACCACTGGCTGGTACCGGGGTACTCTTCTTCGGAACAGGCTCTCGTTACTACTTTGACACGCATCTTGCTTGTGCAACCGCTGATACTCGGTCTTGGCACTGTCGCTACCGCTATTCTGAGTAGTAAGCGCCAGTTCTTCCTGCCTGCCCTTTCCGTTGCGGTCTACAACGTGGGCTTGATTGGGGGATTACTGTTCTCCCTTGCTCTTCCAGGGGTAGGCATCTATGGGCCGACGTATGGGATACTGGCTGCCGCACTGTGCCATGTACTGGTACAAGTACCGGGTTTGCTCAAAGAAGGGTTACGCTATTCATTTATCTGGGATATCAAAAATAAGGGATTGCATGAGGTAGCACGCCTCTTTGCTCCAAATGCGCTAGCTATCGGCATCTCTTCTGCAGGGGCCGTGGTGACTACTGCTTATGCCTCCTACCTGCCTGACAAAGGTAGCCTCGCGATCCTGCACAATGCCCAGATGCTCTTTGCCGTGCCTGTGGCGTTGCTTGCGCAAGCAGTGGCACAAGCGGCTACTCCGAGAATGTCGCAGCTCGCGGCGAATGAGCGTTATCTGCACCTGCGTCTGTTACTATGGAGAGTGGTTCGTGTATCGGTGCTTCTCAGCATTCCATGCGCAGTGGGGCTCTCTATTCTAGGAAAACCTATTATCCATCTTGTTTTCCAGCATGGTGCCTTTACGAGCCATTCTACACATCTCACCGTCCTGGCTCTGCTGGGATACATTGTGGGGATGCCGGGAAGTATTGCCAGTGAACTCTTGGTGCGAGGCTTTTATTCGCTCAAAGATGCCCTCACGCCACTTTTCATCGATATTTTGACTCTGGCTGCTCGTTTTGGCTTCACACTTCTGTTCATACAAGTCATGGCCGGTCCGTATGTGATTATGGCGATTCCACTCGCAATCTCGGTGGTCGCAACTATGCAAACACTCCTACTTGGGGGCTTACTGGTCTTACGCTTGCATAGGAAAATAAAGACGGACAAAGGTCTAGAACGCCTGAAACGTATGCGTACGAATAAGCTAAAAGGTCAGCTAGTTCATCTGTCTGAGAGCGTGTATTAAAAGGCTTCAGGAGCGCTTTCGTGTTAAGCGGTCGCAAGAGTATTCCCCATAGGCCGACGATGCTGCCTTTGTAAAGATGTTCCAGCGCATGCTCTGGTCTATGGCAATCCCGCTCGCCAGCACGGCTCTGTCTGCCGCTGCGCTCGACGTTTCTCACGCATCGATGAACAGGATGGGAAGTTGGTGGGATGGTGCGAAAGCTGTGGGCAAGGAGTATGTTGTTGGGGAGAGGTAAGCACTTATTCAGAATCTGGCAAATTGCTCACAGACGCCATACACACTCAACGCATCAATCTCCATAGGCAGTCTGGCCTGTTCCATGATCTGTCCTGATATGTCCTATAAATAGAAGTTGATTTATATACTGTCTTATAGGTCAAAAGTACTTTATTAAAGTACTTTCATTTTCCCCTAAAATTTCTTTACTTTGAGCGGTAAATCACCTGTAATAGAGGGGGTTTTTGCATTTCGATTTTCATCTAGTAGGATTTTTGGTATATTTTATTTGACAAGTGGAAAAAGATACACTATTCTGTAGATTAGTTGATGTTTCAAATCTCTGGTTAAGTGGTGAGATAGGGAGGTTGCTAATGAGCTTATATAATCCAAAATACGCTCGCTTCTACTTCGCGGCAACAAAGCCATTCTTTCATCTTCGCTCATATGACACTGAGGTCTTTTATCCTCGTGGCGAAGCTAAGACTATAGCTGTGTCTATACCACATGTTGCTTCATGTGCGCTCGCAGGAAGTTGCAGGAGGCCAGACATGTGGGTATTTCAACACGTAGGCTCTAGGGGGAGTTTTTTAGGATAATGCGTTTAGATGATGGGTATATTGACTTTTCTCTTTCACAAAAAGATACACTGATCCATCAACGTGTCGCCGTGGCACCACGACCCGAGATGCCCATGGTGCCACGAATGCCGAAAAAGACGCGTCTGGAGCGGCTGTCTCTCAATGAGACAACCTCTGCAGTGATGCGGGTAATCAGAGGGGTGGATGTGGAGCGCCTGGCTGAATACTTTGAGCAGATGTGTGATCGGCGACCGCACGAGACTGCCGTCATCTGCGGGTCATCCCAGCTCACTTACCAGGAACTCGACCATCGAGCCAATCGTCTCGCGCATTTTCTCATCTCACGTGGCGTTGAAAAAGGCAACCCGGTTGGGATTCTCTTAGAGCGCTCGCTCGATACCTATATTGCACTCCTCGGGGTACTCAAGGCGGGTGCCGCTTTCGTCCCACTCGATCCATCGTTTCCTTCTGACCTCGTGGCTTTTATCGCGGAGGACGCTGGACTGCGAGGCCTCGTGACGACCTTCGCGTTTCGCGAGAAAACGAGCGCCCTACCCTGCCCTGTGCTCGAACTCGACCGGGCGTATGAAGCGCTCTCCGTCCAGCACGAGACTCGCCCCCAGGTTCAGGTTGATCCTGCATCCCTGTGCTATATCATCTATACGTTGGACACGACTGGTCGGACGAAAGGAGTTGCCGTTTCGCACGCCAGCATCGTCAACTTCCTCAGCGTGGTCACCCCGATCTACCGCGTGAGGCGTAACGACCGGGTCTACCAGGGCATGTCAACCGCCTTCGACATCTCCTTCGAGGAGATCTGGCCGACATGGATCGCCGGAGCAACGCTGGTCGCTGGTCCTCCCGATTCCCAACGCCTCGGTCACGGGCTCACTCAGTTCCTCGTCGAACACAAGATCACCGTGCTCCGCTGCGTGCCGACTGTGCTCGTCACAATCGAGAGAGATGTGCCCTCCCTGCGCTCCCTCCTTGTGGGCGGCGGAGCATGCCCAGCCGAGCTCGTCAGCCGCTGGTCGCGGCCTGGGCGGCGGATTCTCAATACTTATGGTCCTACTGAGACGACGGTCACGGCCACCTGGTGTGAGCTGTTTCCCGGTCGCCCCGTCACCCTCGGCTCTCCACTACCAACGTATCATATCTATGTTCTGGACGACCAACTCCATCCCGTCGAGGAGGGTGAGAGCGGAGAGATCTGCATTGGCGGCCCTGGCGTGGCCATCGGCTACCTCAATCGCCCGGACCTCACAAAGGAGCGCTTTGTACCCAATCCGGTCTGGCGCGATCGGGAGATGGTGCCTCGCCTCTACCGTACAGGAGATCTTGGTCGCATTACTCCTGCCGGGGAGATCGAGTATCTGGGGCAAATCGACATCCAGATGAAGGTCCGCGGCTATCGCATCGAACGTGGCGAGATCGAGCAGGTGGCCCTTTCTCAGGCCCACTCAGCATCTCTTAACGAATATGCTTCAGCACCCCAGTTTGCAAGGAGAGCAATCTCCGAACCCGAAGCTGAAACATCCAAGCTAAGGATGCTCAGCCAAATGAACTTTAAAGATGTCTATAAGCATGTTATGACAGACCCTCTTTATAAGAATTCTATATTTAATATGGCAAGCACATTCATATTGGGCGGATTAGGATTTGTCTTTTGGATAATAATAGCGCGACTGTATCAGACGGAAGAGGTTGGTATCGCTACTACCCTCATCTCTATCATGACATTATTAAGCAGCTTTACCATTCTGGGGTTAAACTCAAGTCTAACTAGATATCTTCCCAAATCTGCCAATAAAAATGAATTAATTAATTCCTCGTTTGTTATTGTAACTATTGTTACAATTTTAGCTTGCGTTGTATTTTTGCTGGGATTACACATATTCTCACCACAATTATTATTCTTACGTTCAAATCTCTTCTATATTATCTCATTTACTGCTTTTATAATTTTTTGTTCCTGGAATGTCCTTGTTGATAGTATTTTTATGGCTTTTAGGGCTGCTGGTAATATCCTCATAAAAAATAGTGTCATCAGTACATTAAAACTTGTGCTCCCAATTGCACTTATCGCGTTTGGTGCCTATGGTATTTTTGCATCTACCGCTTCAGCGCTTGCTCTTGGTGTGCTTGCTGGCCTGATTATACTTATTCTCAAATTTAAAATCAAGCCCTCAATTTCAGTTAATGTTTCCCTAGTAAAAGAAACCTCGGTATATTCATTTGCTAATTACATAGCCAGTTTTATGTCTAATATGCCATCGCTCGTATTGCCAGTTATAATATTAAATAACTTATCAGCAAAATATGCAGCTTATTATTACGTTGCTTCCATGATGCAAAACATTTTGTTGATTATTCCCTTAGCTACTGCCCAGGCATTACTCGCAGAGGGCTCATATAACGAAGCCGAACTAAAAAAACATGTAAAAAAAGCGGTCACAACTATCCTGGTAATCCTTATTCCTTCGACATCTATAATCATTTTCGCTGGAAATATATTGTTGCAATTGTTTGGCAAAAACTATGCAGTTGAAGCTTTTCAATTCTTGCAGTTGTATAGTGTATCTACAATTTTTACAGCAATAATCTTAGTTGCTAATGCTATTATGAATGTAAAACACAAGACAAAATCGCTAGTTGCTTCGAACGTAATAGCGGCTGTTTTTACATTAGGGTTATCTTATGCTTTTATCTCTGGTAGGTTGGTTGGCATAGGATGGGGTTGGACACTGGGGCAAGCAATTGCAGGGTTAGTATCTATATTCTTTATAATTCGTACCTACTCGGGTACCCCCCAAACCCGAGCATCGCCAAAGTTCAGAGGTACCTTGAGTAGTTACTTCTTAAAGTACATTCTGGTATTTTCCAGGAAGTGAGCCCACTGGTAGTACAGTTTCGTCAGCGTACCTGAATAGGTACTAGAAAGGTTTTATTGATGCACCTAACAATTAAACAGCTTTTCAAACTAGCAACTTTATTGCTGGGAGTGACATTAGTAGTAGCAATGCTTATTTTCTTCAACTTAAATAGAGCATCTGTCTATAACGAACTTGTTACTCTTGACCTGGTTCCCAAACCTGAAAAGTTGACTGAACTCTATTTCAACAATAATGCGAATTTGCCGAGTTCTGCAACAAGTAAGCAGGCAATAAGTTTTGCATTCGTCATCCATAACCTCGAGACGACTGATTACCAGTATGTCTACGATGTATCTGTGAATGCTAATGGGACGAGGCACATCGTCGATAGCGGGGATGTATTGGTTAAAAATAACCAATACTATGTCAAAAATGAGAAATTAAATCTCATAAATTCGCCAGGAAGACAAGAGATAGTTGTTGAATTAACCAATAAGCAGCAATCAATAGATTTCTGGATAGGGGGAATAACGAAATGAAAAAAGAGAAAATTGCTATCTTGATACCTTGTCATAATGAAGAACAAGGTATAGCCAAAGTGATGGACAGTATTCCCCATCACACATTAGATAAACATGGATTTGAATGCAGGGTTATTGTTATTGACAACAACTCTTCTGACCAGACCAAAGAAGTTGCAGAGAGCAAGGGAGCTCACGTTCTTTTTGAAGAAGCAAAAGGCAAAGGCAATGCAATACGTAAGGCATTCAATTGTATCGACAGTGATACAAGATATGTCGTAATGCTTGATGGTGATAACACCTACGATCCCAGAGAAATGCTGAGGCTTATAGAGCCCATTGCAAATGATTTTTGTGACGTCGTTATTGGCTCACGGCTCGGTGGGAAAATTACTAAAAATGCCTTTAAGACGCAAAATCACTTAGCAAATTGGATTTATACCTTTTTAGTGAGGTGTTTTTATGGGGCAAATATCACTGACGTGTTAAGTGGCTATTTTGCTTGGCGAGGGGACGTTATCGTAGAGATGAGAGATCATTTAAAATCAGATGGGTTTAGTATCGAGATGGAAATGGTCTCTAAGCTGGTTAAATTGGATTATTCTATCTGTTCAGTGCCAATTAGCTATAATGTCCGCGAAGGTGAAACAAAAATTGAATCTATCAAAGATGGATTAAAGATTCTTTTTACCTTTTCTCGTAATCTTTTCTGGTCTCCCCCAAAAGAATCGGTTGGTAAAAAGAAGATCCCCTCCCGAATATTGGGTAATGGCGCAGAGCAGAAAAGCTCGGGAGCGAGGTCAGGACTGGTTTTAATGCCTTCTCACAGCACGTTACACAACATTCGGGATGGCGTCAAAAAGAATGTCGATTTACTCAAAACAGTGGAGGAACGGGAAACTGCTGATGTGCTAAGTCGAATGTAATAGTCATTTTAAGCATTTTCCCGACATTTTTCTTTTGTACGGAGAGGAAACCATGTTGAAAATAGCGATAGTATCCGATGCAATCTACCCATATAACAAAGGTGGCAAAGAAAAAAGAATTTACGAAATTTCCACGCGACTCGCTAAAAGCGGTCATAAAGTTACAATTTACTGCATGAAATGGTGGGAAGGCTCAGATACTAGAGTAGATGAAGGCGTACAGATAAAAGCGATAAGCCCCTATTTCCCGTTATATTCGGGCGAAAAGCGATCTATTAAAGAGGCTTTATTATTCTCGCTGCATTGTCTTAAGTTAGTAAAAGAAGACTTCGATATTATCGATGTTGATCATATGCCACACTTAGTGCTTTTTAGCACAAAGTTAGTTGCTCTTCTTAAGAGAAAAAAACTGCATGTAATTTGGAATGAGGTATGGGGAGCTTCATACTGGATAAAATATATGGGTCCATCAGGGGTATTAGCAGCCTTGATAGAAAAAATGACCTCAGTGCTTCCCGACAAATTTACAGCGGTATCCGAACATACAGCCAGAGAACTTATGACAAAACTGAAAGTTCCCGAGCATAAAATAACTGTTGTTCCTAATGGTATTTCAATTGCTGATCTTGAAGGTATTGCTCCTGCAACTTCGCGCTCAGATGTTATCTCTGTAGGGAGGTTATTATCTCATAAAAATATCGATGTATTAATACAGAGCATAGCTCTCCTGAAGACAAAATATCCCAAGATAAAGTGCATTATTGTGGGTAAGGGTCCTGAGAGAAATCACTTAATCGAACTGGTACAAAAGAATGACCTGCTTGAAAACGTTGAATTTATCGAATGTATCGAAGACCACAATCAATTATATTCGTTGATGAAATCATCACGTGTCTTTGCCTTTCCTTCAACTCGGGAGGGATTTGGGATTGTCGTTTTAGAAGCAAACGGGTGTGGGCTTCCGGTTATAACCACTGATGATCATCAAAACGCCGCCAGGTACTTGATTAAGGAAGAACTAAATGGAATGACAATTTCCTTATCAAAAGAAGTTCTAGCAAATGCGATTGATAAATATATGATGAAGGATAATGACTTTACAAGTTACAGGTCTTTCCTTCAACAATATGATTGGAATAATGTGGTTCAAAGAGTTGAGGATATATACACAACAAAACGCCTCTCGAAGGCAAAGCTAAAAGAGGTATCAAATCCTCTAGAAGTCTCCATGAAGAAGTTTTGGTAGGTAGTAACAAATCAGGGAGAGAAGAATGAAAAAAATTGTAACGACCAGTTGGGATGACGGTCATAAACTAGATTTAAAATTAGCATACTTACTTCAAAAGTATCACCTTCCAGCAACATTTTATGTCTCTCCAGAGGACAGGGAGTTCTCCAAAAAAGATTTGCTTTCAGAGCAAGAAATTCAATCTCTCAGCGAAAGTTTTGAGATCGGGGGACATACCCTCCATCATCCCAATTTGGCTCAAGTCCCTTTAGATTTTGCTGTCGATAATATCAAAGCTGGGAAGGATATTTTAGAATCAATAGTAGGGAAGAAGCTCCAATCATTTGCGTATCCCTATGGCGCGTACACCCAACAAGTTCAAAAAGCAGTGCTTGATTTAGGGTTTCTGGTAGCCAGAACCACAAAGCGCTTTTCAATAGCGTCTTGCAGGGAGTACGGCGCGCTCCCAACTAGCGTTCACGTCTATACACACGTATCAGATGTCCTCCAATTACCCAAATATCGAACACTCCAATGGCAAAAGCTTGCCCGGTACTTTTTTGATCAAACTATGGAAAAGGGAGGAGTATTTCACCTGTGGGGTCATTCCTGGGAAGTTGATAAGTACAACGAGTGGAAAAACTTAGAAGCAGTGTTTGAATACATATCAAATCGGGAAGATGTTGAATATGTCAACAATGAGGGGTTAGCATGAAAGATAAGAAAGTTAAACTACTTTTAGTTACACCTTACTTCCCACCTCATTCGGGTGGGTTAGAAAACTATGCGTTTAATATTGCCCAAGGTCTCATGCAAACTTATGACTACCAGGTAGTTGTAGTTACGTCTAACCCAAATGGGAAGAAGCAAGTTATTGAAGACTACTGCGGGATAAAAGTGTACCGCTTACCGATCATGGTACGAATTTCAAATACACCGATTAATCCATTATGGTATTTAGCTCTAAAGAGCATTATTCGTGCGGAAAAACCCGATATCATCAATTCACACCAACCGGTACCCTTCATCGGTGATTTGACAGCATTTCTCGCTGGAAACATTCCCTTCGTTTTAACCTATCATTCAGGAACAATGCAGAAGAATAAGTTTTTGTTAGATATCATCATTTTTCTATACGAAATGCTTATTCTCCCTCATACGGCAAGGAAAGCAACCAGAATAATCTGTGCATCTAACTTTGTGAGAAATACTATCTTAAAAAGGTATGCTTTCAAAAGCACTATTATTCATCCAGGAGTCGATATTTCTCTGTTCAAACCCAATCCGGTCATCACAAAAGATCAAAATCTCACCTTATTCATTTGCCACTATAAAAGTATGCATAGAATAAAAGGCCTCTATTATTTACTCGAAGCTATAAAAGAGCTTCCCGAAATAAAGTTATGCGTTGTTGGAGAAAAAGGTGATTTCGTAGATAAGAGAATTATTTCTGTTGGCTTGAAAAGAGGAAAAGATCTGGTTGAAGAGATGCAGAAAGCATCTGTTGTCATACTCCCTTCGATTACCATTGAAGGCTTTCCAATGGTGCTTATTGAGGCAATGGCATGTCAGACTCCAGTGATTGGAACAAATGTGGGTGGAATTCCTGAAGTCATCGAAGATGGTATCGATGGGTTTATTGTATCTGCTAAGGATAGTAACGCCTTAGCAATGGCAATTTCAAAAATAGTGGCAGATAAAGAATTAGCAACCCGTATGGGACATTTTGGCGAAGCGAAAGTCAGAGAAAAGTTGACCTGGGATTCACGTGTTGCTTTAACTAAGGAGGTGTTTGCGTCATGTCTAAAATAACCCTAACCACACCAACAATCATACAGGTAGCATCCTATTACCCACCTCATCTAGGTGGCATGGAGAATGTTGCGGCGCAGATAGCAGAGGTATTTGTGGATAAAGGATACGCGGTGTCGGTATATACATCTGACATCGGCTATTCCCGGAACGCAGTTATTAGCTCAAAATCGCAGGTTCATTATTTGAAAGCGATTGAATTTGCGCATACGCCAATTATATTTACCTTATTTTTTCGGCTTCTTGCTCTACCGCGTCACTCTCTTATCCATCTGCATGTTGCACAGGCATTCTCGCCAGAAATTGTGTACTTGATATCTAAAGTAAGAGGGATCCCTTATATTGCGCATATCCATCTTGATGTAGATCCTTCCGGCCCTTTCGGTTTCCTACTGGGAACCTACAAGAAATTGTTTCTCAAAAGGGTTTTGAAATCGGCTGCAAAAATTATTTGCCAAACTGAGCCGCAGAAGAAGCTGATCGCTGCGAAATATGCACTTCCATTGGAATCTATTGTTGTGATACCTAATGGCGTGGCTGAAACATATTTCATAGGAGAGAAAACGAAGGAAAACACGGTGCCACATCTGTTATTCGTTGGCCGGTTGGCCGCTCAGAAAAACCTTTCGATGCTGATTGAAGCAGTTTCCCAAATGCAAACGAGCGTCTTTTTGGATATTGTGGGTGAAGGAGAACTAAGGGAAGACATAGAAGCTTTAATTCAGAAGTACGAACTGCACAATGTGAAACTACATGGGAAAAAGACAGGGAAAGATCTCATTGAACATTACCAGTCAGCAGATATATTTGTGCTTCCCTCTTTGAAAGAAGGTGTCTCTCTTTCGATGCTTGAAGCGCTAGCCGCTGGCCTTCCTGTGGTAGCTTCCGATTCGCCTGAGATGCGGCCAATCCTTGACGAGTGCGGTGTGCTCATTGAAGATCCGACTGCCACGAACTATGCAAAGGCATTAGATGCACTGCTATCAAATAGAGACACTATGAACCATTTAAGCACTTTATCGGTACAAAAAGCACGCTCTTATTCATGGGAAAACGTTCTAGATTCCATAGAAGAGGTGTATAAGGGATTCAATCATGACATTCGGTAAAAAAACACTCTTTTCCGTATTACTAGGGGTTGACCTTCTAGCCAATATGCTTGAGCTGACACAGGTCAATTTTCTCTATACAACGACGCTTATTTCCTTCTGTACCTATATTTTATTGCCGGGTTTCCTCATCTCATTAATTTTGCGGATCAGAAAGCTATCTTTGTGGGAAAACCTCTTATTTATTGTAGGACTCAGCATTGCTTTTTTGGAATTCGGTGGATTACTCTTAAATATCCTCTTGCCATTATTCGGCGTGAAGGATCCACTAGCATTTCAAAATATCATCTTTGGTTTTGATATATATGTTTTACTCCTTTTTATATTTGCCTGGATAAGAACAAAACATCTCGTAATTCAGATACAGCTTCCCAAGCGATCGAATATCGAAAAAGTATTGTATGCCCTGCCTGTATTCTTTCCTGTACTCGCCACTTTGGGGGCCATTGTTTTAAATAATGGTGGCAGCGATATCCTGACATTCATCCTACTAGGGGCCATAGCATTCTATAGCCTTCTCCTGGTGCTATTTCGCGATAAAATAGCTGTTGATCTCTATCCCTATGCAATATTTTTCATAGGAATGGCCTCTTTATTTACCACTTCTCTCCGCAGTTGGTATATAACAGGACATGATATTGAAAGAGAATATTACGTATTCCAGCTTACAAATACCCATCACGTTTGGAATATGGCATTTTATCAAGATGCCTACAATGCTTGCCTTAGTATCACTATATTACCAACAATTCTGACCAATCTCTTATCCATACAAGATTTGTATGTTTATAAAGTTATTTTTCAAATCCTATTTGCGACTTCACCGGTATTAGTATTTTTCATTATGAGGAACTATGCAACACCTGTATATGCTTTTTTATCCGCTTTCTTTTTTATGTCTTTTCCAACATTTTTCAATGATATGCCTATGTTAAACCGGCAGGAAATAGGTTTTATCTTCTTTGGCCTGGCACTTTATATGATGCTCAAGCGCAACCAGATTCGGCAATTTTACTCAAAGTTTGATATACTATCCCTTTCCGAGCTCTCTTTACCTACGAGAAAGATATTATTCATTATTTTTGCGATCAGTGTTATAGTTTCTCATTACTCAACAAATTTTGTTTTACTGGTGTTGGTAACATTCGTATATGTTTTATCGCTCATAATTTCCCTGCCATTTGTGAAAAACACCTTTGCTTCGCTGTTATCAAAGTCTCATATTACTCTAAAAACTACTTTTACTAATAAAGTGTTTCTCAGCTTACCTCTAATATTAATTATCTTTTTAATGACTTACATTTGGAATAATTCGTATACAAATTCATCAAACCATACTGGCTCTGTAATATCAGAAGTTGTTAGTGGTATATTTGTAAATTCGGATAATAAATCAAGTGATCTCTCTTATAGTATCTTCTTTTCTCACGAAAATGACCCCAAACAACAACTTCAAGAGTATATTCAAAGCGTCACACAACCAGCAGAAGCAATTAATTCGGGAAAGGCAAATACAAGTCAATTCTATCCTAAATCAATAACAAGTAAATATCCGAGCTATCCTATTCCGCAAGAACAACTTGCACCAACTCCATTAGGGAATTTATTAAGTTCTTTTCATATCCCAGTATTCAACATTCAGGCAGAACTAAGGTCACTTTCTGCTGCTTTCATGCAAATATTTGTATTGGTAGGTTTGCTGGTTGTCTTTTTCCTTAAGAATAAAAAATCGTTTGATGTGCAACATTTGCTTCTCTGTCTTGGCGCTCTTTTTCTTCTCGCTCTTATAACTGTACTGCCTGCTCTATCAGTAGAGTACGGGGTACTGCGAATGTTTCAACAACTTCTTCTTATACTTTCCCTACCAATTGTGCTTGGCCTTAGTTCAATACTATTTTTCGTGAAAGAGCAAAAAAGAATAGTTTTTACTGGAATAATAGCAATCATTTTCTTTTTAAACTTAACAGGATTTATTTCACATCTTACAGGAGATTACTATCCTCAAATGACCCTGGATAATTCTGGTTTGTACTATGATGCTTATTATGTTCATAAATCAGACGTTCTTGCTATAGCCTGGCTCTCAAAGAATAATGTCAATAATGACCCTGTAGAGGCTGATTTATCAGGTACGAACAAACTGCTGACTTACGGAGATATAAATGCCTTAAATGAAATTTTCCCACCAATAATCCGAAAAAATGCGTATGTGTACGAAGAAATTTCAAGCAGTACCGTAGTTTCCATTGATAAAAATGTAGTAATTTATAATTCATCTAAATCTTTCTTAGATGATAATAAGGATCTTGTGTATAGTAATGGTAAAGATAATGTTTATAAGTAATATTTTAAATATATACAAGTTAACAAAGTTACTTTATGTTTGCACTTTTAGAAAGTTGATAGCAGAAAAGAACACCATTGCAGAGCTGTTTCGGACGGTGTTGTCGAAACCCCAGTATCAGTACTTCGTGACCGTATTGTTGGGATTGATGCTCTGTGAAGGGGCCCAAATGTTCTCGGGCCTGTTGCAGCAAATTGTGGATTGCCCCAGTTTGGCAGGACTGAGTCGCTTTTTGTCGGAAGGGCTATGGGAAGAGGCCGCAGTGGTAGAAAGCTGGTGGAAGCATTTCCGAGAAGAGATGAAGCCCAAGGTAGCAGCAGAGCTCGAGCGAGTGCGCCAGATGCAGCCTAAGCGTGCTAGTCGTTCTAAAGAACCCGTCGTGACAGGTATCTCATTGGGGATGACGAGGGCGTGGCATAAGCGCAAAGGCAAGAAGATGGAGGGCCTAGGCATGTATCATTCGACGACCGAGGACAAACGCGTACGCGGTCATAGCTTGATCGAGAGTCTGTATGTGCTGTTGGGGCGATGCTGTCCTTTGGCTCCCCAGTTGTATCGACAGCAAAAGGTCTGTGACGTGGAAGACCTCGCCTTCCAAATCAAGATCACGTTGATGGAAACCACGATCCGCACGTTTGAGTTCTAAATTAAGGAGAATAAATTTATGACCAAGACTGATAATAACAAACAACAAACTGTTTTAAAACAACAGGATGCGCCGGTTGAAGTACTAATTGTTGATCCGATCACACTGCCAATAGCACAAGTATTAGCAAGATTCCAGATACATCCGCTTGTTGTTACAGCTTTTGCCTTTATAACACGGATAACAGCAGCATATCTGCTTATGTTAAATATGACAATGTATGGTGCAATCTTCGCATGCATTGGCTTTCTTCTGGATGGCGTAGATGGGAAAATAGCACGTATCAGACATGTAGATGAAGAACTACATGGAACTGTAGATTTCTTACTGGATCAAGTAGCATTTGCGGTAATGGCTATTGGTGCACTGATCTGGTCAGTTTCAAAAAACCAGGATTATATAGCTAGCCTTTTGGCTACCTGGCTTGGAGCTTATTTGATATTAATGGCATTTACATCCACATGGAACCGTCTTTTAGCTCAAAATCATATGGGCTATAAAAAGGGAGTAGGAGAACAGGTTTTCACTGATGCTCTTCAGTCTGATAAAAATAAAATGATTAGTATAATAATCAAGTACTTGTATAAATATTTTATATATATGCGCAGAGGAGTTGCGCGATTTAGAATGACGCCGCTTCCAACGTCAATCGAATCTGAAGTCGTCATGTTTATGATTGCCCCAATCTTTCATTATCAAATAGTAATATTATTTTTAGGAATATTACTACTTATACCAGATATACTAATAACATTAATTTTGATTTTAATTAAAGTACTACACAATAGATAATATATTAAAGCGGAGGATGTCAGAAAGCTGGAGAATTACTACACAGAGATTTACCAAGCTGGCATATTACCAGCCCTACAAATCGTACAAAATCATATACAAAATCATAAAGGAACATGCATTGAAGAAAATGAGACCTAGTGATGCTGCTAATGGAAACGGAGAAGAAGGGTCGCCCGGAAGTGGGCAAGAAAGAGTGCGCGCCATGAAAGTCTGTCTCGCTGCGCCCTACTTTGCGCCAGCACGCGGGGGGGCAGAAACATACACACTCCAAACATGCAAACGTCTGCGAGACAGATACGGGCACGACGTCTTCGTCATCACGACCAGACGTGGTCATGGTTCAGTGCTCGTCGAGGAGAGAGAGGGCTTCAAGACGTATACCCTGCCAGCGGGCATGAAACTATCCAACACGCCCGTGGGCCTCGGCTGGCGCAGGAAGTTACGCGAGATCTTCGCGATCGAGCAGCCAGATGTTATCAACGCCCACACGCCCGTTCCCTTCCTGGCAGACATCGCTGAACGGGCACGCGGCCACATACCTTTTGTGTTGACAGTTCATAATGACATCGAGAAGTCGACTCTCCTTGGCAGGCTTATGTGTGCGGGCTACTATCGCACGCTCGGGGATAAGACGCTTGAGCAAAGCGACGGCGTTATCGCGACATCCGACTATTACGTAGACTCCTCACGCCGCTTGAGCGCTCAACGTTCAAAATTGACCATTGCCACGTGCGGCGTGGACACCGACCTGTTTCATCCGCAGTCTTCCGATGGTCTCGTCGCCCGTGAAGGCCGTGAGGGTCGGCGGATCGTCCTCTTCGTCGGGTCGATGGATGCAACCCATGCCCACAAGGGGCTTGATATTCTCATCCGTTCCATTGTTCAACTTCGAGATCGATACGAGGACATCCTCCTCCTTGCGGTCGGCAAAGGCGATGCAGTCCCCAGGTACAAGGAATTGGCGAGCAAGTTCGGCCTCGACGATCACATCGTGTTTCCTGGCCCAGTTGAAGACTTTGAGCTGGCAGACTTCTATCGTTCGGCGGACGTGTGCGTTTTGCCATCCACCAATCGGTCAGAGGGCCTGGGTTTGGTGCTGATCGAAGCGTCGGCATGTCAGACGCCAATTATCGGAACTCGCGTAGGCGGCATTCCCTTCGCGGTCCTGGACAGCATAACAGGTCTCCTGGTGGAGCCAGGAGACGTCAACGAGCTGGCAGGAGCGATAGACCGAATCCTGGCAGACTCCGAGCTAGCAACTTCGTTGGGCACCAACGGCCATCGTCGTGTAAAGGAGCACTTCACGTGGAGCGCCTCTGCGGAAGCAACGAACAACGCGCTTTTGCGCGCCGTGTATGGCCGTCGAAAGGAGATCCAATAGTGAAGCTCCTCCTGGTGTGCATCTACTTCCCTACACACGTCGGTGGGTTGGAAGTTGTCGTGCAGCAGTTGTCGTTGCTCACATGCGGTCGCGAATGGCTACGGTCATGCAGAGATCGCTTAAGAGCACGACGACGGGCTTGCCGATCATGATGATTTCACGCTACTGGACATGAATCGTTAATGTATATACAGGAGTTGTTGGACAAATGTCGCCTGTTATGCAATTGGCATCAGGGATGATATTGAGTTGTACACTTCCCTTACTTGTAGCCTGATATACGGCATAATACGAATGCGATGCAGGATCATAATGGAATAATTCTACAGGCTGTAACATACCATCCGCACTTAAGGAAAGTGAGTAATTTTGGCTGTCATCTAACTGAAGTTTAAGACCAATCCGATCAGATATATGCAGGTTTTTTATCGCGTGATTATCGGCATTTTTAACCAGGTAGCTTTGTGAATTAACAACTGTTGCCGCCTTACGGGAAGAATTGTTTTTTCCTAAAGCATACTCTTGAAGGATGTATGCCGCGGGGAAGAGATAATTCCCTTTATTTTTAACTATAGCCCAGGCATCGGGATATTGATTGCGGCTATAGAAATCAAAGGCAACTGCTCCAATTATCTGGCTGCTATGCATTTCTTTTAGCGCTTGATACACACCTTGATAAATGTTTGCTTGTAACTGTGGGCTGCCGATTGTAGCCTGGTCACTCACCGCATCGCCATTGGCCTCCCCAAATTCCTCAATAAGTATGGGCTTTTTGGTCTGTAGACCATGCTCGACTTGTGATATAAACACTTTTGTTCTCAGATCAGGATTCAAACCAGTGCCCAAATTATCACTATCCAGCCCACCATACATGTGAATAGAATAAAAGTCAACAATATTGGCTATTTTTTGACCAACCGAAAAATCTGACCAATTGTAATTATTAGGATTATAAGGATCTTTGGGCGTTTTAGTGCTTGCCCACCATCCAATCGTTTGTTTAAGGTGAGGGTACTTTGCCTTGATGATAGTATGGGCGGCCTGAAGCATGATTACATTAGCGTCTGTTAAAAGTGGTTCATTCTTAATGTCTACAGCGTATACGTCCGGGTTAGAAAAAACTCCACTATCAATATATTCTTGTACTAATTTCAGATAAGCTGGTCGTATATCAGGAGTATAATAATCTCCGTTGTTACTAGCAGTCTCTATAAGGATGAGTGCCTTAATCCCCTTGCTTTGCATCTTGCTGAGTACTTGATGCCACTGATCTCCCGTATAAACAGAATCGGCATTGTTATTAAAGCTTCGCTGCGCGTTCGTTATGCGGATGAGGTTAATCCCGAGATTTGCAGCAATATCGATGAGATCCTGGCCTTTACGATTGACAACATAGTGCTGCGAAGTAGGCAGGATTTGACTCATATCAATGTTTTCACCATAGAATGTCGGCGTAGTGCTAGGAGTGGAGGATAAGAAGGGAAAAATATTCATGGCCAGATTGATATTAATATAGGGATAGAGAACATGTGCTACGAGACAAATCAAAGCGAAGAAACTGCCTATCCAGATTAGAAATATAGCTCTTTTGGTTTTTGGATTTAACTTTTTTAACACGTTGTACCTTATCCTTACTCTATTCTACACATATGAGTGTAAATTATGGTGGTACCATGTGTCAAGACAGTGGAAGCTGATGGGTGTATGAAATAGGAGAAACGGGCTGGACGATCGACGGCACGGTCCCTACCGGATTGCAGCCACAATGGGCTATACATTTCAAATAAGGGCAACCGCCTGGGGAAGCGGGTCGAGGCAAGCTCGACCCCATAAGCGTCAAGTTAAGAATGGTTGAGTTAATCAAGCAGGTGACAAAAAGCGACTCCTGTGAGAAGATAGGGAGGAAAATCTGTCTACTCTCCCCTCTCAAAGGAGTCACGTGATGACGAGTATACCACGAATG
>WNFX01002742.1_pt1 | contig 25050 bp, 26 predicted proteins | sample 5400111 | NCBI WGS metagenome assembly WNFX01 (sample SAMN13153363, study PRJNA577476) | soil metagenome | isolation source: 40 cm soil or saprolite under grassland replicate 1 | place: USA:California | collected 2016-06-15
GAAAAAAACCACGGCTGCCGTCGAGCCTGCCACAGTGAAGCGAAAACAATGTTCGGATTGTGCGGATCAAAAACGACATCGATCCCGCCGGTGTTTTCATCTTTAGACAAAACTTTCGTCCACGTTTTCCCACCGTCGGCAGTGCGGAATATTCCGCGCTCAGCGTTTGGACCAAACGCGTGACCAAGAGCCGCCACCAGAACGACATTCTCATCTCTTGGATCGACGATTAATGCGCCGATTTGACGGCTATCTTTTAACCCGACATTCTGCCATGTCTTGCCGCCATCGATGGATTTGAAAACTCCGGTGCCGTAGGTGGTATTACCGCGTATGGCCGCTTCGCCCGTCCCTGCATAAATCACGTTGTGATCTGATTGCGCAATAGCAATCGCTCCGATCGATGAAATCGCTTGCTTATCGAACAGGGGAGTCCAGTTCGCGCCGCCATCAATCGTTTTCCAAACTCCCCCTGCAACGGCGCCAAAATAATAAGTGTCCGGCTCGCCCGGCACCCCTTCAATTGTTAAGGCGCGCCCGCCGCGAAACGGTCCAATCTGTCGCCACGGCATTCCGCTGAACAATTTTTCATCAATGTTTCCAGGCGGAGCAGGAGTAGGGGATGGAGTGGGTTGGGCAAAAGATGAAAAGACGAATACAGAAATAGAGAAAATGATTTGAACCAGCCGAAGAAAACGGCAACCAGGCGTAATCATCCGCCTAAGGTGGAAAGCCTGCGACTTCGTTCAACTGGAATTGCACGGGCTAAGCGTCGACACTGACTTTTCCCAACGCCCTGCGGAGTCTTTGTTACGCGTTGATCGCTGCCATTCTAGTGGCGGGAGTTTCCAACGCGGTTCCACCCGGTTCGCCGCCGCCAAAATGCCGCGCGGCGTAATACGAGCCAATTACCAATACGGCCGCGATAAATTGAGCAACGAGCGTTTCAACCGTAGGGAACACGGCGAACCAGAGTCCCATCCAGGGCGGCATATAGTTTTTTAGCGACGTGATTTCAGTCGTGGAAATCCAATGGGCCAGCTGCATTTCCTGCGTTTGCTCGCCCACCATTACAAGCAAGACCACTCCGAGGAGAATGCCGGTAGTGATTAGCATTTTCCTATAAGGGAGCCGCTGCTGAAGAACGAAGGTCAATACCGCCACCATCCCCGTCAGAACAATGCCCAACAGCGCGCCTTTCAGCACCACGGCGCCGCCGAGTCGCAGATGATAGCTTTGCAAAAAAAGCACGACTTCAAATCCTTCGCGATACAGGGAGGTGAATCCGAGCAGGACTAATCCAAACCAGAGACGCAATTGGGAGATTTCGGCAGCGCGCGCATTCTCGAGTAATGCCTTGCGACGGCGATTGTGAGCGCGAATCCAGCCTCCCCAATAAATTTTGTGAAAGAACCAGTTCATGATGACGAGCAACACGATGACTGCCAGCAACCCGGTAGCGGCTTGCAAATCGAGTGCCGACATATTGTCGCTGAGCGAACCAACGATGCGCACCGCGATCAACCACGTGATCAAAGTGGCGATAAAGGCAAAGGCCGCGCCGAGCGCGACCGGCCGGCGATGGGCGCGTTTGGGACCTGTCATGCTGGCTGTGATCGCTGCCAGAACAAGAATACATTCCAGGCCCTCCCGAAAGACAAGAACGCCAATGTCCAAAAATGCCACCGTCGGACTGGTGTCGGGCCGCGTTGGATCAGGCGCGCCGTGTGCCGTAACTCCTTGCCACACAAGCACCGCCACCACGCAAAGCGCAGCTACGACGATGCCGATGCGCAAAGCAGGCTTCATTTCGCCTCAAAGTTTATCACATACCAATGCACCTGCTGCCGATTGATTGCTTTTTTTTAGCGGCTGATTGCAGTACGCAATCGATTGCAGCCAATCATTTGCCGTTAATACTTCGGCAACTTACGGTGAGCGCCGCATGCCGGAATATGTTCTGGGTCACCATTTGAAAGGCGAGGGGAAGCGCCTCGCGTTGATGTCGGAACTACTGGATCCCATGCACCGCCGTTATCTTCAGTCGCTTGATGTCGTTAAATCAGGCGCAAGAACGCTGGAAGTCGGCTGCGGCAACGGCTCAATTTCCGCATGGCTTGCCCGGCAAGTCGCTCCGGATGGACGAGCCGTAGCCGTCGATCTCGATCTTTCGCTGGTCGACGTGCATTTGCCGAATTTGGAGTTTCGCCAGGCGGATATCATGGCGCAGCCCGTGGAACCCGGCGGCTTCGATCTTGTAACTGCTCGGGCGGTGCTTCACCATGTTGCCGACGCCGAGAGGGCGATCGCGAATCTCGTCGCAAGCTTGCGGCCTGGAGGCGCGATCCTCTTGATTGAACCGGATTTCCTACCGGTGACGATCGCCGAGCCGCCGGAAGTGCGCGCGTTCTGGAGTGGTTGGCTTGCTTGGTCGCGCGACCGCGGAATCGATTATCAAGTCGGTCGCACTCTGGCACCCAGATTGGCGGCCTTGGGTATCGAGAAAATCGGTGGCACCGCAGAAACTGCAATCTACAACGGGACGAATTTGTGGGCAGATTATTGGACACAGACGATTAGGGAACTTCGCCAGGACTTGACGAGTTCTGGCAAGCTTAACAACGTATTGGTTGACACCTTACTTGGCTATTGCGCCGATCCCGCTTGGTGGACGCAAACGATCGCCTTTACTGCAGTTCACGGTTACGCCCCTGGTCGAGAGTAAATTGATTCTCCATCTGCCGCGCCGCCGTCTCATTTGGTCGCGCCAATCGAAATGCCTCCCGCGGGCGCTGTTGTGATTTACGGTGAAAGGAGTAATTTTCGCCGGTGCAACGAGCCCGGGGTTTTACGTTGATCGAGATTGCTCTCTCCATCTTCATACTGATGCTATTGCTTATGCTGGCGGTGCCCAGCTTTACCGGCGTGATCGCGAACAGGCGGCTGAAGGAATCACTCGACGGGTTCAACAATCTTGTGCGTGAGGCGCAGACGCGAAGCGTTATCGAGCGTCGTCCTTACTTGGTTGTTTGGGGCAAGAACAATGTCGTAGTGCGGCCCGAAGTTTTTGCAGAAGATGAGGAAGCTAAAGCAAAAGCTGAGTTTCGTCCCAGCAGGGGAAGCACGCTAAGGCTCTCATTGCCGGTGGCGCTGGCGGAAAAATATCCGGCTGAATGGATTTTCTGGCCATCGGGGGCCTGCGAACCGGCAACCGTCCGCTTTCAAGGCCCCGCTGGTTCATGGACGGCGAATTACTCGCCGCTAACGGGACGGCCAGAGATTACAAGTTATGCGGTCCGCTAACGCAAGCGAAGTTCGAAAGTTTCATCGCGCCTTTGCGCTCTACGAGGTTCTCCTTGGCATCACGATTTTCGCTCTCGGCGTCATCGCGCTTGGACACGCGGTCGAGAATTGCCTCAATGCGAGCACGATTAACGCCGAAGAAGACGTCGTGCGACAAATTTTGTCGAATCGTATGGCAGAAATCCAGGCCGCGCGAGCTGTACCAGATGATTCCAAGGAATTCAAGGTCGACAGCAATTACGGAGGCATAAAGGTCGTCCAAAAAACCACGGCAGCCGAATTGACGGAACCCGATAATACCCTTCTCAACGGAATCTACCTCGTCACGTTAACTGCTCAGTGGCAACAGGGCGGTGTTCCTCAGTCAAAACAGGTCAAGTTTTATGTTTACCGTCCAGGGTAAGAGGGAATCTCTTCGCATCGGTAGTTTCACGTTGCTAGAAATCATGCTTGCGGTCGGGATCCTCGGGCTGATGTCGCTGGCGATTTTTCGTTTTGTGCAATCGAACATGACGGCGCTGCGTCTGTCATCCGATATAGCCACGAGGGATTCGCAATATGACGGGCTGCGCGATCTTCTGACATCGGAATGGCAAAGCCTCAGTTCCGTTAGGTCGAAAATGTACGGGGAACCGTTCAAGCTTAACGAACGCGAGCGTGATTGGGTAGGGTGGAATTGCAGCGCCGGGCTTGGACTCCTGACTCGGTATGCGCCGGGCGACTTTACAGTTACGCTACGGTTACAACCGGAAAGCGAAAAGAGCGACCGGCTCGAGCTCGGCTTCTTGCGAAAACCGAAGGATGATCCCGATGTCGGAGAGGGACACGAGACGTGGGTGCCATTAATTAAGAACGTGAGCAGCCTCCAGATCAGTTACTTCAATCCGAACTTGAACACTTGGATCGATCGATGGTCAAACACGTCCCAGCTGCCATGGCTGGTGAAGGTGACCGTGGGGCGCACTGATTCGCCGGTGCCATGGGAAGCGATTATTCCACTGAAGCGGACACCGTATTGAGAATGAAGGCTTCAAATTCAAAATTGCGCGGTGGCGCGGCGCTATTGCTTGCGCTTTGGGCCCTGTTCCTGCTTAGCGCAATGGTCATTTCATGGACGTTGGACATTAATTCGCGCTTTGCGGTTTCAGGCAATGCAAGCCGCGTTTTGGACGCGGAAGCCATGGCATCGTCGGGCGCTGATCTTGCATTACATCCATTGATCAAGCCTGATTCTGCGAACTTGCACAGACAAATGGACAACCAGGAAGGTTACGACGTCCAAATTATTGGCGAGTGTGGTCGATTGAATTTGAACCTGCTCGCCCCTGGAGGAGCAGAGAACAGACCGCTTGTGGAGATTTTGCGCCAATATCTCGGCCTTAAAGGGATAGAGCTGAATAACGTTGATACAATGGTAGATTCCTTGATCGACTGGATGTCGCCACCGGGGCTTCACCGGCTGAATGCGTGCCCGGAAAGCGATGATTATCAGCCAGCACATGCGGCACTCACTTCGATGGACGACCTAAAGAAGATCTGTGGGTGGGCTGAATTTACTTCCAAGCCGGGTTGGGATGAGGATTTTACTCTCAGTAACTGTGGGGGAGTGCTCGATCTTGGCTGGGCCTCACGGGATATGTTGCGCGCTTTAGTGCAATCCTTAGGCATTGGGGGAGAGGATAGGGTGGATCAGTTTTTGCAATTGCGGCGCGGACCAGACGGAATTGATGGAACAGCCGATGACGGGCAGCTTGACATGCCGACCGCGCTCCGTACGCTGGGCTTCCCCGCCCAGCAGTCTCGTCAGTCTCCGCAGCTTACCGGTCTAAATCTCGGATTGAAAAACACATTGGTCTTTCGCGTTACGAGCGTAGGAAAGTCAGGCGACGTTACGCGTACGGTGCAGATGATAGTATCCAAAGGAGGGCCCACGGGCGGCCGTCCTCAGGTGACGAGTTGGAAGGAGCTTTGAAATCGAGATAGGGATGCCATCCATTTTCATAATTCCCACCGCGCACGGATGGAATTTTCTGCGTTCATCCACGGCCGCATCGCCGCGCGAAGCGGCTGCGGGCAGTGCTGGCCAAAACGGCTCGTGGAACGTGCGCAAGCTGCAGACGCTAGGGGAAGCAGTGCCGTTGCTTTCAGCGACCGACGATTTTGTCCTCGGCCTGCCTGTTGCCGCCGTGCTCGCCCAACGATTTCGCCTGCCGAGTGTCGATCCGGCAGAGTTTCCGGAAATGATTCGGATCCAGATCGAGAAGGTGTTGCCGTTCTCGGCCGAAGAGGTGACCACCGATTTCGAAGTGATCGAGCAAGACGAAAACGAAAGTGTGGTCTCGGCTGTGGCGATCAGAAATGAACAGCTTGCCGAGATTGCTGCTCCCTTACTCGACCGCGGTTTTATTCCGCGGCAGGTCACCGTTTATGCAGCGCAGCGCGCCAGTACCTATGCACCAAAGGGAAATGCGCTCTTCATTTATCCTGAAGGCGAGACGCTGGTTTACGCCGTGACAGAAAACGGAAAACTGAGCCTTGCGCGAGTGTTTGAAAATGGCAACGGGGAACAACTGCAACTTGAGTTGCCGCAGTTGCGAATGAGTGCCGAGCTACAAGGCATCAATGCTTCCTCTCCAAATGTCTTGTTGGATGAAAGCTGCTACCAGATGCGGGACACTGTGCAGGGAATCCTCGCAAGCCCTACTGAGATAGTTGGGGTCGAACTGCCACCCGCTTCAGTTAAATTGAATCTGCTGCCGGAAAGCTGGCGCCGCCGCCGCTCACAATTGATCAGCCAGGCAGAATGGCAGAAGCGGCTCGTGTGGATAGGTGGCGCTTACGTTGCGCTTGTCTTTCTTTTGCTCGCTTATCTGGGCTTGCTCCGATTTCAAATAGGAAACCTTGATCGGCGCATTGCACATGACGCCCCCGGGACGCAGTTCGTCCGCGCCACGGAAGCGAACTGGAAGGCACTGGCTCCGGCGATCGATGCGCGTTATTACCCGGTTGAGATTCTGCTACATCTTTTTGAAAGCCTGCCATCGCCCGAGGTCCGGGTTACGGCGTACAACCAGTCGGCGCGGCAGATTTCGGTCGATGGCGAGGCAAATACAGCTGCTCTCGCTTATCAGTTCATCGAAAAGATAAAAAAGAATCCCGATTTACGAGTCTTTCAATTTGACATGGCTGCGCCTCGTATTCTGCCAAACGACCATGCGCAGTTCCGATTGGCGGGGAAGCCACGATGATACCGGCATGGTACCAGCGAATGAATCCGCGCGAGCGCGTGCTCGCTTGGGTAGCGGTCGGCACGGTGTTTGTGTTACTCAACCTTTTTATTTTGAACTGGATTTTCGGCGCACTTGCGACTGCGCAAAAGCAAATCGCGGCGCGCAGGGCAACGTTAGCCGAGCAAACTCTTTACGTGAAGGAACGGGACCTCTGGACAAAACGCGACGAATGGATTCGCCAACATCAACCAGCTCTCAAAGATCCAGCAGAAGCCTCCGCGCTGCTCGACCAGTTAAAGGAAATAGCCGGCAAGTATAATGTTTTGGTCGAGAATCCCGCGATTGGTTCCGGGGAAACAACGCCATATCATCAGACGGTTTTTGCTTCCATTGAAACAAAGAGTCCCTGGCCGCCGCTGGTTCATTTTCTTTATGATGTGCAGCGACCGGACGCTTTCATCGTGCTTGAAAATGTTAATCTGGCGATTGATGGCAACGATCCCACGATGATGCGCGGCAAATTTAAAATCGCTCGCTGGTTTGCTCCGGCGCAACGAACGAAGTAAAATAACCTGGTCCATTTATGAAATATTCAGTTACACTAATATCGGTCGCTACTCTGTTCGGAGCGATCTGCGCGCAGGCCGAGGATGTTCTGCCACCGCGGTTCGCCTACGATCGTTACTCAAAGATGGTGGATAATTCGCCGTTTGCGATCGCAACGGCGGTGGCAGTGCCTGCGGCCACGCCCGATTTTGCGAAAGACCTTTACGTGGCCAACGCCGCCCGTTCACCCGACGGCGATTTGGTAACGCTCGCTTCGACTTCCGATCACAATTTCAAGAAATACCTTACCACCAAAGCACCTGTGGATGGCTACAGTATTGCCAATATTGAATGGTCGGAGCGCGTGGGTGCGACGAAGGTGACAATTAACAAGGATGGAAATTTTGCGACAGTCACATTTAACCAGGCGCTCTTGCAGCAGTCTGCGCCCAACGCCGCGCTAGAACTGGTTCCACCTACGCGAGAGCCTCGAATCCCCCATTCCCGAGGTTTAATTCAACGGAACCCAAGGGGCGCGTCGAAGGCGCCCGGCGCCAAGAATTGAAGCGGACTTGCTAGTTGGGTTAACCGCCGCCCCAATCGTCGTCCGCAGTGTCAGCCTGCCGATCCGCCCCGGCAGAGTACAGGTCATAGCCGCTTGGGTTTTTGAGACCAGGAGAGCGATAAATGTAGTCGTTCCCCCAAGGATCTTTTGGCAGCTCTTTGAATAACTGATACCACCGGGCGGGTCTCGGGTCCTTGTCTGGCTGGGTCACCAACGCCTGCAGGCCTTGCTCGGTTGTTGGATAAAAGCCGTTCAGGCTTTCGTACAGCTGCAATTGCGTTTTGATCGCCTGGACGTCCGCTTGAACCCGCATTGTTTTTGCGATGGCAGTCGTATTGCCGAGTTTTGAAATGGCCACTCCCAATATGATCACGATGATGCTCACTACGAGCATGATCTCGAGCAGCGTGAAGCCCTGTTGTTTTCTTTTCATTCCTATCCCGATAAAGGAGTCACCCCTCCCATTCTGTGCGCGGTAACACTACCTTGCTCTTTAAGAATTTCTAGTGCCCGGCGCGCAATAGATAATCCGACTTGTCCCAGATATACTTCAATTGAATCTGCGTGGCCCGTATTGCCGAAGCTCCGGTGTCAGCGCCATTCACCACGACCAAATCGTTCGTGCCCGCTTTTAAGCTCGCGGCCGGTACAATTTTCTGAGCGCGCAGCCATCCGGTGTAGTTGAAATGCATCTGCGTGGAAAGTGGTTCTACTTCGCCCCTGTACGCCGGATCAGCAAGGTCTGGGAGCGTCAGAGAAGCGGGCCCAATGTTCTGGCCGTTGAGATAAATTTCCGGTGGAGCGTCAATCCGCGGGTTGGCGATTTCAAAAGTCAACAAGGCCGTCAGCGGTTGGGCTTCGATTGGGAATTGAAACGCAGCACTCGCCTGGGTTTGTCCATTAATCCCGATTGTCTCTGACGAGAGGGTTGCCGTAACGGTTCCAAAATTCTCAAGGTCGTCAGGCGGCGCGTGCAGTGTTGGCACCGACGAGAAAGGCTCGGGAATCACATCGCGATGTTCCGCGTTCACAGGATGCACGACTTCGCTGCTCGTCATCCAATCGAGATACGCTGCTCGCACCGTTTTTCCGTCGCCCGGCACTTCGATATCGATGGAAGACGCGCCGGTCATCGGAATGAGCACCGAATCCGAGCTCGGCAGATTCATTCCCGCTCCAAGAGTCCCAGAGCGCAAAACGTGTGTGCCAGACTCGTCCCAGGCGATAACCTCGGGCTGCTGATCTGCTTTGTCTTCGAAGAATAGGCGGAAAAAAAGAACCTGATAATCTTGGCTCGGTCGCGTGACGCGAATGCGAAAGACGCTTTTGGACATGGGAGCCCCTTCAGTCGTTTCAGCTGGCAGGAGGGTCAGCGCTTCAACCCAGGCTGGAGCGTTCTGTATTTTTGAATTTTGAGGCGCGTTTTGGCGTAGATCGAGCCAGGCGCTTTCCGGGGTTGGTTGCCCCGTCGCTGCCTCAACCGGGGAAGGGAGGGCTTCGCTCAACGCTTCCTGCGCGTAAACGCGGCAAATCGCGGCGAAGAATATCGCAAAGACGGCGCGAACTAACATTGAGCGGGCGAGATTATTCAAGCCCAAGCTTGATTGCAAGCTTTCAGTTTCAATGCGGTCTGAATTGCAGGCTGTGCGTCATTTCGAATACGGCCGAAAGAATGCTGAAAACAACCAGACCAACCAGGGCGGCGATCACGACGATGATAACCGGCGGAATCAATTGCGAGATCAGGCCAACCGTTTTGTCGAGTTCGCGCTCATAAACGTCGGCGATAGCCTGCATGGTTTCAGCGAAATGTCCGGTTTGTTCTCCCACCGCCATCATATCGGTGAACAAGTCAGGGAACAATTTTTGCGCTTGAAGAGCTGCCGAGAGCGTCGCGCCATCGATGACTGCTCTGCGGACCTCGACCAACTTGAGTTCGAGGAATCGGTTACCCGCAATTTCAGTTACCAGATCGAGTGAGCGAAGCAGAGGTATTCCGTTTTCGATCAAGGTTCCCAACGTGCGCGAGAATTGCGCGTAGTAACGGTGTCGAATGACTCGCCCATATCCCGGAATCATCAGCCGGAAACGATCCCAACCGATGCGCCCTTCATCGGTGCGAACGAGCGCGCGGAAACCGATCACTGCGCTGATCCCTAACAGCAAGCCGACCCACCAATACCCTGTGATCGTATGATGAATTTGCAGCAGAATCCGCGTGGGCAACGGGAGCACTCCGCCAGTTTGCGCCATGAATCCGGACAACTGCGGCACCATGAACGTTATAAAAATCGTAATGAGAACGGCGCCGGCCAGCGCGAGAAAGGCCGGATAGATCAACGCTTGTTGCACGCGGTCTCGCAGTTCTTTCGCCTGCATCAAATGTTTGACCACCCGGAGCAGAATCTGCGGCAGCGCGCCGCTGGCCTCGCCGGCAGCCACCAAGTTTACATAGAGCGGCGGGAAAATTCGCGGCAGCTCACTTAAGGCCTGCGAGAAACTGCGGCCATCGACTAGCGCCTGATGCAGCGTATGCGTCATTTGTTGGACGCGTGGCTGTTTCAAACGCTTTTCTAAAATAGAGAGCCCCTCGTCGAGCGTCATGCCCGCTTGGAGCAAATGAGCGAGCTGCTCGGTGAAAACGAGCAACTGACCGTGCGGAATTTTCAGATTCTGTGTGGGCGCCGCGGGTCGTGCGCCATCGCGTTGTGCCGTTTTTGGCTCGGGCCCCACCAGCTCGATGCGGACAGGAATACATTTTTGTAATTCAATTTGTCGGATGGCGACTGCTCGGTCTGGGCAATCGAGTACCCCCTCAACCAGGCTGCCCTGCGCGTCGCGAGCACGATATGCAAACTGTGGCATCGGCGTGGAAAATTAGTCGGAAACCGGAGATCGCAAACTAGAATCTGCCTTCGCGAGGTTGAATCGTTAAAAAAATTATAAAGTTAAAAACATCGTTTCGAAGGATGTAACGTTTTGACAAATTACGAGTCACATTGGCTTGTCCGTAATTACCGTGATCGCGCAAAAATTTTGCTTGCCATGTCGCTTGATCCTGCTAAGAGCGGCGGACATGAAGTGTGCAGCCGTGTCCGTACTCGTCTCCATTGCGTTTGTATCGCAAACATTTGCGGTTTTGCGACCGCTCTTCCCGGCAAAGCCAGCGCCACCGTTTAGCGGCGAAGTAATTGCCATCGGGAACGATTCGATTCGATATTCTGCTGGAGAACCTCCTGCTACAGCGCCGAGATAGAACCGTGTCTGGTCGCGAGACGCGACCTTTGTAATTTGCCGTAATGGAATGCGCAACTTGCAAAGCTGCGCTGCCACGATGAGAACGCTACGCGACTGCCGCCTTTACGGCATCATTGATCTCGGTTACATCCCGCGAGTGCGGGATTGCAGTCGTATCGCCGAACAAATGGTCACCGGTGGTGTCGATCTCATTCAACTTCGCGGAAAAGGAAAATCGATCGACGAGCTGATCGACCTCGCGTCTAAGATCCATGAAATCACGGCCCCATCCGGCACACCACTGATTGTGAATGATCGTGCCGAGGTCGCAGCGCGAGTTCCCGTCGAAGGTGTGCACGTTGGACAGGACGACGATTCAATTCTTCTTGCACGCCAAAAAGCTGGAAGAGATTTGATTGTTGGCAAATCGACGCACAACCTGGCCCAGGCGCACGCGGCGCAGGGCGAAGGCGCTGATTACGTCGGATTTGGCCCGACCTTCGCCACGCCAACAAAGCCAGATTACAAGCCAATTGGGCTGGGCGACATCAGGCAACTACATCTGGACGTCGGGATCCCGATCTTCTGTATTGGAGGGATCAATATCGACAATCTTCAGCAAGTGATCGATGCCGGAGCGAAGCGCGTTGCTATGGTTTCCGCCTTGCTCAAGGCGCACAGCATTGTTGATTACGCGCGCTGCGCAACCGATATGCTCGCGTAAACGCCGATATTGCCGATGAAGCGATCGCTTAATTCGTCATCGTCATTCTGATCATGTCTGTCCTCGTTGTTGGCTCGATTGCAATCGACACAGTTAAGACTCCAGTAGAGGAACATTCCGACTTGTTAGGCGGATCGGCTTCCTATGCTGCGTTGGGCGCAAGTTTCTTTTCACCGGTTCGATTGGTCGGAATCGTAGGCAGCGATTTTCCCGAATCAGAATTTCAGTTTTGGAAATCGCGCAAGATCGACGGCGAAGGCGTGCAGCGCGCGAATGGAAAGACTTTCCGCTGGTCTGGCGAATACTCGTGGGACTTGAATACGCGCGAGACGCGCTCCATTGCCCTGAATGTCTTCGAAGATTTCAAACCGGTGTTGCCGGAGTCGTATCGTGAAACCGATTTCGTTTTGCTGGCTAACATCGCACCATCGTTGCAAGCGCATGTGCTCGACCAAATGAAGCGCCCCCGTTTCGTTGTGGCCGACACGATGGATCTCTGGATCGAGACAGCGCGACCAGACCTCGATGCGCTACTTCGCCGCGTGAATCTGCTGATCTTAAACGACAGCGAAGCGCGCGAGATCACCAAGGAGACAAGTCTTATCAAGGCGGGGCGTAGCATTCGAAAAATGGGGCCGGAGTACGTTGCGATAAAGAAAGGCGAACACGGCGCGCTGCTTTTTGGCGAAGATGATCAATTTTTCAGCTGCGGCGCTTATCCGCTTGAAGACATTCACGATCCAACCGGGGCAGGGGACACATTTGCCGGCGGCATGGCCGGCTATCTCGCGGGCACTGTCAAAAAGGTGCATTTTAATGACTTACGGAGAGCGATGATCTACGGCAGCGTGCTGGCCAGCTTTTGCGTGGAAGCGTTCAGTCTGGAGCGTTTGCGCACACTCTCGATGGAAGAAATTGCAACGCGCTACGAGACGTTCAAGCTCATGAGCCAGTTCGAGGTGCCGATGTGAGGACGAGGCCCGAACGGGAGTACCGCACATTACTGCTTCGTACGTTGATTATCACGGCCTTCTGCATCGCCGCCGTGTTGATCTGTTACTTTTGGATTGATCGCCCGGTGGCGTTCTTTGTCTATCATCACCATATCAACAGCTTCCCGGTTTTTCGATGGCTTACTTACCCACCGCCAGAGGTCCAGAATTGGTCGGCTCTTGTTTTGACGATCTTAATGGTTCGAAGGGCGTGGGGATCATTTCTGCACTGGCAGAAGACACTGTTTGTCGCGTGTCTCAGCCTGATTGTTGCCGATGATTTCCGCATCTCGTTAGGCGACGTCTTCGGTCGCTATTGGCCGGAGACTTGGACCCACCATAATCCATCCCTCATCGGCACCGGGACGTACGGTTTCCATCCATTTCAGCGTGGCGATGACGTCGGCAGTTTTCCGTCCGGCCACGCTGCCAGAATCTTGGCCTTCGCTACCGTGTGGTTGATCGCGATGCCTCGCAGTCGAACCGTGCAAGTCGTAGTCATCATTCTCGGTGCTTCGATGCTCGTGAGTCTTGTGGCGATGAATTATCATTTCGTCAGCGACGTGATTGCCGGCAGTGTGCTGGGCGGAATCGTCGCGATGTACGCGGCGCACCTGGCGCGGCTGCAAACCCGTTAATTGTGTGTCGGACATGATTGCCACTTGCAGGTTTGCGACTCGGCAACTTACCCAACTGCAGCACAAGATCGGACTCCTTGCAGTTGCAATGGTTTGCGCTGCGCCGGTCGATGTTGGCGCCCGCGAGTCTAAAGATTGGATCGTCCTAGAGAATTGCCGTTTCATCCTCAATCCGGCCGACGATGGAGACAGTTTTCATGTCAGTGTTGGCACCCAGGAATACATCTTTCGCCTTTATATGGTGGATGCGCCGGAAACGGATGCGCTAACGCCAGGGCGACTGGTTGAACAGGCGAAATACTTTGAGGTCACTGTGCCCCAGGCCATCGAAGTGGGAGAAGCGGCGAAAGAGTTTACTCGGCGGAAATTGTCCCAGCCGTTTACGGTGTTTACGCGCATGTCAGACGCGATGGGCCGCAGCAAGATTGAGCGGTTCTACGCGTTTGTGCAGACTAAAGACGGTGATTTGGGCGAGCAGTTAGTTCGCAACGGCCTCGCACGGAACTATGGTTACAAGGCCGTCCCGCCTGGATTAAAAAATTCGCGAATAGAGATAGAAAAACTTCAGCAACTCGAAAACGAAGCAAAGCAGGAGAAAATCGGAGGCTGGGGTGTAAGTGCAGGGCGACTAAATGTACGTGCGCAAAAGCCAGCGCCTTTTAGTGTCTTCGTGGCCGAAGGGAAGGCGAGACCGCGGACGTTGCCTCCCGCGAATGCGTTCTCCCGGATTCCCGCAACGCCGGTATTGAGTCCTTCGGCCGCCGTCGTCGACCCAACTGAGGTTAAAAAGTCGTATGCAAAAGAAAAAATCGAGCTTGGCAGGATCGACATTAACACCGCGACAGAAAAAGAATTGAAAATGATTCCTGGTATTGGTCCGGTGATCGCTGCTCGAATTATTGCCGCGCGACCGTTTCGCAGCGCCGATGACTTGAAAAAGGTAAACGGAATCGGCGACAAGAAATACGCCAAAATCCGGCCGTATTTTCAGTGATCGATTTCGATCCCGGCTAAGTGTCGGCGTCGGTAATGTCCGAGTCAAGTTTGGTGCGAAAATGTCTGCGAAATATTTTCGCAATATCGGGCGTGAAAACGACGGAAGTCGAAACGACGGCGCCCTGGGGAGGGTCAGAGTAAAAGTTATCTGTCAGGGGGCGTCGGATTCGAACTTCCATCCTTGGCGAACACGGCGTATTCCGGATCTTGCGATTTGATCTCCGAAGTGTGGACAAAATGAATCTCGCGCTTTTCGATGTAGAGCGAAAGATCCATGTCGAGGATTTGGCTGCTCCCGACATGGGCAGGAAACAAGTAGTAAAATCTAAAGTCATTGAATGCTTTCCTGAAATTTCGCAGGTTTAGGGATCCGGGAGGCGGCGTCATTCGATGTAGCCTAGAAAGCAAAATTATCTGAGTCGGCTTGAACTCCGGGTTGGTTTGTTGTTTGCGCCGGATTGTGTTCTCAGGGTTCGACGAAATAAAAACGGTGTAGCCATCGGGTTTCCCGGGATCGACCCCTCAATAATCGATACGCGAATCTCTTCGAATTCGTCTCGATGCCCGACTCTCTTGATCCATTCCTCAAAAATGCGCTTGCCTGCATCGAAATCGGCGAAGCCGATGCCTAGTCCAGGGATCTGCTTTTTGCCGCCATCCGGGTCGTAAAGGAAAACGGTCCCGGACCATTTCGCTTTATCCCATTCGGTCGGATCGGTGAAAATTTGAAGAAATGCCTTCGGATTTTCTGGTGTTTTTTCCCGATTTTCAGATGCCATCGCCTTTCTCTCTTTTACCCGTTGCCGGAATTCTTCGAGGGCATATTTGTATTCCTGACTTCCTTTGCGGCGCGCCTCAAACCATTCAGAGACTTTTCGTTTTTGACAAAATCCTGACCGCTTCGCTAGTTTCTCGGCCATATCTTCAAAGTCTGACAGTGTCCAGTCGATAAGCTCGTTATGCCTACTCATTGTCTCGACGTAGGCGTGTGGATCATTACTGGCGAGCTCTGAAAATCCTGGCTCGAGAGCATCTCTTATATTCTTAACGGTGTTATCGAGCTGGGCTGCGCTGTTGGATCAATCGTGGCGAGCATGTCGATCCCCGTGACTAGAGAATCCTTGTCTTCGGAGATCCTCGATAGAAATCGCGCTGCAAACGACGCCCGATTCGGCTCGTATTCTTCTATATCGGGCCGATTTGAAGTAGCTACCGAGACAAATCGCTCGTAATCAAGAAGCGCTTTCCATGCGCGGAGCAGATAAAACGTGCACTTTCGGCGAGTCACGCGTTCCCGATGACTCGCGGTCAAAAAATCTGTTCCGGACTTCAGAAGCCAACCGATTATTACACCAATCAGTGGAAGCAGAGACTGGAGGAGGGGAGGAGCTGTGGAAGCTGCGGCCAGATCCTTGAAAAAACATTCGATTAACACGTTAATAGTCTTAGGATTCCGCCGCGGTCACTTTCTTTTGTGCAGTGCCTTGCCAGATAGGAATAAAAATTGATAAAAGTATTCCTGCGATTGTGAGTATGAGACTAATGAGCGCGATCTGTGGTTCATAGCGCACGATCGAAGATGTTTCGCCCTGGTATAATGCGAAGCCTGCAAGGAGATCTTTAAAAGGCAGGGTGAATAACAGCACAAGCCCTATCAGAGAAAAGATGGGAACACCAAGGTAGCGCCATTGCTTTTCGGTAATGCAATATCCTCCGCCAATGAGGAACGCAAAAACCAAGATTATAAAGATAATGAATCCGTAGGAACGTACGTCGGTGCCGCTAGTCGCGGAATGCTGCGAGAGATCGCGCTCTAACGCCGCCGAGATAGCTTCCACTTGATCGACTGCCGTACCGCTGACACTCAGGCGTCGCACGTAATCTCCCAAGTCAATTTGAAATCTCGAGACGGGCGCATTGTCCAATAAATATGAATAGGAAAGCGCATACGCCGCTTTTGGAAGGCGCGCGTTTGCGGGGAAACTGTGACCTTCAATTTTAATTTCGTCCGGCCCTGTGCCAAGCGTTAAAGTCTCACGAGGGGAGAGTTGAAAGGAGAAGAGTTCTTCGGGTCTCCTGGCTTTTTTTTTGGCCTGGTCTTTGTATTCTTTGTTAGCGTCCGCAATCAAGTTGGTTGCCTTCTCGAGCGCGAATTGCATATCGCTGAAGCTAATTTTGAGAGCGGGTAGATTTCTTGTTCGCGTATATTCAGGCTCTGCAGCGTAAAGATTGCTGGCCCCGAGCAAAAGGACTGCAATGACCAGGCGCGGCGTCATTTTCGGTCAGCGCTTTATCGAGAAGCAAGATGCTAGGCAAGCAAATTCCCAAGCGATTTGCTATTTTTTGGGCCAATATATGGGCAATGAGATTCTAAAAATGTGGCGCGCCCGTGGGGATTCGAACCTCAAACCTTCTGATCCGTAGTTTTGCCGCTTGACGTGTTTGGTGGTGTTCTGTAATGTGCCGCTATGCATACAAAAAAGAGCAGTAAATCTCATACTGCAAGGATATTGCTCTCCGGCGATGGGGAGCACATAACGGAACAGAACGACTCAGGCTTAAACATAAAAAATGGCAAGCAAGTGGCAAACACGATTACGAGGGGCGTCGGCAAGAACGATTCACGCTACTGGCGCTCGCGTGTTTTTAGACCGGTCAACGCGCGTGGTGAGGCGTCTCCGCATTACTCCATGCGGTTGCAAATTCACGGGCAACGGATGGCCTTCTCGCTTGGAACCGGAAACGCGGAAGCGGCAGCGCGGAAAGCAGCGAACATTTACACTGATTTTCTGACGCTTGGGGTCGAAGGCGGGCTTGCGAAGTATCGCCCACAGAAAGCCGCAGACAGCATCACCACAGTTGGCGAATGGATCGAAGCGGCGCACTCAGTAGCGACAACGAACCCTGCGACCTTCGCGTTGTATGCTGCTGCGCTGCGCAAAATCGTTGGTGACATCATCCGAGTGAAGCGCAACCGCAAACGCTTTGGTCCAAAAGGTGGCGGCGCGCAGGCGTATCGGCGAGCAATTGATGCTGCTCCGCTCGCGCTTCTTTCCCCCGCAGCAATTCAGAAGTGGCGCATGGAATATGTGAAGCGGGCAAAGACGCCAGTCGAACAGCGTTCACGAATGACCTCATGCAATTCCACGTTGCGACAGGCGCGCAGTTTGTTCGGTAAAAAGATCACTCGCTTTGTGCCGTTACCAGAACCGCCACCGTTTCAGCACGTGGAATTTTTCCCAAGGCAAAACGCCAAGTATTTTTCGCGCATTGATGCCAGAGCGCTATTGACGCAGGCCCGAGATGAGCTGGCAGAAAATGATTCGCCTGCGTTTCTCGTGGTGCTAATTGCTCTTGCGGCAGGATTACGCAAAGGCGAGATCGACACGTTGTGCTGGCATCAGATTGACTTTGGGCGTGGTGTTATCCGAGTGGAGCACACGGATAAGGCGAATCTAAAAAGCGCGGATTCACGCGGGGAAGTCCCGATTGATGCGAGCGTTGTTGAATTGCTCAGAGGCTTTCGCGCGCGTGCCACTGGAGCGTTTGTGATCGAAGGCGGTGACGGCGTGTCGGGGCCGCAAATGTGGGGACGCAATTACCGAGTGCAAAGCGTGTTTGACCGGGTGACAGCCTGGTTGCGCGGACATGGCGTGACTGCAAAGAAACCGCTCCATGAACTGCGAAAGGAACTTGGCGCGCTGATCACGGCTGCGCACGGCATTTACGCTGCATCGCGCGTGTTGCGACATGCTGATCTGTCCACCACTGCGGCGCATTACACGGATTTGAAAACGCGGCCAACAATTCCCGTCGGCGAATGGTTGGTGCCAGAAAACGTAGTTCCTATGAAGCGTAGCCGCCGGAGAAAAGCAACCGCCTGAAAAACTCGAAGGCTTACTCGTTACGAACAGCGAAAACTGTTGCCCTGTATGGCAAAGCCGCGCGGCATCCTCACTGTCTCGCAGCGTTAGAACTTTGGCGATTTGATGCACAGTTATTAAAGTTCGAAAAGGACATTTACTCACTGTCGGAAGTTTTAGGCTGCGCAAGAAAGCAGAAGAAACAGGCGCACGCGTTAATCGAACAATTTCGCAAGGAACGAAAAGAGAAAGAAGCAAGCGAAGCTTCTGCGCTCTTACACGAGATCGACGAGTGCCTACTGAAAACGGAGGCAGCCTACCGCGCGAATGTTGATATTTACACTAAATGGTTGCATGAATTGCGCCCGCTGGTTGCTGCGCGGGCTGGGCGCGAATGGGAGGCCGTCGTTCGCGCAGGACACACCACCAAAGCATTGAGAGCGCTGCAACGAACGCGCAAGCGATGGAGCGCTAATCCAAACGCCATCGGGGTGCACTTGAAAGACGGTGATCGGCGCCAGCTTGAAATACTAAACATGCTCCAGAATGAAGTGATCAAAGCAAAGTGGTCGAAGAATGGAGCAGCTGCCGGATACTGGGAAGTTGGAGCAGGCGGCAACCGGCCATTATCCGATGAATCCTGGCAGGGACGGCTAACAGCCAAAGAGATTCAGTCGCGTCTTGTGGATGCACCCGGAGACAAAGACGCGAAAGAAGTTAGACGGCTATTTAAAAAGCTCGGTATTCGCCCTGCCAAAGATCAACTCGGCCGCAAATGGGAATCGCCATATCTAAAAAAACAAAAGCCAAAGCGACCGCGCGGCAGGCCGCGCACCAGGTCAGACGTTTGGTCAGACACAGTGTGCGTCCGTGACCTTGAAAAAGTCCAATCCATGCTGGAGGCAAGAAGCAGAGGCAAGCCCCTTGGCGACCCCTTGGATGAGCCTGCGCTTAAGCATGTTTTTATTGATCCGGATTTGCTTAAGGTTGGCCGGAAAGATGATGATAGTGCGATAGAGTTATTCACGCAGTATGGCGAAAAGCGTTTTAGGCATGGCACCTTCATAGATAAAGCTGAGGCTCGCAGAAGCCGCCGCGAGAATAAAGGTAGGTTCCTCCCACCAAATACTCTTGACTGGAAAAAACCACTAAACTGGGACGGTCAAGAAAAACGAACCCCGGAGCGCTCCCCCGTGTTCGCCGCATGGATGGATTCCATAGCTAAACTCCGTTATCCCCAATGGATGGAGTTTATAACTAAGCTCGCTTACCCCGTTTGGATGACTGGTTCTCTGACCCAAATCCTAACTGACTGCTGGTGGCTTCCATGGTGGGTGGTGTAAGATGCTTAAAACACCGTAGTTACCTAACGCACCAAAAAGTGCACCAATTATTTGAGGTATTTTCGGTATATGTATGAACAATACATATCAACCCTCAGACGAGGCGGGCCGATTGCTTACCCGCAAAGAGCTTTCAGGCCGGTGGCAACTATCAACTGAAACATTAAAGAGGCGGGAGCGTTGCGGACTCCTGCCATACCTAAAACTTGGTCGAGGTGTCCGGTATCGACTTACCGATATTGAATACCTGGAAGCGGATGCGGAGGTGCGCCGGTCGGCCGCGTCCATTGCCCAACCTCAGCCGAAAGGTAGCAAATCAGATGAATCCTGATATAGCCGGGGTGTCTTTACCCTCCCGCGCAATCAAAACGCGAAATTCGGCTGAACGTGGGGGTAAGAAGGGGCATTCCTACAGGCCTCTCCCAGTCCAATTCCGGCGGGATGGTTTTAACTACAGGCAGATTGCTCGCGAAGGGAATACTGCAATTTACGAACAGACGTGGAACGGTTGTTCTGATCCAAATGTTTGTTACGAGGTAGTTCGCATTCGCCGCCGCGCTGGAATTGAGATCGTCGGTAAGTTCATCGAACCGCACGAAGTCTATCCAAATTCGGAAACATGGGGCGTAGACGGGTTCACGCTTACCGATAAGGACGCGGCATTCGCGAAGCTAAAGGAAGTAACAGGTTAAAACAATGAAAACAAAGGAAAACAACGAAAGAACGAATATGCACAACGAAATACAACAGGCTAAGGCTCGTTTGCCTTTGCAAAAAATAATGGCAGGCACCACCGGCGAAACCAAATCGCCGCCAACCAATATCGCAGAGACCGAGCCGACGAAGTTGGTAGTTACACCGCGGCCGTTAGGCGAGCTTCTAGACGACATTGCCGGAACTCTACGGCGCTACGTGGTGTTCCCGATGCCAGAGCAAGTAAGCGTGATCGCGGTTTGGATCGCCCACACATGGGTGTTCCAGGCCTTTGATTATACGGCTTACCTATTCGTATTCAGCGCAGCAAAGAGGTCGGGCAAAAGCAGGGTGCTAGAAGTTATTGAGCTAGTGGCAAACAACCCACGGCTTACACCCGGAGCGAGCTCAGCAGCGTTAATGCGCAGCGTCGATGAAAGCAACCCGCCTACAATGTTGCTTGATGAAGTCGATACGATCTACAGCAATAAAGGGGGAGACGCAGAAGCGGAAAACACTCGCCGTTTCTTGAACGCAGGGTATAAGCGGGGCGCTAAGTTCCTGAAATGTGTAGGACAGGGCGCAGATATAAGCGTGAAAGAGCTACCGGCCTTTTGCGCGAAAGCGTTGGCTGGTATTGACCGCTGCCTACCGGATACCGTGCTAGACCGCAGTTTGCCTATCGAGCTCGTCAGGCAAACACGCGAGGAGAAGGCCGAGCGATTCCGCGACCGCGACGTAAGAGCGATTGTCGCCCCTCTCCGGGCAGAGCTTGAAGCCTTACCGAAGCAACCGGGGCTGCTCGACGCGCTCAGGGATGCACGACCGGCGTTACCCGAAGAGCTGAACGATCGCGTTCAAGACATCACAGAGCCGCTTGTTGCTATTGCTGATTTTGCTGGTGGCGAATGGCCAGGCAAGATTAGAAGCGCTCTAGTAAAACTCTACAGCCAAGAGGAAGATGCGGACAAGGGCGTTAAGCTCCTCGGCGATTTAAAGGGCATCTTCGATGCCGCTGATGCCGACAAGTTACCGACAGAGAAAATCTTGGAGGAGCTAGTTGTTATCGAAGATAGGCCATGGGCGTTCATGTTTGAGAACGCCTTAAAACATGGAGAGCTTCGCACAGCCGCCTCAAAACTAGCGAGCAGGCTTAAAGGCTATAAAACCCCCTCAGGCGAAAAGATTAAACCGCGCACAATCAAGTTAGCCGATGGGAGCACTGCGAAGGGTTATCATCGAAGCGATTTTGAGGAAGCCTGGAAGCGTTGGCTCCCGGCCTCTCCCCCTTCAACCGTAACCAACGTAACCAACGTAACCTTCCCAAATGAAAAAGGTGACGTTGAGGGCACAGGTTGCGTTGAAGGTGACGTAACCGGACAGGGCAACGTAACCGAGTTTCCCTCTAAGGTGACGACGGTGACGACGGTGACGACAAATCAGGGAGAAGGCGAGGATTCAGGTGAAACGGATGAATACGCGGCGCAAGACTGTTTGCGCCGCCAGACGGTCGATCACAGTAAAAGCCCTTTCCCGGATATGTCAGACGAGGAATGGCTAAAGTATGAGGCCGAGTTTAACGCCAGCAAGACCATCTATCCGGGCGATTGGATTAACCTAACCCCGGACGAAACACAAGAAGACTGGCTGGCCGTATTAAAGCAGGCGCTAAAGAAGCCTTGCGAAATCTGCGGCGAGTCTATGGGCGGAGAGGAGTATCTCTGGTATCACCGGACGCGCCACGTTGGACGCTGCCCGAACTGCCAAGAGGCTGATTGGTTTGCCGATGGCTACGAAATCGACGAATTCGGAATGCCGTCCTGCTGGAGCCACCGGCATACCCGCGAGGAGCGGATAGCTGAGCGAACCCGGAATCAAATCCAGAAGGCAGCGTGCTACCGGGCGCGTAAGGCAGGCCTTGAATACGGAGCGGTGTATAAAGCCTTGCTCGCGCAAGAACCTGAGGAAACCCGGCGCATGATAGAACAACTATGCGAGAAGGAGCGGCAGGAGGACGAAGCGCGCGCCACATCGGTGCGATAAACCTTAATCGCCGTGCCTACCGTCCAACCCGCAAGCGCGGCTTGCAACTTTGGAGAAGTACAATGAATAAGAAGGAACCAGTTCACAAAGAAGCGTTTAAAATGCTGGCGATGGAGATAGGACTAAATGCAGCAGCTCCCAGGCTTGGCGTGCCAATTAACACGGCCAAATCGTGGGCAAGAAGGGGCGGCTGGAAGTTGCCAAAACGTCCCGGTGGCAGACCTCAATGCACCATAGTTGCAACCAGTATGCACCCCGTAGCGGATGCGTTGGGCACAACCCATGAAGAAATAGCGGATGCAACCAAGACAGCGATACTACAAACAATACACAAGGCGGCGCAGCTTGCTGCCAGTAGGCCTGCATTGGACGTATCCACAGTGGCAGAGCTGCGGGACCTGGCGTCATCACTAGATCGCCTGTGCGGTGGCAAGCCACAGGTTAACATCTCTAACCAAGTGGGCATGGTTTGCGATGAAGCCACAAGGATGCGGTTAATTAAACAACGCGAGGAACTGCTCGCCAAAAGCGCGGCTCTTGCTGCCATGACCCTACCTGAACCACAAGCCCAGCTATAGACCAACATAGGCGTGCCAAACGGCATTTTGGAGGCTAATGATACCGCGCCCGATAGCAGGCCTGGTTCGCCTTGGAGTATGCCAGCTGGGGCGAAGGCTCCTAGCGATGCTAGGCCTGTTTTCCGAGCCTGGTTAGAGCACGAGGGGCCGGAGCCAGAAACATGAACCTGAGTGTACTGCCTTAGCGGCCCTTACTTCTCGGGTTTCGGCGCCGCTTGTTATCCAGACTGCGCGCGACACGCCTATGTTGCCGCTGCCAGTGCTGGTAAATCGAAGCGCATCGTATCCGATCGCTGTACCGTAAGCTTGCATACGCGCGATCCCTTCATACCGGCTGGCGTTCGTCAGGTCGCCTATCCGGCGCTGAACAAGTGCGCCTGCCGCGAACGTGTCGCGCAGGTCTTTCCAGTAATCGAGCATGGAGACTACCTTCATCAGTTGGCCTGCTTTATCATTTGGAATTGGTTGCCACCGGGTTGCGACAGCGTGATCGAGGTGTTGTTTAAGAACGGGGTGATGAAGCCGGTGTAAGTCGTATCTACGTGATACGAGGTACCGCAAGCGGCTACCGTCACACCTACTGCGTGAATCGTGATCACACCGTTGACGAACGACCCGGTGAGTGTACCGTTGTCGACCCATTTGTTACCACCTTGTTGCAGGCACGGACATGGCAGCGTTTCAGGCCCCCATGTGCCGGTAATATTGGTTCCGGTCTGCACGATGTGAATGTCATGTGTGGTTAGGTAGGTGTTGCAACCATCGTTGATACCTTCCAGTCCTCTCCAGTGTCCGGTCAATATGCCACTATCACCTCGGGTAACAGTGACAGTTTGATTGGCAACCGTAAGCGAGCCACTAGCTGCCGGGCCGGAGTCAACAGTCACGAAGACCGAGCCAGTCCCATAGATGGTTCTGCTAGTGCCCACATGTATCCACCCGGTGTTGGAGTGGTATGTCCAAGGGCAACCAAACTCAGTGACCACATTAACCAAGAACGAGGCGCCAGAGGTGGTGACCGTCTTGGCTGTAGGGCTAACGCCATATGAGCAGGTCTTAAGCCCCTCCGTAGCGAACGAGAAGCCTGCCGGGATGTTAGGGCCATAGCCGCCACCTATTAGCGTGCCATTCTGATTCAGGTACCACGCCGCACTCTTGCCTAGGGCACCATGCAGCAAATAATCATTCCAGCCATCCAGATTGAAGTCCACGAGCGAATGAATGCTCCATCCTGACGGCTGATTAGGCCCGTAGAATGCGCGAAGTATGGAGAAGGACGAGCCATTGAATCCCATGGCCCAGTTAGCCGTTTGAAACGTGGAGGTGTTGATCAGCATGATCTGGCGATTCGCTGATTCAACTACCGCCCAGTGAGGCGGGATAGTAGCCAGCACAAACTGAGATGTCCTAGCCTGTGGCGCGCTTGTAGCTAAGTCAGTCTCTTGTATCCCGCTAGTTTGCATCCCGACAACTTTCGAGACGGTAGCGGTGCTGGTGGTCTTGATGTTGTTGTTATTCATCAACACGACCCACAGCGCGCTAGTGGTAGGGTTGTACGCAAGGATGTCCGGGCGGCCATCGCCGTCCATGTCGTCCACAGCTTTCGGGACGAATCCGTTAATAAACGTAGGCCCGTAGACCCCGCCTAGGAACGTGCCATCTCGGAGATACCATATCGCCGTCTGATGCGACGCATTGATCAGTAACAGGTCGGGATATCCGTCGCCGTTAAAGTCTCCCGGGCCTACGAGCGTCCAGCCAGCCGGCACCGTAGGGCCGTAAGCTCCCGATACAAAGCTGAGTCCGTTCATGTGCCAAATTGCTAGCTGGTGCGTGGAAGAGTTAACCAGCAAGTAATCGTGGTGGCCATCTTGGTTGAAGTCTGCCGCTCGCACCGAGCACAGACATATCCCTGCAACTAGCAGGGCCATTAGTTTTGTTATGTATTTGTTCATGGAATCTCTCTAATCTCTATCACTGTTCTGAAAGCCTGTTCGACCTGTTTGTATTTGGCCTCGGTCTCCTCAAAATCTTTTTTGGTGGGTTCGCACTTGCAGTGCTTGAAACTTGCCTTACAAAAACCGTCTTCCGGCCAAACGCCACCCAGCGCTTGAAGGTCGGCAGTTTTCATCCACTGAAGTGAGAAGCCAGATGGGGCGCCTGTCGCACCCGCTTGAACCTGCACGGTGATGGATGATGGGGTTGAACTAAAGCAACTCACCGTCGGGGTTGACAGCGTTGGTTTAGGTGTGGGCGCCGGTTTAGCCAGCGCAATCGTGCTCAGGCGATTAGTGCCGCG
>WNFX01008011.1_pt1 | contig 25029 bp, 22 predicted proteins | sample 5400111 | NCBI WGS metagenome assembly WNFX01 (sample SAMN13153363, study PRJNA577476) | soil metagenome | isolation source: 40 cm soil or saprolite under grassland replicate 1 | place: USA:California | collected 2016-06-15
CTATTATTAACAGCAGGAGTTGATGTTGCAGGCAACAGGTACAGTTCAGTGGAACACTAATTATGATATATCTCTATTTCCTTTAACAGCCTGATAATTTCATATTTGCAAAGATACAAACCGAGTTACTTTACCAGTAATTGTTCAATTTTATATTATGTCTTGCGCTCAGCCCATTTCGAAGTTCATGTATGAAACACTTTTGCTAAATAATGGGTCTGTAATAGGCACAATGAGCATTCTGAAACTAATGAAGCTAAATGAAGGTCGAATGAATAGAGATAGTTTTAGAGTCCAGCTCTACCCTTTCAAACACAAATGCAAGTGAAAAACAGGCTTTGCAAATCTAGTGCCTGTTGACGTTAGGTGAGTTACAAGTCCTCTCTTTCCCTTGAAGAGCGGTAATCCATACGAAATTATTATCTTTAATAATCTTTGTTGATTGTTTTACATGTTCTTTGATTTTTTTAGTCCAGATTTAAGTAGAGTTAATCTGACTGGTTTGTATAGTCAACTCTATAAATGGATATAATTGAATCCACTGCAAGGATCGCACTTGGTTTCGTTGCAACGTCCTGTAATCCTAAGCTAGTATTGAGAGCAAGAGCAGTGAAAAAGATTATAGGCTCGGATAAACAAATTGTGGCAGTATTAACAGCTGAAGGGAGAGGGGGTAGTATCTATAACTGATGTATCAAAACAGTATAGATGCAATACGGCAGTTGCTAAATCTAGGAGATCGGAAATGTTATCATCACACTCATCATCCTTGTTATATAACAAAGCGACCACAAAGGTTTTCTTATACTAAAAATGGAGAGGAATATTGTTTTGTTGAAGTTACTTGTGACGATGACGTACAATATGGGATACAAGCATTTGGAAGTGAAGCTCTCGAATTGTGGATAGAAGCAAATAGATGTATTATGTGTGGAGTGCGTTCACCACCCGAAGAACTAACCAATAAATCCCAACCTATAGAAGAAATAATAGATGGAAGACATTACAGTTTTGATAGCGATGGCTGCGCATTAATATTCAAGAAGCTTAGAAGTGTATATGGCAGAGATTTTTGTTTTAGTAATTAAACAGGTATCATCGATACTTTGACAAGTCAATTCTGAAGATAAGAAGAGATCAGTCAAAAAAGTAGAGATGACCTAAGATAATTTCTACGAAACTATTTTATCTGTAGAATCGCGCATATACTCTTGATGTCCTCAAAGAATCACGATAATGTAGATAGGGGCGAAGCAGCAGAACAAGAACAAGAAAGGATAATGGGAGAGGCTGAACGATAAGCACACACAAATAAGGTACTTTGTATGGAATCAGTTGTCACAACAAATAAGATACTATTAAATTCCAAATAACCTTATTAGGATCTGCGAGGCGGGTTGAAAAGGATAGTTGAAGACGCTACTAGGGACTTAAGTCCAGACAGCAGAGACAGCGTCTTTAGATTGCTTGATTCTTGGGACGGCACAAGATCTAATGAAGATCTGAAGGAAATCCTAGGTCCGATCAAAGCTGAAGCTTTATTAAAAAATATCAGCAAAAATAAAGTCAGGTTTACAAAAGATGAGCGACAAAGATTAGAGGATCTGTTTAAGGAATCTCTAACCTTTGATTAGAAAATTGTACCCTAGTTAAACCACAGGAGCCGGTAAATATCGCTCCCCAATTCAATCGAAACATTTACTGTGATGTAAATAAGGAATTCAGGCTACCACTAGAATAGCGGATACTTTTATAATTATCCTGTATAGTACCTAATGCGAATAATGGTCATTTATGGACTATTGTGCAGTTTGGGTATTAGGGGTGGGCTGATGTTAGGGTTTGCAACAGCAGAGCTACTTTTATCATACTGGAAATCAAGGTACAATGAATCACCATCTCCCAGGGTATACATTTTCGGCAGAAGATTACACCACGGTGAAATAGGCACATTGTTGGCGTTGTCCTCTATATTTTTTGGTAGAACTTCGATTTCAATGCCAGCAACGATTCTTACAGGGATAGGATTACGGCTTGTCATGGATGATTATGCAGATTTTAGCGAATGGTTTAGACTCAAGAAAAAAGACGCATCTCAGAGACCTAGAGCTGGAGCTTTGCTCGACCAGAAAAAAGAACCAATTAAAGAACATATTAATAATAATAATGAAGTAATACCTTCCTTTCTTTGCAGGAACGAGAGCATTTCTAACGCTAAAAAAACATCGAAAAATATTATTCTTGAGTCCTTGCGAAAGCAGATACGAAGTATAATAGAAGCACAAACACAATCAATTAATTGTATTGAGCTACAGATACAACAATCACGAAAGCATTTACTGTTTGTTGAAAGAAATCTAAGTTAGTATGACATCCTTGGGATGACCTACAGCAGATTAATCAGCTGAGATGCAATCGCCTAGAAATGTTGCAAATTAGACTATCCAGGTGATATCAAAATGGACTCGGGATGAACAAGCAGGCAACGAGTAACCATAGAGCATACATGGTTAAAGACTACCAAAAGTTTGGGTTATTCCACTAAAAGATCTGAAGTGCATGACAAATACTCTAGAAAAATGAGAGAAACAAAAAATGAATGAATTAGTATTTAAAATCTGGTCCATGTCGTATGATAAACAAGCTTAGAATTCAAATCTATTATTTAGGCATTTGAGGAATAAAGCAGAAAAAGTACTTGAAATTATGTTGGGAGGACAGAATTTATCATCATGATGAGATTTTTGCTTCCAAAAGTACCATAAGTTTACCATCAAAGGTTCCAGTAATATTTATGAGTTGTAAACCGGCCTTATCTAGTTCATTTATGAAGTGTTGATTTATGAACCTTGTTTTTAATTTGAATCGTCCGGTGTCCAAATCTTGGTCTAAACTTTTTATATCGATGCCTATCATTTCTATTTTCTTATACCACAGATCTATGTCTTGTTGAGATCTATCCATTGTAATTTGTCAATTTTGATTGTTTAAACGAATATAAATTCAATACTCTTTGGAATATTCTTCGCTCTACGTGGCTCCTACTATAACATGGCCTTTAGTACTTCTATCAGACCAGCCACTACCTTTGCTTTAACGTCACTCGTTAGCTTCACATTAATAACTTAATCTACTTGATTTGCTGCTCTTCCGAGGGACATAATATTAGCTCATTGGGAGCAGGATAAAGTTAAATTTTGTTTTGAGACTCCCTTTTTAGATTTTGTACAAGATATCATTGTGGTGATAGCCAAAAGTAAAGAGCTAGGACGATTATCGAATACCTAATTAGTCCCGTAGTAGTTGTAATAATTAATGTTCGAGAAGCTAGTCTATATCGTGGGTCCTGTAGTGGCTGTTATCGCGTTGTATGTAAGATACAGGTGGAGAAAACAAGATAAAAGGCAGCAGAACCAAGAGAAGAAATTTACTGGAAGCATATAGACCTCCTAGTTACTTGTGATTAGTCGTTTCGGCTATTAGTTCCATTGATACAATTAGCAGTAACAATGAAAAACAACAACTACGGAAATATGTCATAGGCTTCTACCGCCTCCTTTCTCTTTTATTGATATCATTTTATATTATTAATGTCAACTTTTTTTTGGATTTTTTTTCCCACGACACTTGGGACGGACACTTGGGACGTGGCGATATTCATTTTGTAACGTCGGCTCCTTATCCACGCCGTTTTTAAATTGAGTCTCTAATCCAAAAAGTCATTTTGGTGGATATTGTAGTATCTAATCTTCAAAGAATGGCCTAAATTGAACATCGAAACCCGGCGAGTTATTTGCAAATTGCTTAACGGTGATCATTTTGCATATTTTGCTTTGGAATTCAGAATGTTCGACCAATTTGTTTCCACAAATAGGACATGTTGGCTCACGTCTCAAGACACAACATCACACGATCTGATAAGTATATGATTATTAAAACATTAAGAAATAAAGGAATCGAGAAAATTGCAAACCTTAACCTTCAAAGTTTTATTTGTTCAAGACCTGAATGCTATCTATTAAAGTGCTTTCCATATAAATCAGCACTTTAATTGAGAACCTTTTTTAATATATGATTAGTCTTAGATTCGCCGTCCCTGATTGAATTTCTTATTGTTTCTGGGGAGAAATCTGCATTCTCATAGATAGCGGGAAAAGGCTCATCTCGTGTTACGTAATGTATCCCCTTTATTTCAGCGCCTCTTTCTTGCTTGTATTTCTTATACTTTTTGCGAATGTTTTCAAGCTGTCTGTGATCTATCTTATTTATGTCCACGTGGTCCTCGATGATCTGGTATAATTCTTCAATATAACGAAGATATGCCGTAATAACTTTAGACATTGTCACATTATGTTCAGTTTTATCGCAAAAAATTATGTCTCTCGCTCTATGGTAGACTTCAGGCAAGTTTGTCGGTAAGCCGTCGACCTCTTTTGGATAATTCTCTACCAAAAATATTTGCTTATTATTTACCGGAGATGCATCTATTACTTCTCGCAATGGAGTATTACTGAGCAAGCCGCCGTCCCATCCATAAACTCCGTCCTCTACCTCTATCCACGGAAAGTTATACAATGGGTAAGCGGAAGTTGCCAGAATATGCCTTGGAGTGATTTGCTGCCTAGAACTATCAAATGTTAGAGGTTTTGCTGTTAAGACGTCGACAGCTGTCACGATGAGGCGTGAGTTAGGATTTCCATTGGGTTTCAATTTGTTATAATCAATATATTTTTCTAATGTTTTCACGAGCGGCGAATGATCGTAAATATAAGTCCACTTAGAAGGTTGGAAGTATTCTGGGTCAGATAGAGCGTACTCTGGCCTCCACCTGGGTCTAAACATCTTGTCATTTCCAAATATTACAGAGCTGTAAAATGATTTCAACGACTTGATTTTCAAGCGATCCATATTCGTCAGCCCATCATTGTGCTGTTCTTTTCTTAATATCGAAGTATAATCAAATCTATCTAATGCCTCACCTGCAATTGGTAATAAGGTAGATAAAGGTATTCTTTCCAAATCTACATAGCTATCAGCCAATTCCAGCCAAAACTGTTCTAACAATTGCCCGGCTCGCTCTCCATCCTTGCTGCCAGAAATAATCGCAGCATTTACACCTCCAATAGATGTTCCGGCAACAATATCGATCTTGACATTATTATTTTCAAGCGCTTTAAAAACGCCGCAACCAAAGGCGCCCAACGAACCCCCACCTTGAAGTATCAACACATTTTCGAGTATGTCATCACTACTGGATCTACCTGATGAGGATCGTGAGGGTGCTATAATTTTATTATTTTTGTATTTCGCCAAGCTGTGATGGATTCTTGTACTTTTTGTTTTAGAGGTGGGCTTGTCACTTTTACCCATTTTCCCATCATTTTTCCTACTGGATTTATCTATACATGCATTGCTCGCGTCTATTCTACATGATGATTACGAATTAACTGGTCGTAGAATCTGACTGATTTTATATTTACAAATTCTAGCATTCCATATCTAGACAATTCCCTACCGAATCCGCTATTCTTTATGCCACCAAAGGGCACTCTTGGATCCGATATTACAACATTATTTACCGTCACTATCCCTGATTCGATCGTCCTTGATAGTCTTTCCGCTTTATCTAGATCCTGAGTCCATATGCTTGCGCCAAGACCATATTGTGAATTATTGGCAAGCTCTACTGCTTGCTTTTCATCATCAGCTATAATTACAGGGGCGACCGGACCAAATACCTCTTCTTCTGCTACATGCATGCTAGGAGATACTTTTGAAAGAACAGTGGGTTTATAGAAATATCCCTTGCCATTGTAATCTAACTTTTCTCCGCCTGTAAGTAGTTGTGCACCTTCTTTGATTGATTGCTTGACTATAGAATCGATGCTATTAAGACCTTGGACATTTACAAGAGGTCCTACGTCAGTGTCATCAGAAAGAGGATTTCCAACTTTAAGCCTCTCTGTTTTTTGAACAAACTTTTCGATGAATTCACTAGCTATATCTTGTACTACAATGAATCTCTTAGACGCTATGCAGCTTTGCCCACAGTTTATAAAGCGTCCCTTGACTGCACCTGCGGATGCTTTTTCAAGATCTGCATCTTTGCATACTACGAAAGGATCACTACCTCCTAACTCTAAAACCGTCTTCTTTAGTTGAGCAGTAGCTCTTTCTGCAACCTTAGCTCCTATCGGTACACTTCCGGTGAAAGTCACTCCGTTAATGCCCTCAGAATCGATAAGTGTCTCTGCTATGCTCGAGTCTCCGACCATCGTCTGAAAAATACCTTCCGGTAATCCCACTTTGCCAAATGTCTTTTCGATCTCAATTCCACACTGCATCGTAGCGCTTGCAGGTTTCAATAAAATAGTGTTCCCAACTAACAATGACGGAGTAGCAAATCTTAACCCTTGCCAATACGGGAAGTTCCATGGCATTATACTTGCTATAGCACCGAGGGGCTCAAATGTTACGAAGCTCTTTCTTGCATCAGTATTTATGACCTCATCGGTTGCAAGTATATTTCCATGATCGGCAAAATACTCTATAGCCCATACACACTTTTCCACTTCAGATCTTGATTCTTTTATCGCCTTGCCCATCTCTTCTGTTGCTATTCTAGCCAAATTTTCTTTGTTTTTCCTGAATTCATTAGCAAAGGCATAAAGAAAATCTGCACGTTTATGCATATCCTTTCGCTTCCATTCTGAAAACCCTTTTCTCGCCTTATCTACGGAATGATTTATTTGTTCTTTAGTCATCATTTCGTATTCATGGAGAATTTGTTCCGTTGCAGGGTTGACCGTCCTGAATCTTTTTGCTACTACACCTTGTTCGTTTTCTATCAAGGATTTATAACACCTCTTCCAACAATTTTTCCATCCCTTAACATTTGCAGAGCTTCAGTAGCTTGGTTTAGTTTAAATCGATTGGAAATAACCGGCTTAATTATTCCTCTTTTTGCAAGTGATACCAACTCTGTTAATTGATTTAGATTTCCTGTATATGAACCAATTAGTCTATATGCTCTAGTCGGCATTGAAACCAGACTTAGCCTTAGTTCACCTCCAAATAGTCCGACAAGTACTACCCTAGCTCTTCTCCTGAGAATCTGCATATCGGTCTCTACTGATTTAGAAGCATTGACAAAGTCAATAACTGCGTCTGCCCCCATCTTGTTCGTTAATTCCATTACAGCGTCTACTGCATTCTGCTTTTTCGAATTGACAAAGAAGTCAGCACCATTTTCTTTTGCGAGTTTCAGCTTGTTATCATCCAAATCCATAGCAATTATTCTAGCTCCAGTAACTGCTTTTGCGAGTTGTATTGCCATTACTCCTACCCCACCTGCTCCAACAATAACGACATTATCATTTGGTCCTAGGTTGGCATTCTTAACCGCGCCGTAAGCGGTGAGAGCAGAACAGGATAAAGTTGCAATTGAATCAGCATCTAAATCATTGCGATTATCATCGATTTTGATAAGATACTTATAACTGGGTACCAATAAATATTCAGAATATCCTCCATCTGTGTAGAGGCCCAACGATCTCGGTTTATCACATAGATTCTCGTCACCTACTCTACAGGCTGGGCAAAGTCCTTCGCCTATCCAAGGATAAACCAATACTTTTTCATTTTTAGTGATAACTCCCCCCAGTGCTGAAGATGCTTCTTCGCCCAAACTCTCTACATATCCTGCTACTTCGTGTCCAGGAGTTACTGGATATTTGACTCCTCTATCTGTAGTCTTTAAAAATTGTCCTCCAATACCTTCGTAACCGCCTTCCCAGAGGTGAATGTCACTATGACAGACACCTACAGATTGAACTTTGATCAGCACTTGTGACCCCTTGGGCCTTTGGGGCTCAATTTCTTGTATTTCTAAGGGTTCTCCAGGTTTAACAATTCTAGCAGCATTCAAGATTATTACCTTCCACTTCGTTCTTACCACCTATTTACGATCATTTAAGTCTATAAGTAAGACAAAACTGATTGAGTGACAATTATCGTACTGCATAATATTGAATAAAAAATGTTATCGGTTTGAATCAAAGCGAATTCTAAACCGCTTAAGCAGGATATATATAAATATGAAAATTCTGTAACCTAATAAAAGGTACTATTTTGTAGGTTAGTAGCGCAGCGTTTTAGACAGATATCCCGAGTAAATGAACATTATCATGATGAATTATTTTTTTGATGTTTATCCGCTTTTTCTACTATCGTTGCACAGACGGTGAAACACTCAAGGGTGATTGTGGATTTGAAGGCAATATTTGAACACCAACTATTTTATCAGCTGTTTTTTTGTTGCCGTACGCATCATTATAAGTAAGACGAATCGTCAAAGTCTCTAGTGTTCCGCCGACTGCAATGCTGGGGAATATCGCAGTGTCTATTTTCTTGCTCTGTCCATTTCCTATACTGCCTACGTTAAATGTCGTACTTCCTAAAATTATTAGGGGGATTATGGTATTTTGCTGAACTACATTGCTTGAAATTGAAACGTTGCCTGATGCAGCGGGGCTGATAATGTTATTATTTGTCGCCACTTGATTTCTTCCAAAGATATCTGCTATAACTCCATTAGCTTTTGCAGATCCTTCATTTCTAACATTTAGTAGTAATCTAGTAGATGAGCCTGGAGCTGCGTTAACCACATTAATCGAGCTGGATGTTGAAGGTGAGGCCAATGAACTCTGCTGGATATTCGTATTATTAGAGGACTGATGTTCTTGGAAGACAACTACATCTAAAATAACCTTACCGCTGATCTTAAAAGGAACGATAATTGTCCGTGACGTGGATTCGAAGGGAGTAAGCTTGTTTGTTGTCTGTGATTTTGATTTATTGAGTGTTTTTGATCCATTTACTCCATTTATTGATTTCAAAAGTAGCGAGGCATTATTGTTATTGCTACCAATCACAGAGGAAGTAGTTTTCTCTTCGTTAATAGGAATAACTTTACTAAATGTTCGTGATTTAGAATTGCTTTTCTTCTCCTGCTCTAATTTAAAGAAGTGTAACTTGAGTGAACCGCTATATTCTTTACCGACTTGTGCACTTGACAGGACATTTATAGGAAAATAAAGTACGAACGTTTGCCCTGCCTTGACCGAACGATTATAGCTAGATAATACTATATTGCTTTCACCATTAAGGCTATTTGAATTTCCATCACTGCCACCATTATTGTTGTTATTATTAACTGGTGAGATTATATCCTGAAATCCAGAGGGTAACTCTAGTGACCCGGTCACACCAGTTATGTCTGCAAAACCCTTATACGTTAATACTACAGCCAGTATTGAAGCTCCTTCTCCAGGTCCAACCTCTTGTCTCTTCACTGCGGGTAAAGGCTGTGCAGCTGTTCGCTCCGAGGATAAACCTGCATCAACTGCTCCAGGCGGGATATTGTCAGTCCAGTAAGAGTTTACAAATACAAACCTAACTGGACCTTCTGTTATATTTTTTAAACTAGAACTGGAGATGCTTTTAGTCTTTGTCACAGTAATATTTTTCAAACTAGTAGAGGTACTACAAACAAACGATGAATTGGATAATGACCCAGCTGGAATCCGTGTGGCTGTGGTACCACTGCAGAAAAGACCACTATCATCGTTAGCATTAGGTTGTGGTTGACTTGAGGTAGAAATATTTGAAGAACTGGGAGGTGGCGATGATGCTTTAGAGAAATCTGAAGAAAACAGAACAGATGGAGAAGAATTTGTTGACGAAGATGTAGGCGGTACTGCATCTGCTGACTTTGACACCACAATTACGCTCGATAATAAGAGTACCACACAAATTGATGAGATTATTGAGTGGGAATAGGAGTAATACCTGCCGTGAAATATATTGCACCTCCTCGTTGAGATCGGGCTCTTGTTCTTGCTTTCTTTACTGTGCGGTAGGTGCACTATTTTCATGATAACCTTCAGTCCATTTCAGTTCTTTGCATTTATGCATGATGAAGATATCGTTCGATCTTGTCTTTGTGAAAACTCTTTTTTAACATTCTATAGTGCAATAACGAAATTGAGTTGATTAAATAACCTACAGTACATTCGTCGAATGTATCGTATTTTTTTTATATCTATGCTTGATAGGAAAGATGGATAGCGTAATATATCGTAGAATGATATCCATTTGGAGAAGAGATGATGATTATCAATAACCATTATGCTGATGCAAATAGTGCAACTGAGACTCTAAAGGTGGAGAATCTTTCGAAAATATATATCTCTTCAATGGGCAAAGTAGTGTCACTGAGAAATGTTAACTTCTCAGTTAATAAAGGTGAATTTGTATCCGTTGTTGGCCCTTCTGGAAGCGGAAAATCAACATTAATGAATATGTTAGGTGCTTTGGACAGGCCGAGTTCAGGAAAAGTCTTCATCAATGGAATTGACATTTTTTCGCTAAACGATTCACAACTCTCAACGTTGCGAAATAACACTATTGGATTCGTTTTTCAATCATATAACTTGATTAATAGGACAACTATACTGAAAAATGTAGAATTTCCGGGTATAACGGGTGGAATGAGTGACGCTGACAGGAGGCGTCGTGCGTTAAAAATATTGAATTTCCTTGGAATCAAAGATAAGGCCAAATTCAAGCCTACTAACCTGAGCGGTGGCCAACAACAAAGAGTAGCCATAGCCCGAGCACTGATGAATGACCCGAAAATAATTCTTGCCGATGAGCCAACAGGAAACTTGGATACGAAAACTGGACACGATGTTTTTGAACTGCTCAGATTGCTCTCAAATAAATTTAGAAGGACGATAATTATGGTAACGCATAATCTTGAGCTTGCATCAAAAACAGATAGGGCCATACATATTAAAGATGGATCAATTGAAAAAGAGTTTGTTAATTTTGAAAGTTAACTATGTTGTTATTGACAATAATAAAGTTCACCGTAATAATTTGTTTTTAGCATTTGTATGTATCTTTATTATTTTTGCATCTTTGATCATAACAACGCCGTATATGACGAAAGCTTCATTCGCTCAAAGATTAGATAATGATGTAACTCAGGCACCTCTATCCTCACTACGCCCCACATCTTTGCCTCCTTCTGAATCACTTATCCAAATCGCCGCTGGCAAAGTTCAAGATCTCAATTTCAGTATCAATGCGAACACAAATACTAATATTTGTAGGTATAAGGTACATTGGAGATACACCAAATCTCGTTGGTAACATCTTAAATCAAGGAAATACACCTGCGCTATTTACTAGTGTAGAAATGTTGAAACAAGAACAGGGCGTACCTGCATCTTCAGCTATATTGCCTATTTCTTCAGACTATCTTGGCAGTATACCGGTGAATACCCCTATGCCTTTTAACATTCCCTTGAAGATATTAGAACAGACTCCAACAAGGACAATACCCCAGAAATTTAATCCTGCCACGAACACCAATAAGGAAAACACATCGCTAACAACGATGACCGAGCATGCAGCGAACTCTTCTTCTTCCTCAGATGGCATAGCGTATAGGACTGAGAGAGACAATAATACAGCTGCAAACCTTTACCCAATTTCTATAAAGATCATGTATAGTGATGACCTCAAAAATAATCATGAATTAGTTGTGAACAAGACCATTGATCTAGGCGTTCAATCAGGCCCACAGCAACAAATAATGCCAAACCAAGACGTAGGAAACACTACTGAAATAGGACAGCCACTAATTCTACAAGAACAGCAACAGCCTAGTTTCACAAATGGATTTATAGATGCGTATTGGGCCGCAAATAAATCAGTTGGCATAGGTGGTGCTAGCAGTAACTCAACATCATCTACCGGAGCAGCGTCATCAACGTTACCTATACCCCCTCAACAGGAGGTAGGTCCTGGAGAGGGTCAATCTATTTTAGCGGTAGTGTTGAGCAACACAGAATTTTCAGATATTAATGGCATAATAGGCTACATTACACTACCAGCAGGGTTTAGTTCGGCTACGGCTAGCGCGAATTCTTTTGTCCAAAATCATCAGCAACTGCAGATTTCCAAGCAACAACAGCAAATAGCAATAGCAAGCTTCAACGATTTGGTCAAATCAGGTCAAACATATACGCTCTATTTTAAAGTAAATATCGACAAGGGAGCAGCTGTGGGAAACTACTTGTCCTCTCTGAGAATATTTTACTTCAAAGTACCCGAACTTGAACCAGGACAATATAGTTCACAGACTTTCAAGATACCTTTTACGTTGCCAGGTAAGGTAATTTTGGATGCATTCTCTAAATCAAACAGCCTAACCCCTGGTGTTTCTAATGAAGCAAAGATAGAGATAAAAAACAAGGGATCTGCAGAAGCTCACAGTGTTATAGTTTCTGTTACGGGTGTGACGGGAAATAGTATTGCCAATAATGTTGTAATTAACCAACCTAGCAGCAGTAGTGCTAACAATACCAGCAGTACGAGGGTTTCTTGTCGTCCCGACTCCCCCTGAGGCAGGTATAAGTGTATCACCTTCGAATAGCCTCCCACCTAATAGTAGAAATAATAACGATTCAAGGATGGACAACAATACTACTGCAGGAATAAGCGTGTCCCCATCGTCACTAAATACAGATGGCAATGATGCCAATCGCAAAAACTTAGCCCATTTTATTTCTGCTTACCCTAATGAAAAAATTAACTCTCCTAGTGTTCTTCTGTCACATCCAAAGTCTATTCCTAAAGACAGTAACCCCATGATTCTAACAGTGTATAACACAAAGAACAATACTTCCAATGGAGCTCTATTACAACGCACTACCTCAACAAGTAATAACAACCCCAGTACTAATAATAACATTCCTAGTAACCTAAATAATACTTCGCTAATTTTGGTTGCTGGCAAAATACAAGAAATGAAGTTTAATATTGCAAACAATAATGATTTTCCGATCACTAACGGCGTGGCATCCATTATTTCTGAATCGAGCGATCTTAAGATTGTAGGAGATTCATTGTGGAGTATACCAAGTTTTAGTCCACATTCTAGACACGAATTTACAACGAAAGTATTTGCTTCTACCTCTCTGATAGGCGCACCTGTTTCATTTGTAGTTACACTTCAGTACCTATCCGGTGGTCAGTCAAAAATAGGTTCATTTATTTTAGGAGGAAATGTAGTTGGAGATATACGAGTAACTGCGACGGATCTAGCTATTAACTATGTTGCTGGCATACCCAATCTTGTGGGAAATCTTCTGAACCAAGGGAACACTATAGGATTATTTACTACTGTACAGCTAATAAATCAACCCTTCTCCTCATCAACTTCTACCGGTGGTAATGGACCATCAACAATTCAGGAGCAACATCACGCTCGTAATCAAGGGGCTGGTAGCACTAGACAAAACTCCTCCTCGTCATCTCTTCTTCCTCCTGCTCAGTATCTTGGCGACCTTCAACCTGATTCTCCTCTGCCGTTTAGTATTCCTTTAAATATGAACAATAATACGGCATTCGGAACTTACCCCATTTCGCTAAAGGTCATCTACAGCGATGATTTGAAAAATAGTCATGAAGTAATTTTAAATAAGACAGTTGAAGTCAAACCGCAACAATCACGTTCTAGGGGAGATCATGGTAGTGGCAATAGTATACTTGGAATTCCCTTCCCTATTGTGCTTATTGCGATCATCTCGGCAGTTGTTATTGTTACTCTACTGCTTATTAGAAAGCGAAGAAGATCGAAGATTGACAATCTTATGATTTCAGAGAATGGCCAAGAAAATCTTAATAATAATGATGAAGAAGAAGATATTGAAAGCCTCCTTGATAGTTCTCTAGGTCCAGGCGAGAAGAAGAAGGGGCATAGTAGCGGTGATAGGAAAACACCCGTAGGAGAAAAGCGATCAGATCAGTAATATGGGAATAAAAGAAATTAAAGTCACAAATAATAATATAAAAAGTAGGCGGGTAACGAACCTGAGGGCACCGGGGTTCTCGTCCACTCGCACGCCGATAATTTAAGGAAGTCTCAAAAAGAAGCACAAAAGCAAGAACATCAAACAGATTTTCATACTGTCGTTTGATGCACTTAAGGAGAGAAAAGCGAGGTCTGCTCTTACAATATTGATGGTTGTAGTGGGGAGCGGTTTGATGATTGCTCTTAATGGCATGAGTGCTGGACAAAGTAATTTTCTAAACAAGCAACTAAATACCTTGGCGCCCGATATACTATTTGTCAGCTCAGGTCAGCGTGGATTCCGTGGAGGACCGGAAGGTTCACCAACTATTGTTTTCAATACTGAAATTGTAAACAGACTAAAATCACTTCCATTCGTTAAAGAGGTTGTTCCCTCCTAGACAGGACAATTGCAGCTTAATGCCCAAGGAAATATTTTGAATTCACAGATATTTGCTATGAAGCCTCAAAAAATTTACTTGATTAATCCCTCGTTACAATTGGTTGAGAGTTCTACAATAAGGCCAAATGATCCTTCTGCAATGCTTGTTGGAGATAGTATAGCTAATCCTCCAGGAAAATCAGCCGCATTTGTGACTGTCGGCCAGACTGTAAGGGCAATTTTTGCGTATGTAGATCCTAATACTGGTAAAGCAAAAGAACAAACAAAGAGTTTTGTAATAAGTGGCATAATTCAACCTTCCGGAAACAATCAAATAGATAGGTCAGTTATAATTAATGAAGCTACTGGCAATTCACTATTTCATAAATCCGGAAAATATGATCAAATGATTGTAGCCGCGCAATCTGCTGATTACGTCGACACTGTCAAACAAGAAATTACAAGTTTGTATGGTAATAATATTGGAGTCATTACTCCTAAAGCAATTCTACAAACAAGACAACAGTTTCAAAGTGGAAATAGCTCATTTACATTAGCCATAGCATTTATTGCATTACTTGTTGGTGCTGTTGGAATTATTACCACTCTATATACATCTGTTAACGAAAGAACTAAGGAAATTGGCACTATGAAAGCTATAGGTGCAAAGAGTAGATTTATTCTTATGCTGTTTATGAGCGAGGCTCTATTGATTGGAATCCTGGGATCGTCTCTTGGAATATTGACTGGTATTAGTGGAGCTTACGTACTAACGTCTGGCTTTGGTCCAAGAACACCCGGCGTAGGAGGAGGAGGACCACCAGGAGCAGCTGCTCCTCATATTACTCCGGTATTTGTTCCAAATGACCTTTTGTCTGTTTGGAGTCTTTCAATACTTTTGAGTCTGTCAGCCGGTGTATATCCTGCTTGGAAAGCATCACGTCTATCTCCGATAGAAGCATTTGCTTATTTCTATTTCTTAACCAATTTGCAGTTCCGATATCGAACCAAACCCTAGAGAAGGCTGAATAAATTGCGTGTAAATTACTTCTGTCTGGGAATCTAAAACTCTTCTCTACCCGTTCTTAAACAGTTGGGCAGAACTAGCTATAATCAAAGATCAAAGATCTACGAATCTAAGCATGCAAGAAAACGATTTTCTGGGGGAACAACTCTTTCTGTCTCTCAGAATTGATTTTAAATGATACGGACTGATAAATTCTTATAGCGAAATGTACTGCAAAGGTAATTACAATCCTGGTTCTATGCTAATCTGAGTGGCTAATCAAACTACGCATCTACTCGTAAGGAAATTGCTTCCGATTTACTTGACCTTGGAATATATCTTGTATAAATTTTGCTACTTCGCAAAAAATCATATAGAAGACATTTTGGCCAGTAAACCCAAGCTGTTCCTTACGGTATCCCTATCCACATTTGCTGTTTTCACTCCATTGATTATTGTTCCACACCTCAATCGTCCAGTCTTGATTTATTTTATCTCAATGCATGTAGCTAGTATTGTAATATCCGTGTTTCTTATCGTTGTATCGATACTTGCATATAAAAGAACAAGAAGCAAAAAAGTATTATATACAACAGTAGGCTTCCTTTCACTTTTAGTAGTTGAATTATTGTTTTTGCTTCAAGCCATGCCAGGTACTAGTAGAGTAATGCATCGTGGGATATATCTAGGACTACCACATATTCTCTTGTTGCTTATGCTAACTCTCTTTGGAGTTGGAGTGTTGAAGGTGGAAAAATAGTCGAAATGGATAATGATTCTATAGGTGGTCGTAATACAACAGAATCAGTTGATATCAAAACACTAATTCTATGGTATATCGACAAGGCTCCTGGAATTCGCTACAGAGAGCTCCTAAGGTTGAGTGGTTTAACAAACGGTGCAGTAGAATACCATCTGAAGATACTAGAAAGTACACACAAAGTAAAAGTCGATAGACAAGATGGGAAGAGAGCAAGATACTACCCAATCTACATTAGGTCAGATGAATCACATATTCTAGGACATATGAGAAACCAAGCTGCACGAGAAATAGTCATATTTATACTTGAACATGATCTTTGTACGTTTAGTGAGATCTTGGAGCATATGAAGAAGGCTCCTTCTACTGTATCTTGGCACTTAAAGAGATTATCTGACGCAGGCATAATATTAGTTACTTTTGGGCAGAACTTTCATCTTTATAGAGTCACAAACAGCAAGTTTGTCCGATATGTGCTCGACAAATACAATGAAAGCTTCAGAGACAAAGTCGCCAATCAATATTATGAAATCTTTGGAGATCTATAGGGAGGATTCGACAACGCGATAACTAATAGACCATCATCGTCAGAAGACAATAGTTGGAGCTGCAGTCAATTTGTAATTCATGGACAATAGTCAAAAGTTCTATATGTCATATGGTTTATGACGCGCTGAATTATAATAGATAGCTTCTCTTTTTTTTCAAGCTCGTGTAACCTTCTGATAAGGCTACAAGTTGATCTATAAATCTTAGTCCAATCAGGATCCTTAATGAACAAATATCAACTCTTCTCATTCTTCTACGTCACTGCGTATATTGCAACTTGTCTTTCTAATTGTTCTGAGATGCACATTTGTAGATATGACTTAATTCTAGGAGATGTCTAGCTTTGTCAAGACCCTTTATCGCGGCAATATTTCGACACATGATGAACTATGAATATTCAGAATAGTTCGTATAACCACGATCACATTGCTAGTTTTCAAATGATTCAAAAATGTCAAGGGTTATCTCGGATCAACGTTAGTTACCCTCTTCTCTAGTTTGCTTTCGCACGTAAACAAATGTATCTGCCGGGTTCCCCCCGATCAATAGTCTAGCAAAGCATGATATGGCGTTATATGGGGGTGCTATGTAATTCTTGTTGTGTGTTCCTTCTAATCATTTGAAAACTTGATCTACAAACTACTGATGTATCTCATTTAATGTTTAGTATAAGATAGTAGTAAGTTTCTTCCATAAAACAATGTTTTTTTTGAACCATGCAATCACTAGAATCACATACAAACATCTTAAAGTTCATAAACCAACGTATGATGATGAAGATTCATTATGGTTACTAATGAATGCAAGCACTGGGCATGCAATAGATCTACTAATACTTGTGTCGGCTGCGGTAAAAGCATCTGTCCTGTATGCCTATTAGAATCTAACCATTGCGAATGTGATAACAAGGACGAATGTTGTAGTGTAAATTGATGACAATTTTCGTATCTTAGTTCACTTCCTAGTAATCATACGATCATGAAAATTAAATTAATGCCATTTTCGATAAGATATACTCAGACAGATATGCTAGCATTCATGCTATACTTAAATGGCATATTTTTTTTTAGCCAAATTTTAAATGTGTTGCTTAATCGTCCCTAGTTCGATGCTTGGATGTGAAGTATTAAGCCAATCTATTCAATTTTATTCCCTAGATGTCTAGAGTGTTAGTAACTTTTAAGAGTGTCACTAGATTGACTCAGACCAGCATTTACATACAAATAAGTCGCAATCTAATATGCCTTATTATGGATGTGTATAGAATATCTGCAATAACCTTACTAGTAAATAACATGCAGAAGTCTTGTAAATTTTACTCCAAAATACCGGGTTTTAAGTTAGTATATGGTGGCTCATTTAATACTTTTACAACATATCAAGTTGGTGAATCTATTCCAAACATGCATTTAAACTTGGAACTGAAAAGCAGTAGAATGGTACGCAAGGACTACAACAACAAGGATGACCAAACTGTTGATGCAAGCAAATTTGGAAGAATAATCTTTCATACCGAAGATGTAGATGAGCTGTATCGGTATTTGATGAGAGATATTTCCATGTACGAGAGCCAGACGGCTATCAACTCTCCTTCGCAAATCCAATAAAAAAAAATTAGTAGGATAGGAGCTGAATAAATACAGTTTAGCTCTAGTAGGGAAATTGGGCGCTTCTCCAATTCTGATGTTCTTTTTCTAACTATTAATTGCAATTAAAGAAACTAGAATAATCTGAAATAACGAATTAGATAGTATGATGTCATTGGTCATTTAACGTTATTAGAACATCGAAGACAACAAAATTAGGACTAGTTAAACAGATCTGAAAAATTAATAGTCACTTAGCCAAACATTCAAAGACACGAGCAAATGCTCTTCGCAATTTATTATGATTTTACGAAAAAAGCATTCATCTACGGCTTTACGATATCTTATGCATTTAACCTTTTCATGGAACCTTTCAGAGTAAAGACAATTATTAAATAAGGTGACACCATGCCAATCTGGTATATGGCAAATGACATTTCTGAGGATAAAAAGAAGGTTGTTATAAACCTATATGAATCTGGCATAGGAGAAGAATTCATTGCCATGCAGCTCGACATGGATATTCCAGCAGTAATTAGTGTTTTAAAAGAATCCAATATATATAAAGAATGAAGACGAAAAAATGTTGAGAACTATTGAAAATAAGGCCTCATGTTTCTATTTTGTTTGAGGTGTTTGCGAGTAACGCTGCATCGATCTTGGTCGGCCTATAATTCTCTTCTTCAGGAATCAAAAATGTCAGACTGGATATGAGATGTTAATGAATGTTTTTCACTAAGCGTCTACATTGAATAGATGATTCTAAATTCATATAATGACCTGTGTGTATTCAAATCATACTTTGGATAAAGCATACTTTTTTTTGCATGGCAAATTCTGTGACATTCTTGATCATTCTTTCCCAAATAATATTAAAGTTCTTCCATGACCGCAGGTTGATTAATGCCATTAGTCTGTGTATATCCAGAGGATAGATGTAATTACTAATTTGAGAAATATTACATCAGGACAATAATTCAAGATATGAGCTGACTGTTCAGCCAGGACTGAACTTTTAGTTAGCATCGGTATCTATTCTCTCTTCTCTATAATCTTAATTCTTTGGCAGACTGGTAATTATTACTAATTAGCATCGGCGTCCTAAAATTTATTTATTACTACACGCAACCCATAATAATTTTCAGTAGCCAATAGTGCCTCTCCGATATCTGCAAGTGAATACCTATGAGTGATCATTTTAGATAAATCAATTATCCTATTTGAGGCCAGCATCGCAGCTTGCTCAAGCATAACAGGAGTGGAGCTGAAGCTGCCTGTGATGGATATTTGATTGTAATGTAGCATATTGGTATCTAACAGGATACTACTGCCCTGTGGCATTCCAGCGAATAGATTAATCCTCGAATTCTTGCTTGCAATTTTGAGGGCAAACTTAACTGAGGCAGGGTCGCTCGTAGCAATTATGACTGCGCCGACACCAACACCATTTGTGAATCCAAGAATCTCCTCAACATCTTTCTTAGTATAAACCTCGCTACTGTTACCAGCCATTACTGTAGCAGAGGCTCCTAGGGATCTTGCCTTGTCTAGCCTCTCTTGAATTTTGCCGACTACAATAGTTCTGTTCTGATAAAGGTTATTCGATAACTGAAGATGAAGTAGTCCTATCGGACCATCTCCGATGATAGCTACTGTGCTATCTTTATCGACAGGACCTAACTGTGAAAATCCATTCAAGCAGCAAGCTAAGGGTTCGATTAGAGCGGCTTCTTCGTTGGATAAATTGTCGGGAACCAGCGTTAATCCACCTGTCCTAACGATCGATTCGGGAACCCTTACGAATTCTGCAAAGCCGCCATCTAAAGTCGAGCCAATTTCTTTTTTAGCACTACAAAGGTTGTAGTTCTTTGTACTGCAATAAAAGCATTCCAGACAAGGTAATATCGGCGAAATCGAAACTCTTGAGCCTGCCTCTATAGTCTTGGCTATTCCTCCATGACGTTCTAACCTTACATCACTATTTATCTCGCCAGCGATTTCGTGTCCCAATATTATAGGGGGCTTTACTTTTTGATGACCATTTCTAAATACTCCAACGTCATACCCACATATTGCACATGCTTTTACTCTAAGGAGGACTTCTCTTCCCTCGTGGTAGTCGCAGTTTATTTCTTCGTTTGCGATGTTATTGGGACCATAAAATATGGCAGCGTGCATTCTCTGTAACGATAACACGTATTTACGTAAATAAACTGATAGCAAACATAAAAAGTGTTTCGAATAAACGTTTAGCTTAATTGAAATTTTAGAAATCCAGAAATGTAGCGGCTAGCATCCATGATAGTATATTTCTTCCAAGTAGAATTGCAATACCGCTATTCATAGTTATGTTACCATCATTTTTTTGCGTAAACTGCAGCATATATGGCACACAACTTATATTTTGGATGTAAAGTCTAACTTTTAATGGTTAAAGGAGGTAAGAGGGGAGGCAAGGTTCGTGATAAATGGCGAGACAAACAATGGGTGGTGGTTAATACGCCCTCTGCCTTCGGAGGAGGCCCTCTCAATTATATTCCAGTAACAAATAGTGAGCAAGCTCGGGGACGTGTAATCGAGAACACCATGTTTGATATTTTGAAACAGGATCCGACTCAACATCAGACTAAAGTCTTTATTCAAATTGAGAAAATTAACGATGGCATTGCAACAACTGTTTTCAAGGGACATGAATATGCAAAAGAATTCCTTCGCAGCCTGGTAAGAAGAGGAAGCTCCATGATCACTTTTGTGAACAATTACACTACGATCGACGGTTACACCTTTCGAGTTGTAGTAATCGCGTTTAGTCACAGAAGACTCAATTCTTCTAAGAAACACGAGATGAGGATGATATCTCATAAGGTTTTAGATGAAAAGGTGCGGAATTTAACAATAGACCAATTCGTTCAGGAGGTGACCATGGGCAAGATGGGCGCCGATCTATTAGCAGAAGGAAAGAAGATTGCTTCTCTTAGACATATTGGCATTAAAAAAACTAAATTGATTTCAACTCCTGAGTCTAGAGCTGTTGGAGAAGCAAAGAAGATTGAGATACCCTCATCACAAGAAGGAGAAATTGAAGAAAGAGAAGAAAATCAAGAAGAACGAGAGCAATCTCCAGAAGCGACTTCATAGAATTAATATTTTTCCATTCCAAATTATCATCACTTGTCAATGTTCCAAAATGACTTGAAGGCTCAAGTCGGGTTATTTTCAGGAGCGGAAATCAAAGTCGTTCTGCATGCAACAGAGAGTGAAGATAAAATATTGAGGCCAATAAATGAAGTCCTGTCAGTTCCACCTGATCGTTTTACGATTGAATGCTTTGAAGGCCATTGGGGCAATAAGCTCTGCCTAATGACAGCGACTCTGAGCAGCCCCGAGGCTAACACCTTGGCTATCAAAGTGGTATCGTTGTTAACTGCTATTGATATAAGTGAACTTGCAAATTCTTTTCCCAAATATATGGATGAAAAGGGCTCTCTCTATATTAGATTAGATAAACAAAGAATATGCAGAGGAAAGCTTTCGCTTTCTGCTAGTGACTCAATTAGAATTCGATTTAAGCCAGTCAGAAGATACAAACCCGTTGATTCTATTATACAAAGCTACAAGAGGAGGCTTTTGTCTTTAAAAGAATAGACCTGTGTGTACGTTCTAATGAAATAGAAGAAAATCCTTCGTTAAGAAATATATTCGGATTGGATATCCTTGGGTATGCGTTCAACGGCATAGTCCAAGACCATGTTGTTTATCGACTAAATAAGAAACCAAGCGCGCTAACTAACTACCGATATCTCATTGTTTCAGAAAGAATTGATGACGTGTCTTCACCTTGGCTTGACATTTTCATTGTTAGAGATTTCAACAGAGTTGAAAAAGTTCTAAAAAGGAATCTAAAAAAGAAGATCGGATTAGAAGTTACCCTATCTGGCCTCCGTAAAACCGACGGATTGCAGATAGGGAAATGGTTTAATCAAATAAGAGAATTGTATAAGTTTTGTGAGTCTAGCAGTTGTCAATTTATTTTGTCGAGTGGAGCAAATTCCTTGTTGGAGATGATATCAGGACGTTCTTTTGATGCTATACTAAAAATTTGTGATATAAAACCCGAGCGTTACTGGCTAGAACTCGAGGAATGGTTAGCCAATAGGAATGAGAGAAGGTGTTTTCTAACTGCTTAATAGAAGAGAAAAACTTCGTTACTTAGCAATTATATATAATCGCAGACCACCTGAGGCAACAGTGTCCAGCAAGATAGACATGATCATGATAGTTAGCTGCAAGCTAGAAGCACTGGATAGAGTACTTTCAACTGTCGCGCTGATATATCCCCCCATGCTAGTTACAGATATGTCTGGTTCCCTTAAGAGGCTTAGACGACGCTTGAATGAAATCACCTTAATTGTGTAGATGACTTAGATGGTTTTGCAATACTAAGCGATTGTTACCTATTAATAAGAGAATCATGGTCCCTTGAATGGGGATGAGGTAAATAATTTCGCTGCTCCAGACTGAGTTAAACAATGAAGAACTCGCGACGAACCGACCCAATATCGCTCATATTTAGCGGCCTGCAGCGTGAGGAAAATTACTGCCTGATCTTGGGCCAAGTTTAAGCTTTGCGAGTGTCATTGCCTTAGATGCACGGCAACTTGCAACCTTCTTGGCCTTTAGGGACAGATGATAGTATGAATTAATAAATGGGACGTGGACCATGATGAATGCTTGATCTATGGAAATTCCATACGATTTTCCTCTCTACAGGCCACCCTCTGAAGCCAACTCACTTATATTCCAGGTTACACTTGGCTGCTCCTTTAACAAGTGCTCGTTCTGTAATATGTATAGAACGAAAAAATATGTGGAAAGGCCATGGTCAGATGTTAAAAAGGAAATCGATTTGGCAGCTCACGATTACCCACAGACACAGCGTATCTTCCTAGCCGACGGTGACGCGCTCAATCTTTCGACTGATACCCTTCTCTGTATTCTAGACTATGTTCATGAGAAATTTAGTTGCTTACAAAGGGTCTCTTGTTACGCAATGCCAAAAAATCTGCTTCAAAAGAAGGACGATGAATTAGAAAAGCTAAAGACTGCTGGACTTAATATGTTTTATTTAGGCATTGAGACGGGAAACGATCTTATTTTAAAGAAGGTGACTAAGGGAGCCACGTCAGGGGGGATTATTAGGGCCTGTCAAAAAGCAAAGAACCATGGATTTATTTTATCGTGCATGATAATCCTGGGACTTGGGGGAAGAGACTATACGGAGCGGCATATACGTGATACTGCGAGAGTGGTAAGTGAAATCTCTCCTCATTACTTGGGTGCCTTGACACTTTATCTAGAGGATGGCATCTACAATGAATTCATGGACAAATTTCAATCAGAATTTAAACCATTGAATGATCTTGAGGTCCTAGATGAAATTGAAAGATTAATTGCCTCGATTAATCCGTCAGCTCCTGTCATTTTTAGAGCCAATCATTCATCAAATGTGTATTCCTTAGGAGGAACAATTCCAGAAGATAGCGAAAAAATTTTGGCGCTAATTCAAGGGTTAAAGGTACATCCAGAGAAGTTGAAATCTAAAGCCTTGCGGAGATTCTAGCTATCCCAGGAATTCCTTTAAAAGTTGCTTATTTTTAAATTCTCAAATATAATCTGTAGTTTGAGGCGTACATCAAGTCAAGTATATTATTATTAGTATGTCTTACTTCTGCAATCCTTTCTCTAATCGATTTTGTTTAGTTTTATGAAAATAAATCGAAATCGCTTCGACGATTTCTTTATTCGCTTTCTCGTCGACCTGGTCAGTCTCTTCTAATTTAACTTTGAGAAAACCACCAGCAGCCCCTTCGTGACCCCCCCCTTCCCTGAATTCTTTTGCAATTTCGTTGCAACTAAGATTATGAACTTGCGCTGTGAGATGCTTATTCCTTCTAATGCTCACCTTTCCGTCAGTGGTGTACGCAATAGCGAGCCCTACATTATTATCGTCCATGATTCTTCCAAGAAGAACAGATCTGTTCACAAATCCCTCTGTTTTAGCAATGGCAGCTTTTAATGGATTGGTTTTATCATCGGTGCCAAATTCAACTACTTTCATCTCTTCAATGGATCGGGCTTGTGATTCCTCAATTAATTTCGATGATATTATAATATCATCTTGCATTTCCACAGTCCAAAGGATACCTCTAATGACTTTCTCCAATATTACAGAATACAGCCGTTCATAAAGCTTGGGAAAACCATTATAATAAGATATTAGTCCGGTCAAAGGAGGGATTGGGAACCTATCGGAGTCAGGAAAGTCTGTTCTGTGTGCTATGGCTGCTAGTTTTTTTGCGAGTTCATTATCCGGAATGAATCGTTCCATACAAAGTTCAGATGTGCACTTCTTGGTTTCATATCCTCTATCAGCTCTATACAACACCAGTTCACACACACTACTCATCTCTTTTATTTGACGAGCTTCCCAAATGTGATGATCGACCCATATATTTTTCCAACCTCTATCTTTTGAGGTAGCCATAGCATTGAACAGATGGGAATAGCTTGCGTCATTAATCCCTATGTCTGCCATGATCAATATGCCTGGATCATTACTGTTTACGAAAGAAGTTACCTTCTCCTTAACTTGTAGCATTTTTTCTAAGCCGTAATTTGTCAAAACTATTTGAGATTTAGGAAACGCAATTTTTAGAATTGCCGCCGAAAATAAACCGTCAACATCTTGCTCATGTGAAAATACCAGAACATTCTCCATGCCCATTCAGAAATGCATGTAGTATGTTATTTGCTATTATAAGT
>WNFX01002908.1_pt1 | contig 25009 bp, 24 predicted proteins | sample 5400111 | NCBI WGS metagenome assembly WNFX01 (sample SAMN13153363, study PRJNA577476) | soil metagenome | isolation source: 40 cm soil or saprolite under grassland replicate 1 | place: USA:California | collected 2016-06-15
GTCCTCGGCCACACCGTCACCCTGCAACCCGCCACCTGATCTAGCGGGGCGAACACCCACAGCCCGGACCATCGAACTGGGTCCCGGGTCGATGCCGTACGCCCCTCACCCGACGTGGTCACCGTTGTTTTCCGAACAGGAGTACGCCGCGAAGCTGCGCGCCGGCACGATCCGGTACGCCGGTGCGCCGACCGCCCGGCCCACGAGCGACCGCTTGCCGTCGGCGCCGACGACCAGCCCGGCGGTGTGCCTCACCGGCCGGCCGCCGACGCCGCGGCGGCCCGCCCCGATGGCGGCGCCCCGGATGCCCACGACCCGGCCCGCGGACCAGACCAGCTCCTCGACGGCGAACCGCTCCCGCACCTCGGCGCCCGCCTCACGGGCGGCGTCGACCAGCAGCGCGTCCAGCACCGTGCGGCGCGGGCTGTAGAGCGCGTCGACCCCGTCGTACGCCGGTTGGTTGCCGTCGAGCACCACGCCGCCGGCGTCGAACCGGACCCGACGCGTCGCCGGCGTCTTCGCGGCGACCAGGCGGTCGAGCAGCCCCCACCGGCGCAGCCGGGCGATCCCGGGCACCTGGACCTGGTGGGTGGAGAGAGTGTCGCTGGGGAAACCCGCCCGGTCCACGGCGAGCACCCGCAGGCCGCCCCGGGCCAGCAGCAGCGCGGTCGCCGCCCCCGCCGGGCGCGCCCCCACCACGATCACGTCGTACTCGTGCGCCGGCATAACGGCCTCCGTACGGTACCGTATGGTTCCGCTCCATACGGTACCGTACGGAGTCGTGGAGCGGAAGAGGCGGCTGACGGCCGGGGACTGGGCGCGGGCCGCCCTGGACGCGATTGGCGAGCAGGGGCTGGCCGGGGTCGCGGTCGAGCCGCTGGCCGCCCGGCTCGGCGCGACGAAGGGCAGCTTCTACTGGCACTTCGCGAGCCGGGACGCGCTGGTCTCGGCCGCGCTGGCGCTCTGGGACGAGACCCACACCGAGGGCATCATCGCCGCGGTCGAGTCGCAGCCGGACCCGGCCGCGCGGCTGCGCGCGCTGTTCGTCGGCGTGACCCGGTCGCCACTGGCCCCGATCGAGGTGAACCTGCTCGGCGCGGCCGACCACCCGCTGGTCGCGCCTACCATGCGGCGCGCGGTGTCCCGCCGGATCGGATACGTGACCTCGCTGTTCGCCGCCCTGGGCTTCGCGCCGGACGAGGCCGCGCGGCGGGCCGCTCTGGCCTACTCGGCGTACCTCGGCCACCTGCAGATCGTCGTACGGATGCGCGACGTGCTGCCGCCTAGCGGGCCGGAGCTGGACGCATACCTGGACACCGTGCTGGCGACCCTGGCCGGCGGACCCGGCCGGTCGGGCGCGGCGGGAGCCGCGTAAAGCCGGGAGGCCGGTCAGCGGCCTTCATCTCCGTCTGCTGGTCGGTATAGGGCCGCCGCGTCTCAGCCGGCGCTGTCGGTCACGGAGGCGACCTCGGCCGTGGTCAGCTTGATCGCCGCGGCGGCGACGTTGTCGTCCAGGTGGGACACCGATCCGGTACCCGGGATCGGCATGATCTGCGGCGACCGGGCCAGCAGCCAGGCCAGCACCATCTGCCGCGGTGTCACGTCGTAGCGCTGCGCCAGCTCCCATACGACCCGGTTGTTGTCAAGATTCTGGATCGGCGCCCACGGCAGGAAGACCATCTGCTCCTGCTCGCACAGGTCGACCAGCGACTCCGACCGGCGGTCGTCGACGTTGTAGCGGTTCTGGATCGACACGATCGGGGTGAGCCGCTGGGCGCGCCGCAGCTGGCACCGCGGGGTCGGGCCGGTGGAACTGGTAGAGCGGGATCTGGTCCAGCCGGAGCCGCCGCAGGCTACCCTCACAGGCCTCGATCAGGTGCTCCGGCCGGCCGTTGACCGGCCACCGTCCCGGACCGGTGCGCTCAAGGCCGCCCTTGGTCGCGATCACGAGATCATCCGGGTACGGGTAGAGCGTCTCACCGATCAGCTCCTCGCTGACGTGCGGCCCGTAAGAATCGGCGGTGTCGATGAAGTTGACGCCAAGCTCGATCGCGCGGCGTAACACCGCCGTCGCCTCGTCGCGGTCGGCCGGCTGGCCCCAGATCCCGTCACCGGTGATCCGCATGGCGCCGAAGCCGAGGCGGTTGACCGTCAGGTCCCCGCCCACATCGATCGTGCCGGCCATTCCGGCGTGCACGCGGTTCCGCTCTGACATGGATCATGACTCCTTTGATCTGCGGCTCCGCGGCCGCTGCAACCGCGGTATGTCGAGCGTCTTTCCATTCGCGAGCCTGGTCACGCTCCGGCTACCCGCACACGCCGAGACCAAGCTCCCTAGACCGCGCGTTATACCGACGGCGGCCCCGATACGTTACGGACGGTCGCGGACGTAGGTAGGTCAGCTCGAAGTCGAGGTTCCACGTCACGCCGTCCCTCGACATCTTCCACGCGAACCTGCTCCATCTCCCACATCCCAGAGCCAACTGCACCCGAACTTGCGTTTTCAGCCTCGCCTCGATGGGCCTCCATGCCATCGCGGCCAGCGGCCGTCCCGATGGAGCGGCAGCTGGAATGCGCGTCTACCTGCTAGCCGCAAGGCGCCCCAGGCGCGAAGACGGGCGTACAGGTCGCCGCACCGGTAGCACCGCCCACCCGGCGAGCAACGTCGAGCGGGTACCAACCGACCACCCGGACCGGCGCAGCCGAAGAACGGCGACAACAGCCAGGGCGCCGAGCGGCACCAGCACCACCACCCGCCGAGGACCCGCGTCACCACGCTCGCCACCGCCACCGGCGATGGCCGGGGAATCCAACCGATCTCGGCGGTCTGGTTGGCGCCCACCCACGCCAGCGGCGCCACGGCCACCGCGATCGCGGCCCTGACCAGCAGCCAACGCCAGCGGCGAGCGCCCGGTCACCGGAACGAAGCCCGACGTCAGCCATGGCATTGGTAAGTCAGGTGAGTCATCACGTCCCCCCGCTATCCACACCCGCGCGATCGCAAACCGCGTGACGCGTCACATCGACAACCGCCATGCCCGGATCCGTGGAACCCCTCGGAGAAACGGCGGGCACTCAGGGAGGCGGCGCCCGATCGGGCTGGCTGCAATCTGCGGATTACCGGTGACCGGTAGCGGAGTTGGGCGCTGTCGGTAGCGACACCGGCTGTCTTCGGGCGCGATGGTGGCTTGTACGCGACGCAGAAGGTGCCAGCCGATGGCGGTCGCGTGGACCAGCGGGAGCAACGTGGGGGTCACGCAGATGACAGCCAGCGTGATGGTGCAACGGCACGAACCAGGCGCAACGGGGGTAGGCCCGGCCCGCCCGCACGGCCGGCCAGGCGACTGCGGCTGCGGCCGGGCCGACTGCCACGACCAGTTCGTGGCGCTGGCCACCATCGACCCAGCCGTCCGCGCCGCCCTGCGCGACCGGCTCGTCGAAGCCCACCTCGACCTGGCCTACGCCATCGCCGGCCGCTACCTCCGTCGCGAGCCCGGCTTCGACGACATCCGCCAGGTCGCCGCGCTGGCCCTGGTCGAGGCGGTCAACCGGTTCGACCCGCGCCTGCACACCGCGTTCTCGGCGTTCGCCGCACCCACCATCACCGGCTCGATCAAACGGCACTTCCGCGACCAGCGGTGGATGCTGCACCCACCCCGGCGGATCAAGGACCTACGCCAACGCATCCGCGCCGCCACCGACCTACTCACCCAGCAGCTGCGCCACACCCCCACCGTCACCGACCTCGCCCACCACCTCGACTGCACACCACAGGAGATCAGCGAGGCACTGCGCACCAACGACGCGCTGCGGCCGCTGTCGATCGACGCCCCAATCCGCGCCACCGACCACGACACCACTCTGACCGCCATCCTGGGCAGCCCGGACGCCGCCTACACGCACATCGACGACGTGGAGACACTGCGCCCGCTGCTGGCCGAGCTCTCCGAACGGGAACTCCACGTCATCACCATGCGGTTCGCCGACAACCTGTCCCAGTCGCAGATCGCAAAACAGGTCGGCTGCTCCCGGATGCACATCTCCCGCATCGTGCGCGCGGCCCTCGACCGACTCCGCTACGGCCTGCAAAACGGACCGGCCAGCAGCGGTAACGGTGGCCAGGCCACTCCCGGCGACGCCACCCGCAGCAACGCCGCGCGTGGCGGCGGCCGGCGAGGCACGCCGCGCCCCGGCCGCCCGCACGGGCACACCCAGGTGTCACCCGCGCCGCCCGAGGCCCAGCCACCTACCCAGCCGGCATCCTCGACGCCGGACCTGCACCAGTCCGATCCATTGGCGGTTACGCCGGCACGGCCAGCCGAGCCGGTGCCCCGCCGCCAGCGCGCTGGTCCAGGCCCCGCCTTGCCACCACGATTCTCCGGCCCACCCACCGCGTGCGACGCAGTGTGGTCGGCACCCGCCCCGGCCCCGCCCCCTGGGCGCCGTCTCCCGCCGGCCCTGATCACCGCGTTGATCCACTAGGGACACCCGCGAGCGTAGGGCTGGGTACCGGAAAGTCCCGGTACGGCTGGCCGGCCAGCGCCGCCGCCAGTACCCGGGCGACCGCGCTGTCGACCTGTGCGGACACCGCCGCTCCCACGTGGTCGCCCGGGTCGTCCGGATCGGCGGCGATGCCCGCCACGGCGAGCTGCGGGGTGAACCCGACGAACGTCTCGGTGGCGTTGTCCTCGGAGCTTCCGGTTTTACCGGCTACCGGCCGGCCGCCGAGAAGCGCGGACACCTGCGGCGCGGTACCCCCATCGCATGTGTCGAACGCGGACTGCTGACCAACCGGGCAGCGCGCCGCGTCCGCCGCCGCGGCGGCGACGTCCGGCTGACCGCCTGCCGACACACCGGGTTCGCGGCGGCGACCGCCTTGCCGGCCGCATCCGTGATGGATGCGGCCGGCAGCGGAGCGCAGTAGGTGCCGCCGGCGGCGACTGTGGCGTACGCGTTCGCTAGGTCCAGCGGCGTCGTGTCGGCAACGCCAAGCGTGAACGAACCCCACGAGTCGGGGTCGGCCGCGAGCGCCGCGTCACTGCCGGCGCGGAAGCGGATACCCAGCCGCTGCGCCATCGCGACCGCGTTGCGCGGCCCGACCTGCTCCTCCAGCCAGATGAAGTAGGTGTTGACCGAGCGGCCGAAGCCGGTCCACATGGTGCGCTGGCCGTCCATCCAGGACGGATTGTCGTTGGCCGGGCACCAGGACCCGGCGCAGCTGCCCGGACCGCTCGCCGGCCAGCGGGTCGGCAGCCGGGCCGGTGCGTCGAAGCTCGTGTCCAGCCGCCAGCCGGCGGACAGCGCAGCCAGCATCGTGAAGAGCTTGAAGGTGGAGCCGGCCTGGTACCCGACGACCCCATCACCGCCGGCCACCAGTTGGTCGACCGTGTTGCCCCGCCCAGGCACGAGGCTGTAGTGCCGGTTGACCGCCATCGCGAGGATCCGACCGGTGCCGGGCTGGACCACGGCCATCGGCAGCGCCCGGGCGTTGCCGTACCCGTACACGGACAGGGACTGCCGCACCGCGGCCGCCTGCACACCCAGATCCAGCGACGTGACGATGCGGTACCCGCCCTCGGCGAGCGCCCGGTCCCGGTCGGCCACGGTCGCGCCGAACGCCGGCTGCGCGTCCCACCACTGTCGGAGGTAGTCGCAGAAGAATCCCCAGTCGTCGTGCTCGGCCGGTACGGCGGTGCAGCCGCTGCGCGGCGGCTGCGTCGGATGAAGCGCCAGCGGGGCGGCTTTCGCGGCCGCGGCCTGCGCGGCAGGGATGTCCCCGGCGCGGACCATGGCGTCCAAGACGTACGAGCGGCGGTCCAGCGCGGCGGCCCGGTCCCCGCTCACCGGGTTGTCCGCGTCCGGTGCCTGCACCAGGCCGGCCAGCATTGCCGCCTGGTCCAGGGTGAGCGCGCCGGGTGATGTGCCGAAGTAGGCCCCGCTGGCCGCGTCGATGCCGTAGGCGCCGTCGCCGAAGTACGCGATGTTCAGGTACCGGCGGAGAATCTCGTCCTTGGACAGCCGCTCTTCCAGAGCCGTGGCGTAACGCGCCTCCCGCAGCTTACGGGCCGGCGAGTCCACGGTCGCGGCCTGCCGCTGCTGCGGGGTCAGGGAGGGATCGTTCGCCAGCACGTTGCGGACGTACTGCATGGTCAGCGTCGAGGCACCCTGCACCGGCCGGCCGCTCGTACCGTCGGATACCAGCGCGCGCAGGACACCCTTCAGGTCCACTGCGCCGTGCCGGTAGAACCGGACGTCCTCGGCCGCAACGATGGCCTGTCGCATCACCGGCGCGATGTCCGCCAGCGCGACGTCGTGGCGGTTCTGATCGTAGAACCTGGTGATGAGCGTGCTGCCGTCGCTGGCGTAGAGATACGACGCCTGCTGGTCCGGCGGCGTGCGCAGGCTGGCCGGGAGGGCGTCGTACGCGTCACCGGCGGCCTTGGCGGCCAGGCCGGCCAGCGCGGCGACCGGAAACACCGCGGCGGCGAGAAGGAACCCGCCGAGCACGCCGCACACCACAACCGAGCGAAGTGACCGGGCGCGCACCATTCCAGCCTTTCCCCGATGGCGGTCTACCAGCCAACCGCGACCTCGAACTGGGAGCACATTCCCAGCCGGTACTCAGCTTTCCCGCAGGTAAGACCACAGCGAGCCGAGCTACCCTTCGAGAGGATGGCTGACGATATCCGCCCGCGCCGGCGGCGCTGGGTGCGGGCAATGGTGGTGGCCGGCATCGTCGTAGTCCTGCTCGGCGGCGCGGTGTTGGGCGAGGGTGGACTCCTGCTGTACCGGTTCACCAGCGGTGTCCACCAGACCCCGCTGCTCGGTGGCGCGGCGGCCACGGAATCGGCCGGTGCCTCGCCGGCATCGATCGACGGCCCGCTCAATATCCTGCTGTTGGGCAGCGACGAGCGGCCCGGCGACACGGTCGACGGGGCGCGCTCGGACAGCATCGTCATCGCGCACATCCCGGCCACCCACGACCACGTCTACCTCGTCTCCATCCCCCGGGACAGCCAGGTGCAGATCCCTGCATACCCGAAGACCGGCTACGGCGGCGGTACCGACAAGGTCAACGCGGCGTTCTCGTACGGGTACGCGGGCGGCGGCGGCACCACCGGGGGTACCAAGCTGCTCGCGCTGACGCTGCAGCAGTTGACCGGGCTGAGCTTCAACGCGGCCGCGATCGTCAACTTCACCGGCTTTCAGATGGTCGTCGACGCGGTCGGCGGGATCGACATGTGTGTCGACGAAGAGACCACCTCCGTCCACATTGGATGGGATGCGCGCGGCACGGAGACCGCCCCGTACCGACTGATCCCCCCGGACTACCGTCCGGTGCCCGTCCCGGGCGTGCGGCCGCAGGTCTACCAGCCCGGCTGCCAGCACATGAGCGGCTGGCAGGCGCTGGACTACGTGCGCCAGCGGGAGCTGATACCCGACGGCGACTACGGCCGGGAACGCCACCAGCAGCAGTTCCTTAAGGCGCTGTTCCAGAAGGCGAGCGGTACCGCCATCCTGGCCAACCCGCTGAAGCTGGACGCGCTCCTGCGCGCAACCGCCGGCGCGGTCACCTTCGACGGCAACGCGTACTCACCGACCGACTGGCTGTTCAACCTCCGCGACATTCGACCGGCCGACGTCACGATGGTGAAGACCAACGGCGGCCGGTTCCACACCGAGGTGATCGGCGGCCAGGACTTCGAGATCCTGGACAGCACCACGCGGCAACTGTTCCAGGCGATGCGCGACGACACCGTGGGCGCCTTCACCGCCGCACACCCGGACTGGATCGGCACCGACGGTCCGCCCGCCTCCTGATCCCGGTCGCCATGGCGACGAAGCGGACGTTGATCAGTCCCGAGACCCCGGCCATGCCCTGTGCCTTCCGGCTGAACGGTGGTGGCAACCCGACCGTTCACGTCGACTGTGGGAGAAGCCTTGGTGAAAGCTATGAATCGGCTGGATGCTGGAGCACCCATCCATGTCATCCCGGCATCGCATTCACGCCGGGCGCCGGGCACCGGCGGAGCTCTGACTCGAACAGTTGGTAACCGCGCCGGGGACGACTCCTGCCCACCGTGCCGGATGCGGCAGAGGCGGTGAGCCGCGGCTGCCGGTAAATGCGGCTCGGTTGCGCCATTCACGCCCGCGCCGGTTGGTGGCGCCGGCCACTGGACCGAAGCTCGCCGGTTCCCGCCGGACGTCACTGTTGCTTGCACCACAGGCTTGGTTGCGATGCGACCGGCGGCGAACTCGACACAGCAGCTCTTGGTGTCTGTCCATTGGCGAGTCGCGGAGACGTACAGGTGAGACATAGCAACCCAACAGGCACCGTACAGCCCGTTCCCAGGCCCGCGGGTAAGTGTCGGCAGTGAAAGGAGGTACCGGACATGGTCGCCGATCAAATCGTCAGCACCGGGTGGCCAACCACTGGGATGTGGCCTGGGTCGGGTTCGACGTGATGCTGCTGAGCAGCCTGCTGACCACTGGGTGGGCGGTGGCCAGGCGCCGGCCCTGGGCGCGCGCCGCGTTGATGGTCAGCGCCGCAATGCTGACCTGCGACGCGTGGTTTGACGTGACCACCGCATCCGGCGCCACAGCCACCCTCGTCAGCATCGGGCTCGCCGCTGGCGTGGAGCTGCCCGCCGCTGCCGGGCTGGCGTGGGTCGCCACCCACCTACCCGTCCGCCGCCGGGCTCCGCTGATCCGGCCACATCCGCAATAGGGCACGCAGAGTCGACACAGCTTTGGGAAAGGAATGGCCCCGCTATGACGGAACACCGCCTCATGACACAACCATCGAGCATCCCGGCCAACGGGTACCCGACGACAACCACCGCAGCGGCCGGCAGCTCGCCGGCGACCACAGTGGAAGACCCCGCGGCCGACGCGGCGCAGGGGGAATGGCCACCGCCGCCGGCCTCCTTGCCGCCGCAACCACCCCAGGCGCCGGTACCGCCGGACCGGCCACCCCGCCGCCGTCGCATCGCCTGGCTGATCGCCGCCGTGGCCGCCGGGTTGGTCCTGATGCTCGTCATCGCCACCGGAGCGTTCCTGGCCGGCCGCGCCGTTGGCCCGTCCGGGCAGGCTCAACCGAGCGGCGGCCGCTCGGGGGTGAGCGGCCAAGCTCCGGCCGGGCCGCCGGCCACGACCGGACCGGGGGTGAGCTCGGCGCAGCTCTCCTCCGTCACCGCGAGGGTTGACCCGGGCATCGTCGACGTCAACACCGTCCTCGGGTACCAGAACGCGGCCGCCGCCGGCACCGGTATCGTCCTGAGCGCAGACGGGCTGGTCCTGACCAACAACCACGTCGTCGCTGGAGCCACGAGCATTAGGGTCACCGACATCGGCAACGGGCAGACGTACTCGGCCGGCGTCGTCGGGTACGACCGGACCGAGGACATCGCGGTGCTGAAACTGTCCGGCGCCTCCGGGCTGACCGTCGCGCCGCTGGGCGACTCGTCCAGCGTGAACACGGGCGACAGCGTGGTGGCGATCGGCAACGCCGGTGGTACCGGCGGCACGCCCAGCGCCGTCGGGGGAACCGTCACCGCGCTGGACCAGTCCATCACGGCGCAAGACGACTCCACCGGCGCCTCGGAGCAACTGACCGGCCTGATCGAGATCGCCGCCGCGATCCAGCCCGGGGACTCCGGCGGCCCGCTGGCCACCACCTCCGGGCAGATAGTCGGCATGGACACCGCGGCCTCCGCCGGCTTCCACTACCAGGCCGCCGGCGGTGACGGGTACGCCATCGCGATCAACCAGGCCATCACCATCGCCAAGCAGATCGAGGACGGGCAGGGATCCACCACCGTGCACATAGGAGCGACCGCGTTCCTCGGGATCCAGACTGGAACCCAGGCCGGCAGCCAGGGGATTGCCGGGGCAGCCGTGCTCGGTGTCCTGTCCGGCTCCCCCGCCCAAGCCGCCGGGCTGTCCGCTGGCGACGTCATCGAATCCGTTGGCGGGCAGAGCATCGACTCACCCACCACCCTCACCGGGCTGCTCGACCAGTACCACCCCGGTGACCACCTCACCATCGGATGGACCGACGCCACCGGCCAAGCCCACACCTCCACCGTCACCGCGACCACCGGACCGGTCGGGTGACCAACTGCGAAGACACCACAGGGGTGGCCGCGGTGATCCGCGGCCACCCCTGTGCGGCCGCCGTGCGTGGGCTGTGGTTTACGTCATCGGACCAATCACGTGAACCATTTCTTGATCGACGGGAAGGCCCTACAGACGACGTTTAGCAGAGCAGGCGGGCGTCCGCCCAGTCGGCGTGGTCGTAGTCCTTGCCGTCGCCGCCGTCGCCCACGACCAGATGCAGCGTCGTCCGGCCGGAGATGCTGACGTCCACCGCCACCGAAACCGGCGACGTCGAGGTCACCGTCGGACTCGTGTATACCATCACACCGTCGGCGACCAGCGAGAACACGACGCTTCCCCGACCGGCGGTCTCCGCGTCGATGCCGAGCACCGCGGTGAACCGGCTGCACCCGCTCACCCCGATCGCCACGTCTGCCGCGGCGTGCACGCCAACGCCCTTCGGGTAGAACACGCCGTTTACCGCCTGCACGCTCCCGTCGGACGTGGGCTGCTCGCCGTTGGACTGGTCGCGCTCGGCTGCTCCCCAGCCGTTCGTGGACGACGACCAGGTGCGGTCGGACGCGAACGAGCCGGCGCCGGCGCCGGCGCAGACGAGCGTCGGGCTGCCCCAGTCGGCGTGGTCGAAGTTGATGCCGTTGCGCGCGTCGGTCACGCGCAACTCCAGGGTCAGGTAGCCGGCGGTCGACACCGCCAGCCTGGTGGGAGCCTGTCCGCCGCTCTTCACGACGGTGTACCCGAGTAGCCGTCCGTCGCCATAGACCGCGAAGCGCACTGAGCCGTTGCTGCCGCTCTCACCGTCGATGCCGACCTGGGCGCTGAAAGTACGACATGCTCGGCCCAAATAGACATCGACCGCCGAGTCGGCATGGACCCCGATCCCCTTCGCGAACGTGGTGCCGCCGATGCTGATCGTGCCGCCATCCCCGGTGCCCTGTTCGCCGTTGGACCGGTCGCGTTCGGCCGGACCCCACCCGTTGGACGACGCGACCCAGCTCAGGTCACTGACCTGCAGCGTGCCCGATGCCGGCGCCGCGGCAAGTGTGCCTGCACGGGTCACGCGATACATCACCACGCCGTGGGAGGGTACCGTCGCCGAGACGGCGCCGGTCGACGTCGAGGTGGCCTTCGTCCAGAGATCTTTCAAGGTGTACTGGCTGGAGCCGCCGATGCCGAGTGCCGCCGCTGTGGTCGCGACCGTGGTCGCGGTGTCGGTCCGGTTCAGCAGCACCACGGCGAGCGTGCCGTCGCTCATTGGCTTCGCCCACACCTCGGTCTCGCCGAAGTCAGCCACGCGACGCCCTTGCGAACCGCCCCAGTCCTGGTTGACCGCAACCACGTCGGTATTCTCCACAATGGACAGTGTGTTGGCCGACACTGACCGCAGGTCGTTGCCGAGCAGCAGCGGCGACGAGAGCAGTGACCACAGCGAGAAGTGCGTGGTGTATTCCGTCTGGGTCATCCCGCCGTTGCCGACCTCCAGCATGTCGGGGTCGTTATAGAAACCCTTGCGGGAGAACAGTTCGAGCCCGGCCTGCTGGTCGAGAATCGAGGTCATGCTGCCCCACGAGTCGTTGATGTCGTCGGTGGTACGCCAGGCGACCCCGCCGACCGTCGAGGCGAACAGCCACGGTTCGTCGAGGCCCCAGTTGCAGACGCTGTACACGATGGTGCGACCTGAGGCCCGCAGCGCCTCCCCCATGGCCCGGTAGCGGTCGACGGCCGGACGGTTCTGGTGGTTGCAGTTGTCGTACTTGAGGTAGTCGACCTCCCAGGATGCGAAGGTCTGCGCGTCGGTGGTCTCGTGGTCGAGACTGCCCGGGAGGCCCTGGCAGGTGGCGGTGCCTGCCGACTCGTAGATGCCGAGCTTCAGACCGCGCGCGTGCACGTAGTCGGCGAGGGCCTTGATGCCGCCGGCGAAGCGGGTCGCGTTCGGCTGGAGGCGGCCCTGCGCGTCGCGGGTGCTGGCCATCCAGCAGTCGTCGATGTTGACGTACTTGTAGCCGGCGTCGCGCAGTCCGGTGCTGACCAGCGCGTCGGCGGTGCTCTTGATCAGGCCTTCATCGATGTTGCACCCGAAGCGGTTCCAGCTGTTCCAGCCCATCGGCGGTGCGCTGATCGGACCGGGCGGGGGCGTGGCCGATGCGGCGGCCACGGTGGCGGACGTCCCTGCGATGAGACTGAAGGTCGCGGCCAGCACGACGGTGGCGAGCGCATCCGCGCAGAGCTGGCGGACGAGCGCATGCATCTCGGCTCCTTGACGGATTTCGAACAAATGCACGCCGGCAAACCCATGCGATCGGCCGGGCCGTACCGATCAGAGTGGTGAATAGGGTGGTACTCGCATCGGCAGCGTTGCTCAAGCACCCACCCGCGATGACTCGGACATCGACGTGGGCAGTGTGGTTCCTTGCTCAACGCGAGAAGGTGAACCAGTTGAGGTTGACGAAGTCGCGGGTCTTCTGACCATGGTTCGTGGCTCCTCACCGCAGCGCCAGCGGCCCGGGGCGTTCTCGTTAAGAGAGCGTTCTCTCGTCTACTGGTAAGTGTCTTTCCAGTAGGACAAGCTGTCAAGAGCGTCGATGGATAGCCTGCGGCCGAACGAACAGCGCGCCAACATCGGGTCACTTGCGCGTCGGCGCGTCGGCGCGGTGGCCGGCGGCCCTGCGCGTCGCGGCCGACGCCTGGTCACCGCGCGCCCGGCGGGCACGAAATTGAAACGTCTTAAGCGGGTGCGCGGGATCGCCCGGACGAGCACCGCTCACGGCAGGCCGCGCAGTGCATCACCGCGCAGCCCGCCGTCGCACAACCAGCGGCCGGCTGACCGGCCTCACTGCGTCGCCGTAACGATGCAGCGCCGCAGCTCCTCGACCGCCTCCGGGGCGCCCTCGACCGTCACGCCGCTCGGCTCGCCGACGCCCTCCCGGTTCCACACCCAGCGCAGCACGGCCGTCGGCGGGCCGCTCACGGTCACGTCGGCCGCGTCGTCGCCGGCACCGTCCTCGACGGCGAACAGCCCCGGGCCGGTCCGCACCCGCCATGCCGCGCCGTCGGTCCGCACCGTGTACGTCCGGCCCGGCGAACCAGCCAGGATGTCGGTGAAGTAGTCGCCCCACTCGGCGACGCTGTACGCCACGAAGACGCTGAGCAGGTCGTCGATGCCGTCGACGGCGAGGTCGGCCGGGACCGGCGCGACCGGCTGCCCGGTGCCGAGCTCGGCGTCGATGCGGTGGATGACTGTCTCCTGCGCCATCCGCCGGATCCAGAAGCCGACGGTCTGGTCCGGGGTATACCAGGAGCCGGCCGGATCCTCCGGCTTGCGGGCGGCGAACTCGTCGAGCAGCCCGGCGTACGCCCGGTCGAGCAGCCCGAGCGGCTCCTCGTCCGCGAGCTCCTTCGGCGGCCACGGGTCGGGCTCGGCACCCTCGCGCATGGCCAGGGTCTTGTGCAGGTACACCTCGCCGACGTGGCGGGTCAGGTCGGCGACGGTCCAGCCGGGACAGCTCGGCACCGCCGCGGTGGGGTCGGTCGGCACGACGGCCCGCAGGCGGGCGAAGTCAGCCGCAAGGCAGTCGAGGAATCGGGAATACTCCATGCCGAACAGTCCAGCACGTGCTCACGGCTCGTTCAGCCCGTCCGGCGGCGGACCACCGTACCACCAGTCGCCCAGCGTGTTGCGGAAGTGCCCGCGGACGTGCTCCGGCAGCGGGCCCGCGAACAGGTCGCCGGGCAGCGATCGCTACCGACAGTGAGGCCATCCAGACCAAACCCCGGCGTAGCCCGGCGTGCCAACAACCCGGTGAACGTTCTTGATCAGCGCACCAGACGCGCTACCGATGGCCATACGTCGGTGGGTTTCCCGGGCCCGTTCGGCGGCGGCGCTGGCACCGTAGTGACGGGGCATGTCCTCGGAGCTCCAGCCCAGATCGATGCCACCCACGTGGGCGCGGCTGAGCCGCTCAGGACGTCGCGCGTGACGGGCGTACCGCCGGGCGCGGTCCACAGCGTGCAGGTCCACCACTGACGAGCAGGAGCAGTTCGAGGTGTTGACAGCCTCGACGTGCTAGCCGACGCAGAGCGGCGGGCGGCCACGCAGAAGATCTTCGACGACCTCGCCGCCTTGCGCACGCAAAGAGAACGGCATATCTGGCGCGGGCTCGCCAACCGAGGGCTAACGCGGCTCACCGGCGTAGTGCGACCAGGTCCGAGACGGTCACCGCGGCGAGCCCGCAGTGGCCCAGCCCCGCCAGGACTTGGTCCGTTGTCGCCACCACCCCGCGCCGCTTGTCAGTGCCCTCGTGCAGCACGACGATCGACCCCGGACGGATCCCACCGAGCAGGTCCCGCACGATCCGTCCGTCACCGGGCCCGCCGTTGTGCATCGCCACGACCGTGCCGAGCACGATGCGGAGATTCTGCTTCCCCGCGGACCTCAGCATGCGGGGTGTGAACCAGCCAGACCCCGGACGGCACCAGCGGACGTCACCGTACGGCGCGAGCAGCGAGTTCACCTGGGCCAGCTCGCGTCGAAACTGCAGGTCAGAAAGGAGCACCGAGCGCTCGTCGCGCATCAGGTGGTTGGCTACCTCATGTCCCTCTGCGGCGATCCGTGCCACGATCGGCTCGTTGCCGAGGACGCGCTCGCCGATCAGGAAAAAGGTCGCCCTCGCCTCATGTCTGGCCAGCACGTCCAGCAACTGCGGCGTGGTTTCCCGGTGCGGTCCGTCGTCGAAGGTGAGCGCGAACGCGCGGGCGTCGGTGTCGACAAAGCAGAGCACCTCGGCGGGCAGCATTCGGGACAAGGTGCGCGCGGCCGGCTCACGCCAGCGGAGCAACCCGTCGGCGACGACACCCGCGGCCGCACCCATCAACGTCCCTGCTCCGGCCGACCTCGACGCTTGTATTGACTGGTGGAGTTCACGAGTAATCGTACCGACAATGAGCGGTGACCACCCGTCGGCGGCTTGCCATCCCGACCGCGGGGGCACCGACACGACACCCGCGGCTCCACCGCCACGCTGCGGCCGCCGCGACGTGGACCGCTCGCGGCAGGGGCACCGCCCGGGCCAGTTGGGCGCAAAGCGAGGGCAGCAGGTCGCCCGGATACCCCCTGCCGCCCCGAGAGCAGGACCGGCACCGTGTGGCGATGATCCAGAAACTGGACACCCCATTTGGCGCAATCAATGCCCATCGCCCTCCGGCTCGCGGCGATCCGCGGTGTCGGCAACTCGACATCGTGGTGTTGTGGCGGGTTGTGGGACACGCACTGGACTGGGACTAGTACCGTCTGCCGCGGTGTGATCGGACCCGTCGTTAGGGCGTTTGGGCGTTTGGGGGGCTACATGGGACTGATGGACAAGATCCGGGGCCAGTTCATCGACATCGCCGAGTGGCTCGACGACAGCCGGGACACGATCGTCTGGCGGTTCCCCCGACAGGGCAACGAGATCAAGATGGGCGCCAGGCTCGTCGTCCGCGAATCGCAGGTCGCGGTCTTCGTCAACGAGGGCACCGTCTGTGATGCCTTCCCGCCAGGCACCTTCACGCTCGAGACGCAGAACATGCCCATCCTGTCGGACCTGAAGGGCTGGAAGTACGGCTTCAACTCGCCGTTCAAGGCCGAGGTGTACTTCGTCAACACCCGGCAGTTCACCGATATGAAGTGGGGCACCCAGAACCCGGTCATCGTTCGCGACCCGGAGTTCGGCATGGTGCGCCTGCGCGCGTTCGGTGCCTACGCCGCCCGCGTCGTCGAGCCGGTCAAGCTTCTCCGCGAGCTCGTCGGCACCGACCCGCAGTTCCGCACCGAGGAGGTGCAGGAGTACCTGCGGCAGATGATCGTGGGACGGCTGGGCAGCGCGCTGGCAACGGCGCGGGTACCGGTGCTCGACCTCGCCGCCCACCAGGACGCGATCGGCACCAGCCTCGCCACCGTACTCAGCGAGGACCTCGCCGCGGTCGGCATCGCGATCCCCAAATTCATCATTGAGAACATCTCGTTGCCGCCCGAGGTGGAGCAGGCGCTCGACAGGCGGACCCAGTTGGGCATCGTGGGCAACCTGGAGCAGTACACGCAGTTCCAAGTGGCCAACGCGATCCAGGACGCGGCGCGCAACCCGGGTGGCGGCGGCGAAGGCATCGGTATCGGCATGGGCATGGCGGTCGGGCAGCGGATGGCCTCGGCACTGGCCCAGACGCCGGCCGCGCAGCAGCCGCCCGCCGGGCCACCGCCCGCTGCGCAGCCGCCTGCCGGGCCACCCCCACTACCCACCCCGGACCAGTGGTATCTGGGCGTCACCGGCCAGCAGCAGGGCCCGTTCACGCTCGGCGACCTGGCCGCGCAGGTGCACGGCGGCGCGCTGACCCCGACCACGCTGGTGTGGAAGTCGGGGATGGCCCAATGGACACCGGCGCAGCAGATACCGGAGCTGATCCCCGTGTTCGGCGGCCCGCCGCCGCTGCCGCAGTCCTGACCGCCGTCGACCAGGCAGCGAGCCTCCGATGAGTGACCAGACCGCGCCGTCGGCGGCGCCGTCGCATTCGTACCCGTGCGGCGGGTGCGGTGCCCGCGTCGAGTACGCCGCCGGGACCGAGGTGCTGCGCTGCCCGTACTGCGGGTACGAGCGGCGGCTCGCCGACAGCGACCGGGAAGTGCGTGAACACTCCTGGACCGAGTTGGCGAGCATGCCGCGCAAGGCGGTCGCCAGCGTCGGCGCGTACACGTTCGTCTGTCAGAAATGCGGCGCCCAGACCGAGAGCGATGCCCTGTCCGACCGCTGCCAGTTCTGCGGCGCGCCGCTGGTTGTCGACAGCGCCGCCGGCGATCTGATCGCGCCCGAAGCGGTATTGCCGTTTTCGCTCGACCGCGCAGGCGCGCGGACGGCGCTGCGCGCCTGGGTGACATCGCGCTGGTTCGCCCCGTCGCGCCTGAAGAAGGTGACCGAGGCAGAGTCGACGAAGGCGACCTATCTTCCGCACTGGACCTTCGACTGCCTGACCGAGTCCGACTACCAGGGCCAGCGCGGCGAGCACTACTGGGTGACCGAGACCCACACGACCACCGTCAACGGGGAGACCCGAACGGAGACCCGCCAGGTCCAGAAGACCCGGTGGTACCCGGCGAGCGGCACCGTGCAGCGCGATTTCGACGACATCCTGATCGCCGCCACCCATCACATGCGCGAGGACCAGCTGGACAAGCTCGCGCCGTGGCCGCTCACGGACGCCGTCCCCTACCAGCCGGACTACCTGGCCGGCTATCACACGCTGCGCTACGACACCGAGCCCGAGGTCGGCCTCGACACCGCGAAACAACGGATGGCGCCGGCCATCGAACGCGACTGCCGCGACGACATCGGCGGTGACGAGCAGCGGGTCCACTCGGTCAACACCCACTACTTCGACATCACCTACAAGCTGATACTGCTGCCCGTATGGATCGCCGTCTACCTGTACGGCGGCAAGTCCTTCCAAATCCTGATCAACGGCCGTACCGGAACCGTCGTGGGGCAGCGCCCGTACAGCCCTCTCAAGATTGCGATGGCGGCCGTGACAGCGCTCGTGGCCATCACGCTTGTCATATTCCTGTACGCGCACTATCACCGCCGCTAACCGGACCGCCACCGAGATGGTGACCCCGGTCCGGGTGGGTCGCCCACCTACGTGGATTGGAGGATGCCGACAACCGATGATGACGATGCGTCGGGGTAACGACGCCGTGGCTGATGTCTTGGAGTCGTCCAGTCGATCACGTCGCCGCCCATGGATGATCTTGCCACCGACCAACGCAACGGAGCCCTCAAGGCTCCGCCAGGGGCATCAAGGGCGAACGCGTACGCCGAACGGCGCCGTCGGTTACTCGGCGCCGCCGAACGCCTTGATCTCCTCAATCTCGTGTGGCTGCAGGACGTCGTGGTACCAGCGCCACACCTCCGGCTCGATCGGTTCCCCCACGGTCGTCATGTGCTTTGCCGCCCCCACGAGAGGCCGCCAGACAGGTATGTGGCATCGCTACCGATCCGCCGGCACCTCAGCCGGAAGGTCCGATGGCGCGTTCACCCTCCCTGAGCAGGGCGGGAAAGTCAGCGATCGAGTCGAGGACGTGGTCGGGTACACCGTCGGCGGCCTGGTGCGTCGCCTGGAGGTACTTGCCGGTCTTGACCAGCACGCCGGTGATGCCGTTGCGTTGGGCGCCCAGGACATCCGCGTCGATGTCGTCACCCACCATGATCGCTGCGGAAGCGTCGACGCGCAGGTGGGCCAGCGCGGCGGCGAAGAACCCTGCGGCCGGCTTGCCCACGACTTCCGCCTCGACCTGGGCGGCCGCCTCCAAGCCGAGCAGGAAGGCGCCGCCGTCGAGTTGCAGGCCGGCGTCGGTGCGCCAGTACAGGTTGCGGTGCATCGCGACCAGCCTGGCGCCGCGCTGGAGGTACCCGAACATCAAGTTGAGGGCGGCGTAGCTGAACTCGACGCCGGCTCCACCGACGACGACGATGTCGGGTTCGGGATCGTCGTCGACGATCGTCACGCCGGTCAGGTCGGAGCGGATGTCGCCGCTGTTGAGCAGCGCGCACCGGGCACCCGGGTAATGCTCGGCGAGGTACGAGGCGGTGAGCGCGGGGGCGGTGAGCACATCGTCGGCGTTGACCGGGAACCCGGCCTCGACGAGGGTCTCGGCGACCGAGGCGCGCGTGCGCGATGTGGTGTTGGTCAACAGCGCGACGGCGAGGCCCATCTCGCGCAGGCGGGTCACCGCCTCGACCGCGCCTGGGAGCGGGCGCCACGACACGGTCAGCACGCCGTCGATGTCGATCAGGGCCGCGCGTACCCGGCTCACGTTTGGCACAGTAGCGCGCGTTCCGCGGCGGCACGGCAGGTGCACCGGGGTGGGAGAATCGCAGCCGGCCGTTAATAAGGTTGGCCGGACCCTGTTCCGCCGTATGTCTAGAACTGTCAGAATGTCTAGAACTGTCGGACCTTGCCACCGCGAACGATGAGGTGAGCGGTCGCCGAGTTGTTGTCCGTGCGCACCTCGTCGATCTGCCCGAATACGTCAGCGGTGACGATGATCGCGTACTCGCCCTCGCACATCCTCACGTCCCACAGCGCCGTGACCTCGATCTGGTCCCCGGGGAGCAACCCAGGCGTGTGCACGACGCGGAGTTCGCGGTCGAGGTCGGCGCCTCGGATCCAGAAGCGGGTGGCCGTCTCGTCGGCGAAGGCATCTCCCTGGTTTTCGATGGTTGCAGTCAACTCCGCGACGTACGGCACGATGCCGGCGCCTTCCTCGGTAGGCCGTTCGCTCGCATCCCGAGTCCTGATCAGCCCCACCGCCAGGTCCGGCTTTCCCACATCGGTCATCGTCGCTCCATCGCGGTGCGGCCGCCAAGTGCGGTGCGGGCCACATTCTGGAGCCTACCCGGCCACCACAGATCCCCTCCGTTGATCGGCGGTGGCCGTCTGCATACCTTCATCCACTGGCGAGGATGCCGCGGCGGGCCGGCGCCACTGGTCCGCTTCCACGGCGACGGCAATGCCACCGTCGACCACGTCAACTCCGCCTGGCCGGTCCGCGCTGGGCTGCCGATGGGGGCGGGGCTCAGGGGTTCGGGCTGAACTGGTGTGCCAGGTCCAGTTCGATGTCACGGGCGGTGAGCGCGAGAGCGGCGACGAGCTGCGGCAGCTTTTCCCGGGAGAAGCGGACCGTCGGCAGCGAGATCGACAGGGCGGCCTCGGCCCGCTCGCCCGGGGCTCTGATGGCGCGGCCGACGGCGGTGACGCCGGTCTCGGTTCGGCCGGCGTTGATGGCGAATCCTCGATGCCGCACGGTGCGCAGTTCGCGGGTCAGTGTGGGCAGGTCGGGTCGGGCCTCCGCACGGCCCTCCCATTTCTCCTCGCTGTAGAGGGCCTCGAGCTGCTCCTGGGGCAGATCGCCTTGCCGACGGACGCCAGGTGGGCGGGGAAGACCATTCCCTCGCGGTTGCCGACCCGCAGCGCCTGGCTGCATTCGACGCAGCCGATGAAGCGGGTCCGGTCGCCGGCGCGGACGGCGAGGTTGGCGGATTCGTTCACCCGCTCGACGAGCGCCTGTAGGTGCGGCATGGCCACGGTACGCAGGAGAGCCGTGCGCGACTGCGACTGAACACCGAGTGCCAGCACCGGCCCGGCGGTGTAGCAGCGGTCCTCGGTCTGCTGGGCGAAGTCGCGATAGCACAACATCGACAGCAGCCGGTGGGCGGTCGACCGTGCCACGCCGAGGCGGTCAGCGGCCTGGGCCACGCTGAGGGAGCCCTCCACCTGAAGCATGGTCGCCAACTGCAGCGCGTGATCGACGCTGGTGACCGCCCAGCTGCGAACCGGTTCGGTCGACTGGGACACCGCCCTCGCCGCCTACAACGCCGTGCGGCCTGAACACTGCCGGCGTGTCCTCACCACCGCCCGCGCCCGGGGCGAGCTGTGGCACCTTACCGGCCCGCAACGGCAGTGGCGCAACGACATCCTCCGCTCCCGCGACACGTACGACTACCGCTACACCGATTGGCTCTACGGACCCACCGCCCTCACCCCCGACCAGGAGCCACCCCTCTATCCGACCTCGCAACAGCGTGCCCTGGTCGGAGTTTGATGCAGATGTCCCCCGGGCAGGGACACCTGGGTAATCCCCGCGGGTCGCCGTCGTGGGCGGGAGCGAACCCGAACACGGCGGCGACCAGCGGCGGCGAACCGGACGACCCGAAACACCAGCCTGCCTTCCACCGCCGCGCAACTCCTCGTCGAGCTGCGTCGCCCGACGGCAACTGCGCCTGCTGATCGCCGTCTGATCCAGGCGGCCTCGGCTCACCTCCACCTTGCGATCGCCATCCATTCCGCGATGGCGAACGGCCGGATGGCCGATACCCCGCCCGAGCGGGGGCAGTCGTCCCGCCGTTCACGAACAACGCAGTGGTGCCGGTCAGCTCTTGATCTGCGAGACCGCGCGCAGCTCATCGGGTGTCGCGGTGCCGAAGCCGAAGAACTCCAGGTACGCCGGGATCTGCTCGAAGAGCATGTCCGTGCCGACCTGGATCGGGCAGCCCTTGTCCTTGGCAGCCTGCAGGAACGGCGTGATCTCCTGCTTCATCACGACCTCACCGACGAACGTGGACGGTGCGATCCGGTCGACGTCCATCGGCAGCGGGTCCCCGTCGTTCATGCCCAGCGGCGTGGCGTTGACGACCAGGTCGAAGCCATCCGGGTCATTCGAACCCGTGGTGACCTCGATCTTCGGGTAGTGCTCGTTGATCCTGCCGGCGAGCGCGTCCGAGGCAACGGTGCTCGGGTCGAAGACCCCGAGGGCGGAGACCCCGGCGCCGGCCAATGACGCCACGATCGCGGATCCGACCCCGCCGCTGCCCACTACGAGGGCCCGTTTGCCGGCGAGCGGGAAGCCCTTGCGCTCGACGCCGCGAACGAACCCGGCGCCGTCGAACTGGTCGCCCAGCAGCGTGCCGTCCTCGCGCAGCAGCACCGCGTTGGCTGCTCCGGCGACCTGAGCGGTGGGCGTGAGCTCGTCGACCAGCTTGGTGGTCGTGACCTTGTGCGGCATCGTCACCAGGGCGCCCCGGATGTTCGTGAGCTTGAACAGGTACTTGAAGAACTCGGTGTACTCCTCCGCCTTGACGCCCATCGGTACCACGACGGCGTCGATCCCGTTCTTGTCGAACCACGGGTTGTAGATGAGTGGCGCCTTGAAGCTGTGCGTGGGATAGCCCAGGTGCGCGATCAAGGTAGTCGTCCCGCTGATCATCACCGCTCCTCGCTCGCCAGGTCCGGTGTTCCGGACTACGTCGGCACCACCAGGTCGCTGTGGCCCTGTGGTCGATGCTCGCCCCGCGGCGGCTCCTCCGACAAAGCCGTTCCTGACCAGCAGAAGCCGCCGCGCCGCGCGGCCGCCGAGTCGTAGCGTGTCCATGTACCCGCGCTGGACGAACGGACTGGCGTTCACCGGAGAGATGGTGCGAACCGAGTTGGGCATCTACGACGAACCGAAGATCGACTGTCACAACCATGTCTTCGACCCGGCGCGGTTTCCCTATGCCGGCGACGCGTACTACCTGCCGTCCGGCCAGGAGGTGGGCACCTCTGCCCAGCTCACGCGGGTGTTCGACGCGTACGGGGTGCGCAACGCGGTGGTGGTCGGCCCCAACTCCGGCTACGGCGAGAACCACAACGAGTGTCTGCTCGACACGGTCGCGGGGAGCGAGGGGCGGTTCAAGGGAATCGCGGTGGTGTCCAACGACGTCGGGCGAGCCGAGCTGGAGCGCCTCAAGGCCGCGAACATCATCGGCGTCACGTTCAACGCGGCGCTGCTGGGCGTGGACTACTACCGGAACACCGCGGGTCTGCTGGCCGACCTCAACGATCTCGACTTCTTCGTCGACGTCCAGGTCGAGGGCGACCAATTGGTGTCATTGGCTCCGCTGCTCGAGGACTCCGGCGTCCGGATGCTGGTCGACCATTGCGGCCGCCCGGATGTCCAGGCCGGCCTGGACCAGGCCGGATTCCGGGCCCTGCTCCGCTGGGCCGGTACCGGCCGGGTCCACGTCAAGCTGTCCGGACACTATAAGTTCTCCCGGGAGCCCTACCCGTACCGGGATGCCTGGCCATACCTGCACGCGTTGATCGACGCCTTCGGGCTGGACGGGTGCGTGTGGGCGTCGGACTGGCCGTTCCTGCGGGCGCTCGAGAGCACTGACTACGGTCCGCTGCTGAAGCTGATCGAACTTCTGCTGCCCGATCCCGCGGATCGTCGCAAGCTGCTGTGGGACACGCCCCGACGATTGTTCGCGTTCGACGCCTGAGGGGCCGACCGTTACCCTGACAATTTCACGGCAGTCGATCTCGGTGACCATCGATGTGACCGCAAGATCCGAACTAATCGAATTCGGCCGATATAATATGGCGCTTGAGCTGCCGTTTTGCTTGTCTGGACGGTCGGATTAGAACCGACGACCCCTCGACCCCCAGGCAACCGTCACCGCTCGCCGGCCTGCGGCTCCACCGGCACTGAGCTGCGAGAAGAGTCCACCGGCGTCCGTGGACGTCCGCCGGTGTCCGTACCCGTTGTCACTCACTTTGTCACCCGGAGCGGTCCCCATCCTCCCTTGTGGACCGGACGAGATCCAGGTGCGGCCTGTCTTGGGTGTTGGGAGACGGTGGAGTTGGGCCAGGATGGAGGCCACGCTTCCCGAGCCGGAGGGATCGACATGTCCAGCGTCGTCACCATGGTCAGAGCACGGATCGCTCCGGAACGGGCGTCGGAGGTGACCGGTCCCTTCAGCGAGGCGGTCCGCGCCGGTATGCCGGAGCGTCGCCAGACATCCCTCCTTCGCGGAGAGGGAGATCTTTGGCAAATCGTCACGGTGTGGCGTAGTCGGGCAGACCTGGACGCCTATCTCGCGTCGGTCGAGGAACCGTTCGCCCGGCGACTGCTGCGGCTTGCCGGCGGTACTCCCGAGGTAGAGGTGTTCGACGTGGTGCTGGATACGCACGCCATGCTGTGGCCTTGACGTCGCCCCGACCGGCGAACCCCTGCGGCGGTCAGGCGGTCAGGCGGTCAGGCGGTCACCAGGATGATCAGCAGGGATAAGACCAGGCTCACCCCGAGGGACAGCGACAGCGCGTTGGTCGCCAAGCGGACGTCCAGGTTCTCCAACGAGGCGAACGTGACGACGGCGAAGACCAGCGGCGCCGCGCCGATGAGCAGCAGCACGGTCCTGTCCACTCCGGACAGGCCGAGCACCACCACGATGGCTCCCGCCACGATCAGCCCGGTGACCAGGCGGGTGACGACAATGAGCCCTGCCTTGCGGAGGCTTCCGCCGAGCGGGTCGAACAGGATTCCGATGCCGATCGGGATGACGACAGCGGTGACCGCGCCGAACTTGGCGAAGGGGTCGGCGATGGCGGCCGGAACGGCGACACCGGTGAGGTTGACCAGCAAGCCGGCCCCGATGGCGTACAGCGCGGGACTCTTCACGAGCCGGCCGAGCAGCACCGATCCGCCACCGTGCACCGGGTTCCCGCGCACGGCCATCAGGTAGGCAAGGGTAAAAGTGGTCGTCGTGTTCACAATGTCGAACGCAGCGATTCGCGCCACGCCGTCGGCGCCGTACAAAACCTGCACGAACGGCAGTTGGAAGCCCGTGTTGACGATCATGCAGCCGCTGAGGAGCACCGCTGCCTCCACCGGGTTGAACTTTGCCCGTGCAGCGACCAGCCGGCCACCGAGGTAGCCGGCCGCGATGACCACTACCGCCGCCGCCGGATAGATGGCAAAACGTCTCTCCAGGGTGACGGTGGACAGCGAGGTGAACATGACCGCCGGCAGGAAGACGTAGAACACGAGCTTGAAGACGCTTTCGCCGTCGCGTTGGTCCACCAGGCCGATCCGACGCAGAGTGAACCCGCCCGCCATCGCGATGACGACCGGCAGCAGTTTCAGCAGAACCTCGCCCATCAGGTGCAACTCCCGGTGAAACCCGTGCGCGACACCGGCACGGACGCGTTGAGGCGCGACTCGCCAACCGATCTTCCGCTCGCCGAACTATCTCCCGCCTACCGACCCGACATCTCCGACGCTGCCGGCCAGTAGAAGCGCCGCCTCCCAGGAACTGCTACCGGCGTCCCGGGAAGCGGTGCTCGATCGGGGTGCAACTCTCGGGTTGCGCCTGGAGAGCCGATGTGCAACTCTGGAGTTGCATCCAATGGCGGCAGTGAGTCGGGTCGGGAACTGGAGAAGCAATGATCTTTGACGGTAGGGCCGAGGGCCTGCATGCCGCCGGTTTCCCGGACGGTTGTGCGCTCTCCCGTGCCCGTGGTCAGGTCAGTACCGCTCCAGCTCCCGCCACGTCGA